>CEQS01008707.1_pt1 | contig 35121 bp, 30 predicted proteins | sample 530981 | NCBI WGS metagenome assembly CEQS01 (sample SAMEA2621176, study PRJEB7988) | marine metagenome | biome: marine biome (ENVO:00000447); feature: mesopelagic zone (ENVO:00000213); material: "saline water (ENVO:00002010), including plankton (ENVO:xxxxxxxx)" | depth 800 m
TGTATATTTACTCTTAAATACGTTTAAGGTTCTAACATACGAGCCGCAGACCGTTGTGAGTAATACCCATGACAGATGAAACTCGAGCAAGGACAAGTTTACAGTATTGACACAGCACAAGGTTATGGCTTTATTCAGTACATTGAAACTGACAGTTTAGGTGTTGAATATGTCCGTATTTTAGATCCTATCAAGGTATCTCGGGAGATTAACCAAGAAGAAATAAACAAACCGCAGAGATGGTGTTGCGGATTTCCTTTGAAAGCTGCTTACAAACAAAAGTGTATAACCTACGTTGGTTTATTCAGGTTACCACCGGATTACAAAATTGAGTACTGGACACGCACGCCTCACAACATTAGAGGAGAACATCTTGGTTGGCACTTAGTGCACAGAGAAACGCTCGAAAGGAAATTTAAAAAGAGATTAAGAAAAAAACATCTAAACTTATCGCCTCACGGAATTTCTAATGACACTTCAATTCGAGAGCGACTAGAAAGCAATTGGAAATTGTCTGAATGGCAATAGAATACTCACAACACCACCTATACTCCACTGCACCATCTGCTCTTGTTTGAACGATCATCCAAACCCAATCAATCCTCTTTTCAAATTAATGCTTAATTTTAAAAGATAGCAGCGGAAGCATAGCTGTGGAACGTTGTGTGTAATTTGAGAAAAACGAAATGACAACATTGAAAATCGATGGTAAAAAACTAACTGATTGGAATTCTTTTCACTCTGAATTTAAATCAGAACTGAATTTTCCAGATTATTACGGAGAAAATATGGATGCTTGGATTGACTGTGTTGATGAATTGACTGAAAAGCCAACATTGTTGCAAATTGAGAATGGTAAGTTTCTAAAAGAAAATAAACCTGAATTATTAAATGCTATTTTAGAATGTGGAGCTTTTGTCAATTATAGAAAAATAGAGCAAGGAGAAAAACCGAATTTAATAATTGCAGTAGATTAAAAAATGATTGTTCCTGATATAGAAATTGTAACAATATTAGTCATAATATTTTTCGGATTTCCAATAATTTGGAATGCTCGAAAAAACGGACTTTGGAAATCCTTCAACTTTATCGGACTTATAAAAACAATTAATAAAAGCTTAATAATTCAAGGAGTAATCGGACTAATTTTAATACTTCTGACTTGGTTATGGAATTCAGCGGACTTTAAATTTGACAATTTTATTGCAGGAACAACTTATACATATTTAATAATCGCAATTTTTATGTATTTACCAGCATTAGGAATTCTGAATTTAATAAAACTCGGAATCAAGAAAAACCTTGAAAAACAATAAATGGAATAAAAAAACTACACACAACAATGTATAACCGCAATTACGGCGGATTCGACTACGTCCGAATCCACTCGGAATTGCGAGCGCCAGTGCTTAACCGAAAAACAGTAACTTTAAACCCGTAACTGACGGTTATACGAGACCGTTATGGGGCACTTAGGACAAACCACAATCATAAAAAAACAAACATGAGAATTATATGGATTTTTTCGTTGTTAATTTTGTTTAGCTGCGGAAGTCAAGAGAACAACCTGAATCAAAATGAAAAAGGGCAAAAGGGAATTGAAATGCAAAAGCCCGCTGGATTTAATCACTATGAGTACTATGCAGACGGAAAATTAAAAATTGGGGCAAACAAGCTTGATGATAAATTAAATGGAAAATATCAAGAATATTATAAAAATGGAATCATCAAACTGAAAGGAAGATATAACAATGATCAACGCATATCACTATGGAGACAATACGATGATAACGGAAACCTGAATAAAGTTGAATTATATAGAGGTGGGAAGGTAATCAATGATTTTGCGCCTTTAAATTTTGAATTGGAGACTGTAAACGTAGGTCAACTTCAGTTTGATGTTCCCAAGAATTGGGATACAGAAGTGACACCAGACTCTAATATCTTATTGACTACAGTCGAAAGAATGGATAGTGCTGATTTTTCTTCGAATTTTACTATTACCATTGCTGATTTATCTAATAGTGATTATTCTTTTCAGGATATAATAGACATGAACATGAAAGCTTTTAAGGATCAATCCGCATTCTTCAAGATAATTGCTCAAGGTAAGCCTAACTTTAATTTCCCATCTCAACAGATTGTTTATATCCTACAAACTGATGATGGATATAAACTTGCTGGTGTTACAACTTTTGCCCTTATAGATGATTACGTTTTCAATATGTCTGGATTGTCAAGAAATGAGAGTTTATTGAATATAAGGTTCTTTTCCAAGAGATGACAGGATCATTACGAAAACATAGTGATTAATAAGCCCCATAACAACAAATAAACAAAATAGCGCCGATAGGGCTCAAGGTTTGCGCTACTTTGCTTATTTTAGACCGTTATGAGCAACCCCGTTTCCACGTAGAGTTAAACAATGATTAGAGTATTATTCATATATTTTTTATTTATTTCAGCATTGATCTCATTTGGTCAGGATCAGAACGCCAAAATATCTGTTGATAAGGGGCAAAAAATCATCCTAATTGGAGAAACGCATTTTGTCAAAGAGAAGTACAGCGAAATAAAAACAATTGTATTTAAGCACTTGGATAGTCTTGCTATAGGGGAAACCGCTTCTATCTTTTTTGAATTACCTTTTAGTTTAAACTACGTTTTTAACAAAATGAGAACTGAGGGAGATACAAGCCTATTTCTTGATTGGTTTAACCATTTATATCAGAAAAAAGGTCAGCCACCTTCCTATTTCTGGACTGATTACAGGGATCTTTTTCTAGATCTTATTCGATATGCCGATAAAAAAGATGTGAGGTTAAATTTAAAAGGAATCGACAAGGAGTTAGAGTACAGAAGGACAGCTTATATTTTATCTTTATTTCAGTCTAAATTAGATACACGTATCGATAGTTTTCTAAATGTTGAATATATGAGAAATGACTCCACAGAAAGAAAATTTCTCATAGACTACGTTAATGAATCCATGCATTATACAAACAATATTATTGAATTAGAAATATTAGAAAAATTAAGCCACTCCCTTTTAATAGAATGTACAGTTTGTTCTGAGAGAGATCTATTTATTAAAAATAATTTCTTTAATCACTATAGTCAAAACGATAAATTAGTCATCGGTACATTTGGTTTGGATCATATAATAGAAAGTCATGATTTTTCTCAAGCTAGTGAATACTTTAAAATGAAATATCTCATTGACACATCTGGATACGAATCATTTTATACACTGATCAAAGAAGAAATCAATCAACCTATCACAAGGCTCGGAATTATCTCCCTAAAACAAGGTATGAAATATTACGATATAGAAAGACCCAATGACTACGATCATATTATGCTGAATAAGGAGCGCCTTTTTATTGAGGCATTGATGAGTGATAAGGAAGTTATTAGAATATATCCATCCCATTACAATGAATTGAAAAATCTTTCTTCTCACTTAGATTATTTAATCATATACGAGAGCTCTCATTTTAGGTAAAACAAATCTTAAAAGCTCATAACAAGACCTATAAAACACTGCCACGATTGCGCTTAGGATAATAAATCATCCTAGCTCAATCGTTCTCCTTTAAAATTATCATTAACTTTAAAGAACGGCAGCGGTTTCATAGCCCCAGCCGTTACAACTACTTCCGCCATATTAACCTATCCCATCAACATTGATTACAAAACAGCTTCCTTTTTCGCACCACCCAGCATCGTTATAACTGGATTTGTTGAATGAACTTTTCCTTTCAATTCCACCGTTTCACCTTCTCCTTTCATGTTCACAGTGTTGAGTAGTAATAATTTCGTATCTACTTCTAAAGTAATTTCCTCTTCATTCATTTCGGTGATCGTAACTTTACCAACATCATTTGAGGTTTGAATTCTTTTATCGTTTTCATCAAGGTAATACACTGTTAAATGAGTTTTGAGCTTGTTGTCGGTTGCAGACTTTTTAAAATCTAACTCAACCTCATAAGGAAGCTCTATTTTACCTTTTTCCTGAAACGAAAGCTGGAAGGCTGTGATCCTGTTTCCATTCTTATCCGAATTGATTCTTAGTGAATAGCTATACATGTCCTCACCGCGTTCTTTTGCGATGTTTAGATAATGATCGTTACATGTCGATTCATAGTTTTCACCATTTAAAGTCAGGTCGAGCGTAGCTTTTGATTTTGAAACAGTCGTTTCTTCTGACTCTTCAGATTGCTGAGATTCAATTTCTTTTTGCATTTCCTCTTTGAAGTCCTCATCGATTTCAACATCGAAATTACAGGCGTTAAGTCCGAAAAAAACTAAAGATGCAAGTAGTAGGTTTTTTGATTTCATGATTTTAAATTTAGATTTCAGTTTGTCAATATTAATTAAAAATATGAATAGCGTAATTGATCTTTCGATATTTTTAAAGCATTGATTTTAAGGAGACGAATGATAAATCAAATTCAACTAAGATCACTCCTCCTTTACAAAATCAGGCCAGCGTTTCATATAATTCACGAAAGTGTCACTGAGTCCTTCGTTGTGAAGGTAAGTCCGAGTCACGGGCAGTTGAACAGGCGTGAATTTGGGATCTTCGATCACTCTCTTTGGGAAATCGTGGTGCAAGATAGCAGCTCGACCGATCGTTACGAAATCAACATGACTATCAAGGATCTTTTTGACATCTTCACCAGAACGAATATTTCCGGCTACTGTCAGTTTAACATTTTTGCGATCAAGAGATGTAAAATGCTCAAGTAATGTCTTGTCCTGATGTTCTTCCTCTTCCGGAAGCTTGAAACTATCCCAGAGCGAGATGTCCAGGAAATCTACTTGCCCTTCATCAATAATGCGTTGAGCAATTTCTTTTACTTCCGTCAGCTTCATACCGAATCGCTCAGGAGACAAACGTACACCTACAAGAAAATCCTTTCCACATGCTTTACGAACTCCATTGATGATCTCAAATAACAATTTAGATCTTCCTTGAAGGTCTCCACCATACTCATCAGAGCGTTGGTTGATCGAAGAACTGAGAAACTGTGTTAAAATATATCCGTGTGCTCCGTGAATCTCCACACCATCATAACCCCATTTTTGAGCTCTTTTCGCTGCCGTGATAAAATCATTACGAAGCTGAATAACCTCTTCTAATTGCAATGCTCTTGCTCCCGTTTTTTCATTATCAGATGGACAAACGGGTTTTGCTCCGATCACGTTCTCGGGAGAGCGCATACCTGCATGATGTAATTGAACTACAGAAAGCGCATTGTAGCTGTTAATTTCTGCTGCAAGACGACGATGGCCTTCTTCAAGCTCATCACTGAATATTCCTAGTTGACCAGGAAATCCTTTTCCGATCGACTGAACATGAGAAGCGCAGGTCATCACAAGGCCAAATCCACCTTCGGCTCGTTTCGTAAGCCAGTGAAACTCTTGATCTGATAAAGAACCGTCTTCATTACTTTGTTCATTGGTTAATGGAGCAAGCATGAATCGATTCTTCATACTTTTTCCACAATTGAACTTTATCGATCTATGGAGGATATGCTGCATTTTAGTGAGTTTATAATTTCTGTACCTAACATTTCCAAATTGAAAATGGTTCGATAATCCCAGTTATACAAAGCAGAGATACTATTTTTTATCCTTTGAAGTACCTGGGTAAGAAATAACGTAATAATTCGTTGTGATCAGGAAGTTTCTCAAGAATGGGATAGCTGAAATAAAAGACCAGGCGATACGTGGTTTCATTCCAAATTTCACTTCATAATTTGGGTTGATGAAGTAAAATACACGTTTATCTTTCTTGTAGTTTTCTTTTTTCAAGATGCGCTCAAAACGTTCGATCGTAATGCGTGTATCTTTGATCTCCAATAACACATCCAGAGTTTTATCACTTTCTCCGAACATCTTAAGAATGCCTCGATACATAAACTTTGGAAGAATATGGAAATAGGGGAGACGAGATAAAAATTTGCTCTTACACATTTGCTGATGACCTCCGAATGGGTTATGCCACGGTGGGAATCCGAGGAAGAATTTTCCTTCCGGTTTCAGGAATCCCTTGACAAAATGCATGAACTTTTCCTGTCCATGTATGTGTTCAAGTACATCTCTAGTGATGATAATATCAAACTGACCTAATTCCTCAGGATCAATATTATAAATGTCATCACTTATGAATGAAATATTCTCATGATTCTTTTGCTTGGCAAAGTAAGTTCTGGCATTTTCGATCTTGTTGTCTGCCATGTCGATACCAACGATCCTTTTACAACCTCGTTCAAGGAAAGGAACAAGGTTACCACCTTCACCACAACCAATCTCGAGTACTGATGTGTTTTCATCGATCGTCATCACATCTTCAATGAATGGCAACACATATTTCTGAACAGTTGTGCCTTGTTCTTTGAAGTAGAGCTCTCTATTGGTGTGTCTTTCGTCCATGTATTAGTTCAAAAAATCCTGAAAATATAAGGGTCGAAGTTAATGTTTATTTACTTTATTCTGGTATAAATAGCTGTATTTGTTCCCTTATTTGACTCTCCAGCTATTATTGCAAAAGCCCACATTCTTACACTTTCATCTACAATAAGGTCTTCTCCAGTCAACGCTAAACGAGTTTGCTGGAAGTTATGGACATAAAGTAGCGGGAAGGTTGGTATAATTAAAATTCTAGGTCGTATGTAGAAGTATCCATTTTTTATTTTACCACTTATTAATTTAGATCCTAAAAGTGAATCTCCATCATATTTGGATACGCGAAGCTTTTTTGAATTGATAAATGCTAATTCAATTTCTGTCTCATTTCTATAATCAGAGTTTGGAAAAAAAACAAACATCCTTTTAGTTAAAGAACGGTTGCTGCCACTAAAACTGGTAAAAGGACGCCGCATTATTTCACCAAAAACGGTATCTTGTTTGTACTTAAATCGACCTTCAAGTGAATTTAAGTTTTCTTTTGTTATTTCAAGTTTTTTTAAGGATTTAGGGCTATGATCCTTTAATGAAATGCAGCCACTTAATAAGATGATTGCCAAAGTAGGAAGTAGGACTCGTTCCATAAGGTTTACAAGGTTATGTTAGTCAAAAATATAAAAGATGTGAGCGAAAACCTGATTTTGAAAATTGGATCGTAGGAAAAGGAATCTTTACATGATTGAAAACTTTACATACGGTTTTTAGCCATGGTTTTTTAACGGGTAATCGAGTAAGATCAACATCTAATGAGAAGAGGAGCAATCGTTGAGCGTTGAATTCATAAACTCCTCCATCTGAATAGAAAAGCGTGTAATTATCTTCTTCACCATGCACTTTAGCATCGACGCTATATCCAAAGGCGAAGTTTAACCATTTTGGGAAGCGAGATGATTCGTTCAAAAATGAAGATGGATTGATCGAAAGCCAATAAGTTTGTCCGTTGTAGTCTTTCAATAAGCGTTCTGCAAAAGTACTCCCTAGCACTGAAGGTCGGTATTGGGCATAAGGGCTTAAATGTGCACTGAATTTTAATTGTAGTCGCTGCTCCTCCCAAAGGATATCTTGCCAAAGAAACCATCCACACCCTAAAGCATTTGCAGAGAGATCGCTCCACGAGAAACCCCATTCATCAGCTCTTCCGTCCATGATCTCGAAACTACTGAGGTATCCAAAAGAGATGAGTGATCCAATGATCCTGCTTTTTTTTCTGGAAATTCCTGACCATCTAAAAGCACTGCTTGAGTGTTGAGCGAGTAGTTGTCCAGTGAAGAAATGACCTGCTTTATCCATTTGCATCCACTGTCTGGAATCATCGAACGAATGAAAATCATCACCCCAGCTTTCAGAATACCATACCTGATGTAAACCGATTAGGCTTCCAGCCCATAAGGAACCTATCGCACTAGAAGTTCCGATGAGTCTTGCCTTGTTTGGCTCTTCCGCGGGTTCAAAAAAGGATCTCTGCCCAACGCACAAAAAAGCTTGAAGCACAATAAAACCAATAATTAGACCCCGAAACATAGCCGTAAAGTTAAGGCTTTATTGTTTCTAATTAAAACTCGTGATTTAGCTGAATTTCAAAGGTGAAATCGACAATATTTCCGATCTTTTCAGATGGATCCATTCCAAATTCTCTTCTGTCCAGTTGAGACGTTCCCCAAAGCACAGCTTTCTTATCACCATCCTTTTCACCAACTCCAACCAACTTAAGTTTTACCTCAAGTGGTTTCGTTTTTCCGAGCATCGTGAATTCACCATTCAGAACATATCCATCTCCATCTTTTGTGAATCCTTCAGCTTTATATCTCATTTTTGGGTATTTCTCCTCATGGAAATAGTCACTTTGCATCAGGTGTTCATCGCGCATGGAGTTATACGTTGTCAACTCTTTTACAGGCAATGTAACATCAACAGAACAGTTCTCCAGAACTGCTTGAATACTGATTTCTCCTTTTACTTTCTTGAAAGCTCCTTTTGTTCTGCCATCATCTGGACCTAGTTCGAAAGAGATCTGTGAGGCCTCTTCATCAATAGACCATTCTCCCATTGCATTTGTGATGTCTTTTCCTTTCGGTGCATCGACTTCTTTTTTCTTTTTAGTCGATTCTTCATCTTTGTTTTTAGAATCATCCTCAATTCCAAGTGATGACAGGTCAATGGATGAAGAAGGGATCTCCACTGGCTTAACGTAAGGAAGGATCAAAATAGATAAGCCTATCGTAACCAGTTTGAGCGCAACAAAAGTACTTTGCTTAAACATCGTGAAGGTTACGCTCAGGATAGCCATGGAACCTATGATCCCACCCAGCGCAAGTACACCTCCTAATCGTTCCAATTGCGTGTAGGCAAATCCGAGTAGGACGATTGCGATCATTGGAATGATCAACGCCAAGACAGCGAAGATGAATTTCCATAGTCCTTTATTATGACGTGCAAGGTTTAAAAGTAATTCATAGAAGATGATCATGAAACCTCCTACAAAAGCTCCTTCAAGAACTTCACCTCTTGATAGGTCAAGTGTTTCATAGCCACCTTTCATTAAAACGATCGGTAAAAGAACGAGTAAGAATATCGCTCCACTTGCCGCAGACAAGATGTCGTTTTGCAATCCTACTTTGTTTCTAGCTAAAAGGGTAGCTGAGAGGTAGAATGAACCTGCGATCACTAACCCGAGATTTCCAAGCAGAAACGAACCAAGAACGGCGATCCCCCCAATAAATGCGTAGGAAACTAAGCTTTCGAGGTAGTTTTCTTCATTCTCAGCCCATTTAATTGTACCGAATCGAATGATGAGGTTTCCTATACCTAGTTTAGCGAGGTGTGTTAAAAACGGTACAGCTGATGAGATCAGCGCGATCAAAAAGACATCAGTTGAATTGTCGATACCAAAGCCGTTATAACTGATCTTTTCGAGATCGGGGATCAAGAGTAGGGAAGAGGCTGAAAGTAAGGGGATGAAATTCCACCACAATTGTGTTTTATTTCGAGTGATCTCGCCCAGGAAAAAATGAACACTTACCACACTAATTAATATAAGGGGCAGCAGTTGATCGTTCTCTTCACCTATCTTGAAATATTCCATAGACATGATCAATCCAACAAGGCTAAGGATATAGTAACTGATCGATTTGATCGATTGAAAGTTATTTCGGGAATGAGCTATCGTAGCTAAAATTCCGGCGAAAAGAGCAAATACAGTTGTCATTGTTACCATGGTAAATATTTTAAGCAAATGTATTATAAATTACACAATAAACAAGGGAAATAGGTACTCTGTTCAGAAATAGTCAGTTTATTTAAAATAAAAAAGGCTGCCTCAATTGAGACAGCCTTTGTAAAGCATATAGTGTCAGGGATTACTCTCCGTCTTTCCCGTCCATTTTATCTTTCAATGCAGCAAGTGCGTCAAGATCACCAAGTGTTGATTTCTCAGCATTCTTGTTTACATCTTTAACTGCTTTAGAAGAACCACCTTTCTTACCAGATGATTTCTTCGTCGTTGGTTTGTCTTCTCCTTCTTCGAACATACGTAGGTGAGAAACAACGATCTTCTTAGCGTCCTTATTGAATTCAATTACTTTGAATGTCAATTGCTCATCAACTTTAGCGTTAGAACCATCTTCTTTACGCATGTGTTTAGCAGGACAGATCGCTTCAACTCCGTACGGTAGAGAAACAATACCTGATTTATCTTTCATTTCGATCACAGTTCCCTGGTGCTCTGAACCTTCTCCGAAGATCGTTTCAAATACATCCCATGGATTTTCTTCTAATTGTTTGTGACCTAGTGAAATTCTACGGTTTTCCTTATCGATCTCAAGAACAACCACTTCCATCTCATCTCCAACTTTACAGAATTCAGATGGGTGCTTGATCTTCTTCTGCCATGAAAGGTCAGAAATGTGGATCAATCCGTCAACACCTTCTTCTAACTCAACGAATACACCGAAGTTAGTGAAGTTACGAACCTTAGCTTTGTGCTTAGACTCAACTGGGTAACGCTTCTCGATGTCTTCCCATGGATCTGGCATAAGTTGCTTGATACCTAGAGACATTTTACGCTCTTCGCGATCCAATGTAAGGATAACAGCTTCTACTTCATCACCAACGTTCAAGAAGTCCTGAGCAGTTCTCAAGTGCTGAGACCAGCTCATTTCAGAAACGTGGATCAAACCTTCAACACCTGGAGCGATCTCAACGAATGCACCGTAATCAGCAAGTACAACTACTTTACCTTTTACTTTGTCACCAACATTTAGGTTCTCATCAAGAGAATCCCATGGGTGAGACTGCAATTGTTTCAATCCAAGAGCGATACGCTTCTTATCATCATCGAAGTCTAGAATTACAACGTTCAATTTCTGATCAAGCTCTACGATCTCTTCCGGGTGATTCACACGACCCCAAGAAAGGTCTGTAATGTGGATCAATCCATCTACACCACCAAGGTCGATAAATACCCCGTAAGATGTAATGTTTTTAACTGTACCTTCAAGTACCTGTCCTTTTTCAAGACCAGAGATAATTTGTTTCTTCTGTTCTTCAAGTTCTGCCTCGATAAGTGCTTTATGCGATACGACAACGTTTTTGAATTCCTGGTTGATCTTAACCACACGGAACTCCATGTCTTTACCAACATACATGTCGTAATCACGGATCGGCTTAACGTCGATCTGAGAACCAGGCAAGAATGCCTCGATTCCAAATACGTCAACGATAAGACCTCCTTTCGTTCTACATTTAACGTGACCAGTGATCACCTCACCAGTTTTCAATGCTTCGTTCACTTTGTCCCAAGCATCGTGCATACGTGCTGTTTTATGAGAAACAACAAGCTGACCGTTTTTGTCTTCTTGTGTCTCAACGTAAACAACAACTTCATCACCTACAGCAAGGTCTGGGTTGTAACGAAATTCATTGATAGGAATTACTCCTTCTGATTTGTAGCCGATGTTAACAACTACTTCTTTCTTTGTCAAAGATACAACTGTACCTGTGATTACCTCTTTCTCAGTTATAGAGGTAAGTGTGTTTTCGTACGTCTCTGCGTACTCTGCGTGTTCAGCTTTTGAGTAACCTTCGTTACCTAGAGCTTCCCAATCAAAATCAGGATTACCCTGATCTACTACTTTGTTATCAGCCATATTGGCGCTATTTAATTGTATTTCAGACAACCCTAAGAATTCTGAAAGAAATTTATAATTGGTCGTTTTTAATTAGGGTTAACGACATACTTTTCCTAAATCGGACGGCAAAGATAGTGTTTATTTATTTGATTGACAAAGGAATTCTGCCAAATAATGGAGGTGTAATGAAGGGGAATAGTTATTAGTAGGTAAATTCGTATGTAGTGGTATCGAAAGGCGTATTGTAGACACTGTCTACACCGTTTGATTCATTCCCATTAACCCAGTAGTAAAACTTCATATAGCGATTACCATCATTTGGACAGTAAACCACGGTATCTACTGCGCCATAATAGAAAGTATAACCGTTTGAGCAACATTCTGGACAATCTTCCTTACCACCATCTTTTAAGATCTTGAACTCATCACTTTGTAAAGGCTGTTGGTTGTAGATCACAAAGCGTGTCCATGCTTTGGCAGTTAGATCGTATGAGAATTCGTTCGTTTCTTCTGTGGAGAGGTTAGAGAATGGGATCACATCTGTATAAGTAAAGTAGTTCTCTTTTTCTACAACGATCTCGATCTTTTCATACTTCTCTCTTTCCAGATCGTAGGAGAATCCACCAGATGCATCAGTTGTTAATGTCGTTTCTTTTGTACCTAATGTTCCTCCAAGCGGGAAGGTGTAGATCGAAACACTGGCTCCTGATAATGAAGAGTTAAAGGTATCGTCATTCACATTTCCTTCGATCAAAAAGGAAAGCTCATCTTTCTTACAAGCAGAGAGTAAAAAAGTAATTCCGAGAAAGATCAAGAACAAATTCTTCATACTACAAAGTTAAGGCAAAATTGAATAGACACCAACACCAATAACGTTTTAGCTATTCAAATGTTGTAAAATGCGCTTGATCATATCCTTGTTGTTACTGAACGGTATCCAGATGCTGTCTTTGTTTCGTCTGAACCATGTGAGTTGACGTTTGGCATACCTCCGAGTATTTCTTTTGATCAACTCTATAGTGCGATCAAGATCTTGTTCTCCGTCCAGATGATCAAATACTTCTTTATATCCAACCGTATTGAGTGGTTGTTTATTGCGGTGTGAGGTTAATGACTTGACCTCTTCAATAAGTCCGTCTTCGATCATCATATCTACGCGCAAATTAATGCGATCGTAAAGCTTTTGTCTATCGTGATCGATAACAAAATAAAGTGTTTCGAACGGACGATCTTTTGATGTTGATGAACGCTGATCAGAATATGCTTTTCCAGTAATTCGAATTACCTCTAACGCTCTTATGATCCGAACAGGATTGTTGCGATCAACATTTTCGTAATACGAGGGATCTTTGTCCTTTAACTCATTTAACAAAGGATCCAGACCTTCAGATCTGTAGACCTCATTTAGTTCTTCCCGTATATTGGGATCTTGGGGTAATTGATCAATACCGAAAACCAAAGCATCGATAAACATTCCAGAACCTCCCACCAGAATAGCATATTCATTAGATCGGTAGATCGATTCTAATTTTTCTAAGGCTTCTTGTTCAAAAACACCTGAGCTTAGTGGGTAATCGATGGAGTGAGAATCAATGAAGTAATGTGGTACCCCTTGCATTTCTTCTGCGGTGGGCTTTGCCGTTCCAATAGACATTTCTTTGTAGAACTGTCTGCTATCGGCAGATAAAATAGGGCAGGAGAGGTGTTTAGCAAGATCAACCGCAAGTGATGTTTTTCCACTTGCGGTTGGTCCAGCTATGACAATCAGTTTTGGCATTTTATTATGCCTACCAGATCTTAGAGATCGTTTCTTCAGAATTTCTCATAGGGTCTTCAACTTTTACGTCAAAGGCTTCAAAGAATTCTGGACAATTCATTAATGGTCCGTTCACACGGTACATTCCAGGGCTATGAGGATCTGTAGCCAAACGTTTTTTCAGCTCTTCGTCAGTATAATTGATCTTCCAAAGCTGAGCATAAGCGATGAAGAATCGTTGAGCTGGAGTAAATCCTTCTTTCTCCTCGTTGCTCTTGAACTCGTCCGTCATAGCATATGCATGATACGCCATTGTAATTCCTCCCAGATCAGCAATGTTTTCCCCCATTGTAAGGTCTGGGTTCACACAATGACCATCAATAGGACAGAAGTTACTGAATGTTTGTCCAAGTTTCTCAGTACGCTTTTCAAAGTTCGCACGATCTTCCTCAGACCACCAGTTTGTAAATGAACCATCTGCAGCGAATTTACTTCCCATATCATCAAATCCATGGGTGAATTCGTGTCCGATCACCATTCCGATCCCACCGTAATTAACAGCGTCTTCAGCATTAATATCAAAGAAAGGAGGCTGCATAATTCCAGCCGGGAATGCGATCTCGTTTAACAATGGGTGATAGTATGCGTTAACCATGTGTGCAGGCATACCCCATTCTTTTTTGTCAACTGGTTCATTTAATTTATCAATGTTATCTCTGAATGAGAAATGTGCACATGCATCGATGTTAGCTACGTAATTATCAGGAACAATTGTCAATGCACTAATGTCTTTCCATTCATCTGGATAACCTAGTTTTCTACCGATCGCTTCAAGTTTGATCAGTGCTTCTTGCTTCGTTTCGTCTGTCATCCAGGAAAGGTTTTCAAGACGAGTTCTATATACAGCAAGCAGGTTGTCCACCATTTCATTTACTTTTTCCTTCGCTTCTTCTGAGAAATGACGGTCTACAAACTCTTTTGCTAAGGCTGTTTTAACTGGCATCGCAGTCATCTCTTCAATCGCTCTTTCATTCATTGGTTTCATCTCTGATTTCCCTGAAAGTGCACCTTCGTAGAAATCAAAATTCATTTGTACAAGATCTTCATTCAAATATCCAGCGTAATTGTTTACTGCTTTCCATTTAAAATAAGTCTTGATTTCTTCTAATGGAGTTTCTTCGATCATCCCATTTAAAAACGAGAAGTAGTCTGGCTGACCAACGATCAATGTATCAAAGCTCTCAATATTGATCAATTTGAAATACTGATCCAGTCCCAGGTTTGGATACATTTTAATTGCTTCTGTTCGTTCAACTGGGTTGTAAGTGTTTTCCGGAACACGCAATGTAGCTGGTTTCATCATCTGCTCAGCCATCGCCGTTTCAATTTTCATGATCGTTTCTGCGATCTCATCCGGATTTTCCATTTCAAGGTAATCCATCACTTTGGCGATATGCGAGATGTACTTTTTACGAATTTCCTCTTTTGATTCTTCTGTGTAATAATCTCTGTTTGGAAGTCCAAGTCCACCTTGAGAGATATAAGGAACATGCTTTTCAACATCTTTCAGATCCTGACCAACATAAAATCCGAAGAAACCTCCAAATCCTTTGTCATTCATCTTAGCCAATAGTGCCGGGATCTGAGATTTTGACATTGCTCCATCAATTGTTTCAATCCATTCAGCAACTACTTCAGTTCCTTTGTTATTTCTAGCCTCCATATCAGACATAGCTGCATAATAATCACCGATCATTTGCATTGAAGACCCTTCCTCAGCATTAGCTTCTTTCGCTTCCTCAATGATGGCAGTTAATTTCTTCTTGTTCGCTTTGTCTAATTCATTGAAACTTCCCCATCTTGATTCAGAAGCAGGAACTGGATTGTCTTTGATCCACGTACCATTCGCAAATTGGAAGAAATCTTCTTGTGGTTTAACTGACTTGTCAAAATAGTCCGTTTTAACCGTATATACTTCAACTGTTTCTGAATTATCTTCAGCAACTTCATCACCTTTGGTTGTGCCACAATTCGTTAGTAAAAATGCTGAAGCACTTAATAATGAGATATTGATTATTTTTTTCATTGTTATAGTATTAATTCTTTGGAGTATAGCACATCTCAACGTGTGGTATACCATCTTCTAAATATTCTTTTCCTGTGGATCTAAAACCATGTTTTTCGTAAAAACCTTCTAAATGTTTTTGTCCTGACAAATAAACGGGGACATCTCCGAATTCAGCTTTACAGTAATTCATTGCCGATTTCATCATTTCATGTCCTTGTTGAACACCTCGTTCCGATTCATCTAAAACGATTCTTCCAAATCCGATCTCTTTAAAAGCAACACCTTTCGGTAAGATCCTTAAAGTTCCAACGAGTTGTCCTTTTCCGTTTCTACAGATCAAATGATACGATTTCTTGTCCTTACCGTCCAGATCCTGGTATGGGCAGTTTTGCTCTACGACAAATACTTTAGCACGTAAGGCCAGGATATCGTATAGTTCATTTAAACTAAGGTCGGTGTAGTATTTATATTGCCAATCTAACATAGTATCAAGTTTGAATTGCTCCGACATTATATCTTTTCTCTGCCGGTTTATGGTTTGCAGCTTCAATTCCCATAGAAATTACCTTTCTGGTTTCCGCTGGATCAATGATTGCATCAACCCATAGTCTTGATGCTGCATAGTATGGGCTGATCTGCTCGTCGTATCTGTTTTTGATCTCGTCAAACATTTCTTTTTCTTTCTCTTCTGTGATCTTTTCACCTTTCGCTTTTAATGAAGCTACTTCGATCTGTAGGAGTGTTTTTGCTGCTGATGCACCACTCATTACGGCAAGCTCTGCAGTCGGCCAAGCTACGATCAAACGAGGATCATAAGCCTTACCACACATCGCGTAATTTCCAGCACCGTATGAATTTGCCATTACGACTGAGAATTTAGGAACTACTGAGTTGGCCATGGCGTTTACCATTTTGGCACCATCCTTAATAATTCCTCCATGTTCACTCTTAGATCCTACCATAAAGCCTGAAACATCGTGCAGGAATACAAGTGGGATATTCTTTTGATTACAATTCATAATGAATCGAGCTGCTTTATCCGCAGAGTCTGAATAGATCACTCCTCCGAATTGCATTTCACCTTTACCACTTTTGGAAATAGATCGTTGATTTGCAACAATTCCAACGCTCCAACCGTCGATTCTGGCATAAGCAGTTATTATCGTTTTACCGTAATCTTTTTTGTATTCAGTGAATTTCGAATCATCAACAATGCACTTAATGATATCTCTTGTTTCGTATGGCTTCGTTCTATCTTTTGGTAGATATCCATAAACGTCTTTAGGATCCTTTTTCGGCAAAGCAGGTTCAGCGCGATTAAATCCAGCTGATTCTGCATCTCCAATTTTATCCATTAATTCACGGATCGTTTCCAAACACTCTTCATCATTCTCTGGTTTGTAATCACAAACTCCGGAAATTTCATTGTGCGTTGTAGCGCCACCAAGTGTTTCATTGTCTATTGATTCTCCTATGGCTGCTTTAACCAGGTAAGAACCTGCAAGGAATATCGTACCAGTTTTATTCACGATCAAACTTTCGTCCGACATGATAGGAAGGTATGCACCACCGGCAACACAACTTCCCATGACAGCAGCTATCTGAGTGATCCCCATTGAGCTCATCACAGCGTTGTTTCTGAATATTCGTCCAAAGTGTTCTTTGTCCGGAAAGATCTCGTCTTGCATTGGTAAGAATACTCCCGCAGAATCAACCAGATAAATGATCGGCAGATTATTGTCCATTGCAATTTCCTGAGCTCTCAAGTTTTTCTTTCCTGTTATAGGGAACCAGGCTCCAGCTTTAACTGTAGCATCATTGGCCACTACAATACATTGTCTACCTTTTACGTAACCGATCTTGATGACAACTCCACCGGATGGACATCCACCGTATTCTTCGTACATCCCTTCTCCAGCAAAAGCACCAATCTCAATGCTTTCAGTGTCTTTATCCAAAAGAAGATCAATTCTCTCACGTGCGGTTAGTTTTCCTTTACCATGGTGTTTTTCGATCTTTTTCTTACCTCCACCAAGATAGATCTTTTCGAGTTTACGTTCGAGTTCTGATATTTTCAGACGCATTGCGTCATCATTCTTATTAAAATCAAGTTCTTTTTTTGAAATTGCCATAATCTTCTATTCTTGTCCGCTAAAATTAATCGATTTGCTTAATTCTTTGACTAAAATTCCTGTAAAAATGGATTTTCGAGATAATCGGTATGGAACAGGTTTAAGTGGAAACGGTCTATTTCCTTTTTAATGCTGATTCGTAGCAATCGATCCAGTCGTTCACAGTCATTTTCTGCATTAATTCTCCGATCAAGTCGAATGGTATTTGCTCGGGCTTTTTGAAACGTATGCATGATTTACCCATATCGATCTTTGTGGGAACGATCTCTTTATATTGATCCACAAACCAGTCTTTCAATTCTGGTTTAGCATAGATTCCAGAGTGATAGAAGGCAATAAAGTTCTTCTGCGAAGCAAAACTACAAAAGGGTAGAGGTAACTTAGGGTCACAATGATAACCGCCAGGATATAATTCATGAGGGACTACATATCCAGGCATCCCATAAGATAATTGTTCTTTAAACCCATCAGGAATGTTGGATTTAATAACGTTTCTTAATTTTTTAAGTGCTTCTTGTCTTTCTTCTGGACATTTAGAAATGTATTCTTCTATCGAACTTGCTTTGATATTCATTAGAATGATGTTTTTTGAATTTTTTCGTGAATGTCTAAATAAGTAGGCAATGCTGCCGAACCGTACCAATTATAAATCGTGTAGTTCAACAACCCGGCTTTGATTGCAGGATCAGTCATTAATGCTTTTTCTAATTGATCTTTATCATCCATATCGAAAATGAAAATACCGCGATAGCCCTTAGGATTTGAGTTTAATGGACCAGCGACAATCAGTTTACGCTCATCGGCTAATCTTCCGATATTCTTAAGATGACCTTCAAAGTGTTTCTGAACGATCGCTTTATCTTCAATAATGGAATCACCTGTTGAAAGCATGACAAGAAAGTATGATTTCATGCCATAGTCATCGGCTCCAAGTTCTCTAGCTAAAGTTGAATCGTAAACAACTGTCGAATCTTGAGCCCAGGATAAAAAGCCCATGACTGTAATTAATACAATTAAGATTGTTTTCATAATGCTTTTATTTTAAGAGTCCGAACAGAACTTCTCTGAAATCTACGTAAAATCGGTCAAAACCGTGAAGATGATCTATGAAAAAATTAAAGATCTTTTCTTCGTCTTTACGGTCATACATATTTACATTTTCAATTTCCCAGGAAATTCTGTAGATCGGTTGATTGGCAGCATTGAAGGCGTTTTTATTCCACACACCAGTTGCGGGCATTTCATTCTCAAGTACCTTCTTTAATTCCTCGAACTGCTCCCAAATTAAATCGCGAATACCGGGGTCTTTGTCTTGAATTTCTATTGAAAACCGAGCAAGATTATTGTCTGCGTGAAGTCGGATATAAATTTGCTTCAATTTTGTTGGGTAATTTAACCAATTGATCCGTTTACCTTCAGCATTCTTATGCTGTGTAGCTTTAGATTTAAATCTTTTCCAAAAGGATGTATGGATCGCCTTACGTTCTTCTTTTGAAAACATGATCCTATTATGTATTCAACCAACGCAAGAATTTGCCCCAGGCAGTCTTAGGTTGATCTTTTTTAGAATTTGCGCTCTCAGAAGTTTTTTTCTTTTTCTTCTTCTTCTTAGATTTTGAAGGTTGATTTTTACCAGCTTTGGCTTTTTCCTTCATCAACTTTTCATAAGCTTGTCTTTTCTGCTCTTTTTCACGCTTCTTCTTTGCTTCCTGTTCACGTTTGTAACGTTCCTCTTCTCTTTTCTGTTTTTCTTCAAGAGTTAGCTTAGGACGCTTTTTACGTTGAGAAGATCTCTTATTCTTTTTTCGACGAGTTGGTCGGCTCTCTTTCTTATCCTCTGAATCTTCTTCCGAGTTGTCATTTTCAGACTCTTCCTCATTTTCATCTTCCTCTTTTACCTTAGGCTCTGGAAGATCGATTTTACCAACGACTTTAACACCTTCTATCTCAGGTTTTGGGGCCTTGATAACACCTTCTTCTATGATGAGGTCTTCAGGTAATTCATCAGTACTATCATCTTCGTCAGTGGAAACTTCTGCTTCTGCGTCTTCATCCACTTCCTTCGTCTGATCTTCTTGTTTGGCCTCTATCGTTTGCTCTTCTAAAATTTCATCAGCGGGACCGTCATCTTGAGGTGATCCATCATCATTTTCTGAAGTAGGAGTTTCGATTAGAAAATTAGACTCAATACGGGTAATATATTCATCCGGAATTTTACAATTTGGATGGTTTTTTATCGAATCATTAAACTCTTTTTCAATGAAATCTACGATCTCACTGCTTTTTACATTTATTTTTCTGGAAAGCTGACCCAACCTCATGAATTCAAATTTTTACAAAGATAATCTTCTTGAATAAATTAGGTGCCATTATGGGGATAGGGTGTCTGATTTCATCAGGTTTTCTTCAGATAAAGGAATTTCACGGTCATATTTACTTTTAAAATACCAGCGGTATAAAAGTTGAAGAATGGACTGTTTAACAAATGGAGAAGTTAACGTTTTGGAATCAAGATAGTCACTGTTGTACTTAAACAATTGGTTTATAGATATCTCTTGACTATTTGCAAGTTGTTCTCGTATCTTTTGTTGTGCTTTAAAATAGTTAGTTTGTTTGACAAGGGAGGAATCTATTCCGTAGATCGATTGAGCACATCCCACAAGATCATCAGGCACTTTGTACAAGACAACATTATTGAACCCATCAAACTTCAGAGGTGGATTGAAATAGTTTTCCTGACTTAAGAAATCAAGTAGCTTAGAATAAGCTTCACCTGTTGAATCTGATAAATGTCCTTCGTTGATCAATACCGTTTCAAAATTGGCAAGTTCAGCCGAAACATCTACGTCATAATTGAGGTAATAATACTCATAGCAGACCTCAAGAAAGGTATAGATTTTTTGGTCTGTCGAATATTGTTCTGCACAACCGGATAAAATAATGAGTAAGAAGCTGAGTACCGCGAGACTTAATTTATTTGACATGTATCAAATTTAATAAAAGTCGGAAAAAAGGTGGTCCGATCAGCGTCTGGAATACAAGGCATATATGTAAACTACATCTGCCAACCGGACCAAATCACTTTGATGCTAAATTACTATATCCTATGACTATGGCGAGTTCTGGAAGTTGGACAAAAGATGGACATACGTATTTTTACGTTAATAAATGTTAACTATAAAGCTGTTGGTGTAATCGAGTTTTCAGAATTGTTGATGTCATGATCATATTAAAGTTGTTTTTAGAATCACTTATTTTCTTTTAAATTAGACGTTTATGGCAACCTTTGTTGCGTTGTTTCGTTATGGAATGTAGAAAGAATACCTGCTATGAAAAAAATACTACTGTTACTGGCTATTTCTCTATTGGTAAATTACTCTTTTGGTCAATCTACTAAAGGGAAAGAGTTCTGGTTTGGATACATTGAAAATTTAGTAAATGCTACACCGGATGTTTATATATCTGCTGAGAATGATGTCACTGGAGTGATTGAAGTTCCTGGATTAGGTTTTACTCAAAACTTTAATGTCACTGGAGGTACAACTCAGTCATTTGCATTACCAAATGGTGCATTGCCTCCATACAATGAAGGAACTCATAACTTGGCCGTTCATGTAACATCGTGTGATTCCATCACTGTTTACGCAGTGAATCCAGGTAGTGCCTCTGCGGATGCTACAGTAGTTTACCCTAAAACATCTTTGGGAATTGATTATACTGTTCTGAATATGACAGGAAGTCCAGGAGACTGGGGAGATGCAGCGATCATTGTGGCCACCGAAGATAACACCGATATAGAGATCGTACCTAGTGTAAATACAGATGGAGGTCAGCCAGCTGGTGTCCCATTTACAATTACATTGAATCAAGGTGAGATGTATCAGCTTACACATAATAACGGGGCTGATGATCTAACTGGAACCACTATAAAAGGAGTCAATTCAAATGATTGTTTGCCTTTTGCGGTTTTCTCCGGTTCGCAATGTATTAATATTGGAGGATGTACGGCATGTGATCACATATACGAACAATTACTTCCTACAGCAAACCTTGGATTAACGTATGCGGCAATACCACACGCTCTTAAGAATACAACTCACTACCGTATTATGGCAACTGAGAACAATACAGATGTATTCATAGATGGTGGATTGGTTACGACTTTAAATGCTGGAGATTTTTATCAGTATGACAACAATAATTATTCTATAATCGAAGGTTCTGCTCCGATTGCTGTTATGCAGTACGCGGAAGGAGTGAGTTGTGGTGGACCTGGAGATCCATTCCAAGTATTACTTTATCCAGTTGAACAATCTTTGGAGAACATTACATTCAATGCATTTCAGACACCTTTAGTCAATGATTATTGGGTGAATATCCTGGTTGAGACTGCTAATGTTCCGAACGTTGTTCTTGATGGAGCAAATATATCAGCAAACTTTACTCAGTTCCCTGCTGACCCTAACTATAGTTATGCAAGAATAAATATTGCTCAAGGAGACCATACACTATTTTCACCTGGAGGTACATTAGCAAATGTATATGGTTGGGGTAACGCGGAGTCTTTTGGTTATTGTGCTGGTGCTTCATTGAAGAACTTGACAAATGATTTTGATATAGTTTCAACCCCAACATGTATAAATGATGTGATCGACTTTTCAGCGGTCCCTGATCCATTAACTTCAGGTTTTAGTTGGGATTTTGGAGATGGAAGTGCACCAGTTAACGGTCAGAATGTATCACATAGCTATAGTAACCCTGGGGCATACAATGTTACGCTAACTAAGATCATTACAAACGGTTGTAATGTGAACATCGTGAAGCCAGTGAATATAGTAAGCCCTCCAATAAGTATTGATCAAGGAGATACAACGGTTTGTGCTGGTACGACTTTAGATCTTGAAATTCCAGTCAATGCACCTTTTGAAGTAGAGCAAGTAAATGCCTGTGGTGATACAGTGACTACGATGATTAGTGCAAATTATGACACGATCTATTGGAGTACGGGTGAGAGTGGAACGAGTATTCAAGTAACTCCACTTTCTGACACTACGATCTATGTTTATGGAGAAAACACGAGTTCAACATGTACAGCGGTCGATTCAGTTGTGATACAGGTACATGATATTCAGGCTGATTTTGATGTTTCGGATGTTTGTATGAATGATTCTGTTTGTTTAACAAACCAAAGTGTATCGAGTTACCCAATAGCTAACTCTACTTATTATTTTGATAACAATGTGCTCATTCAAGATTCCTTGAACTACTGTTTTGTTGGAGGAACTGCTGGAGTTTATGATGTTGAACTGGTGATTGAAACAAGTATAGGATGTTCAGATTCAATTACTCAACAAGTTGAACTGCTAAATGATCCTACTGTAGACTTTAACTTTCAAAATGCCTGTGGTGGCGGAGATATCTCTTTTGAGAGTGTAAGTCAGGCTAATGGAGGAACGATCGTAAATTATTTCTGGGACTTTGATGGAGATACAATCAGTGACTTCAGTGGACAAAGTGGTTCATACACGATCAATAATGGAAACGAAATTGAGATCATTCACTTTGTAGAGACGAGTAATGGATGTACAGATACGGTTTATGAAACAGTTGGTGTTTATCCTAATCCAACTGCAGACTTTACGTTTACAAATGAATGTGCAGATACTTTGATAACTCTTGAAGATAACTCTAATGTTGTTACGACAGGAAATGACGTTATAGACACATGGGAGTGGGATCTTGGAGATGGTTCAAGTTCTAACAACCAAAATGATACACATCAATATAACAATGGAGATACTTATGATGTGACGCTGATTGTCACGACTAATAACGGATGTAAAGATACGATAACACAACAGGTTGATGTTTATGGAGTGCCAACGGCTGACTTTGATTTCGAGAACGTGTGTTTAGGTGAAGACACAGAATTTACGGATCAGTCTACTATTAATAATGGTACAATAGACGAATGGAATTGGGATTTTGATGATGGTGGAACGTCTATGAACCAAAACCCAACTTACACATATGGAAATGCTGGTACATATAATGTAACGCTAGAAGTGGTTACGTTAAATGGATGTGAATCTCAGATCTCACAAGATGTATCTGTCTTTCCTAATCCAGTTGCTAGCTTCAATGGAATGAACCTTGAAGGATGTTCGCCAATTTGTCCGGAATTGATGTCAACTTCTCAAGTTGCTAACCCAGGGCAGATCACTGACTTTCAATGGCAATTTAGTAATGGGAACTCTTATAACGGAATGTCTGTTAACGAGTGTTTTGAAAATTTCTCAGGTAATGACATTTTCTTAGGGGTTTCACTAACTGTTACTACTGATATGGGATGTACAGATACACATACTGAGAACAATTATATTCAGGTATACCATAATCCTGTAGCAAGTTTCAACTTTACTCCTGCGGATCCAAATGTATTGGATAATGAAGTTACATTCTCAAATACTTCAGTTTATGCAGACAGTTACAACTGGACGATATCGGAAATGGGCAATTACACAACAACCAATCCTGTTGTAGAATTTCCTAATGAGCCTAACACGTATGATGTTCAGTTAGTAGCTATAACCGATCAGGGTTGTACAGATACCGCAATGTCTGTTGTTCGAGTTGAAGATAGAATCGTATTCTATGTACCGAATACCTTCACTCCGGATAACGATGATTTCAATGAGGTATTCCAGCCAGTGTTCACATCAGGTTTTGATCCTTACGATTATACCTTACTTATCTTTAACAGATGGGGAGAGATCGTATTTGAATCAAATGATGCAACTGTTGGATGGGATGGTACATATGGTGCAGATAGTCAAGAGATCGTGAAAGACGGAACTTACATTTGGAAAATTGAGTTCAAAGAAACGATGTCTGATAAAAGACACGTACACTCTGGACATGTTAATGTGTTGAAATAGCATTTGTTTATTTTATAAATAACGCATTTTCGTCATCTCGTTTAGATTTATGGTTTATTTGGTATTCAAGTTTGTTTTTTCTGTATTTTAGTCTCAGATTTGACTTAAATGATTACGAAAGAAAAACTATGTATCTTGATAGATGATGATGACGATGATCAACTGATCTTCTCGAGTACTGTCAAGAAACACTTCCCTTCATACGATTTAAAAGCGTTTTCAAGTTTTGAAGAGGCGAAACCAGAATTGGATAAGAGCCACGAAAAAGTTGGGGCTATATTCATTGATCTGAATATGCCTAAGCTCAATGGGAAAGAAGGACTCCAGCTTTTAAGACAAGATCCCAATTATCAAAGAACACCACTGATCATTTATTCAACTTCAAATAATCCTGAAGATGTGAATGAGTGTCTTAAAGTAGGTGCTACTGCATTCATTACAAAGCCATCTCGGATTAATGTTCTTGTAGATGAGCTATCAAATTATCTGGTTGCCTAAATATGTTGTTGATCGAAAAGTTAAGGAAAGAGACACAGGCATATCACAATAAGCTGGATTCTCATCCAATATTATCCAGAATAACTACAGACGGAGTTGAACTTTCCGATTATATAGCTTACCTAAAATTGTTTTATGGTATTCATTCAATTCTTGAGAGTGAGATCAAAAAACACCTTGCTGAATCCATTCAGTTTGAAGGGCGCCTGAGTGCGATTAAACACGATCTCAGTCAGTATAATCAATTGGCCAAATTAGCTAACACGTCTTCATTTGAGCTTTCAAAAACAAGTGCACTGGGAGCTTATTATGTAATCGAAGGTTCTAAGTTAGGGGGAAAGATGATCGGTAAAAGGTTGAGTCAAAATTTAGGACTTAAAAACGATGAGATGAACTTTTTAATGAACCCTTCATCGTATTCCTGGAAATCAGTAATAGATCAGATAAACGAAGTTTCTTCTGATGCCCATCATGATGTAATAGAGGGCGCAAAACAAACATTCAGTTTTATTCACGATTACGTTAATGAATTTTACGCAGTTGAAGGGTAAGGAAATACATAAAGCTTCTACAGATCATCTAGATCAATGTAAAGATGAACAGATCCATTTGATCGGGACGATCCAGCAGTTTGGCTTTTTACTGGGGTTTGAAAAGCAGAATGGCAGACTCTTATTCTATAGTAGCGGCGCTGCAAAGTTAATTCAAGAATTCTTGAACTCATCAGATCATATTGATTGGAATAAACTTGTTTCACTTGATCGAACGCTTTTTTCCAAAGAGAATTGGGATAGCATTAGTAACAAAGAAGATCTAGCTCATCGAACTTACACTTTTGACAATAGATCATACTCAGTTGAAGTAAGTCATACGGCAAAGCATATCATTCTATCATTTGAGGAAAACGCTAATGATAGTAGTGAGCAAAATTTTGTTGGTCCAACAGAAAGCTTTATTAAGAGATCAAACCAATCGGGTTCATTTAAGGAATTCTCATCGCTATTTGCCGGTCTGATAAGAACGATAACTGGGTACGACAGGGTGATGGTCTACAAGTTCGATGAGGATTACAATGGAGAAGTTTTTGCTGAAGCAAAGAAAGATGATCTCAATTCATTTTACGGTCTTCATTATCCACATACGGATATACCTTCGCAGGCAAGAGAATTATACAAACATAAAGAGTTGAGGTTGATCAATGACGTTGATGCGCCAGATCAACATATTCTTAGTCTTAATGATGATCTTGAGGCTCATGACATTGATCTCAGCTCCTGCACATTGCGAAGTTCTTCACCAATTCACCTGAAGTATTTAAAGAATATGGGGGTTGCAGCTACCTTAACGATATCGATATTGATCGATAAGCAGTTGTGGGGATTAGTTGCTTGTCACCATTATTCACCAAAATATATCGATCCGAATAAACGAAGAGAAGCATTATTGCAAACACAATTGCTTTCAACCCAGATCAGAAGATGGGAAGCATCTGAGGAATACGAGAAAGTTCAGGAGAAAGAACACATTTATCAATCCATTTTGGAAGAGGTTTATAAGGGTAGTAATAAATTTGAAGCAGCTACATCAACATCATATTTCTTAGGGTTGACAGAGTCGGATGGTGGAGCTGTTATAAGAGGAAAAGAGATCTATGGTTTTGGTAGTTTACCGAATCCAGAAACTACTCTTAAAATTCATAGCTGGATGCAGGAAAGAAATGAAAAAGTATTTCTTTCTAACGAGTTTTCCAAGCATACGGAAATAGGAGAGGGTATAAAAGACATCGCAAGTGGTGTGCTATATTATTCATTCGATACCAATAGTGAAAGCGCGATGATCTGGTTTCGAAAACAGAAAAGTGAAGGTACGAAGTGGGGAGGGAAGCCCGAAAAATCTGCCGATCAACCGTTAACACCGAGGAGTTCATTTGAAGCCTGGGAGGAAACCGTGAATGGCATAAGTGAAAAATGGTATAGTCATCAAATTCAAGCAGGACTCAGACTGGGTGCGTTTCTTGAAAAGGAGGTTTTCATCTCTAGTCTAAAAGAACAAAAGCAAAAGCTTGAAAGATTAGCCGATCAGTTACAATCGAAGAATGAAGAATTGAGTCAATTCAACTGGATCAGTAGTCATGATATGAAGGAACCACTTCGAAAGATCCGTATGTTCATTGATCAGATCAGGTTAGAGGAGGAGGTACTTACTGATACTCAAAAGAACTATTTTTCCCGATTGGAACGTTCTGCAGTTCGAATGCAAAAACTCATTGCTGATCTTCTTGATTATGCTCGATTATCCAAGGAAGAAGCCGTTTCAAAATGTGATCTGAATGAGATCATTAAAGAATTGATCGAACATCATAAAACGGATGATCTAAACATCTCTATAAGTTCAGATCAGCTTCCTACTATTGAAATGGTTCGTTTTCAGATCAAGCAGCTTTTTGCAAATTTGATCAGTAACTCAATCAAGTTTAGAAAGTCGGGTGAAGATGTTTCCATAGAAATAGTGACTCAGAAAGTTGATCAGCGTGAGATGGAAGCATATCATTTGAATCCTCAGCTCGAATATTTTAAGATCATCTATAAGGATCATGGAATTGGGTTCGATAAAGAATACAATGAACGGATCTTTGAGGTATTTCAACGTTTACATGGAGAGAAAAAATATGAGGGTACAGGAATAGGTTTGGCAATCTGTAAGAAGATCGTTGAGTCACACCAGGGAGAGATTTTCGCTGATGGAGTGATCAATGAAGGAGTTACGTTTACGATTATTCTACCTAGAATACAACAAGTCAATTAATTCTTTTCCTTAGGCACCATAGGAGTTTTATACTTCATTGATTTTTCATCGAATATGAAGTAAACATAAAGATCTTTCATTGGAATGATCTGCTCTGGTACGTATCGATTAGGATCTTCAATATTTTCAGGATCATAGCCTACGATCTTACCGTCATATACTGCAATGTCATTTGCGATCCTCACGCTACTTTCTGGATGCTTGATAGCAAAAACACGAGGTTTTGGTTCACCAATACTGTCAAAAACAGGGCAGCTGAAGGTAAGGTATAAGCGATCATTTCTTACTGTGTAGTAGTTTCTGTGTTGACTATTTCGAATTCTGTAGTTCACATAAAAGTCCTTTTGAGCCTGTGAGGTTAGTGTAAGGAACTTACTATCTAATTTATCATAGGCTGCTGAACCGACAGGAGGCGCCTTAAGTAAATCATCCTTATTTCCGAGTTTGACAAATACATAATTGTACGGACCAACGAATCCAGTTTTCTCCATGAAACTTTCGTTCTGAGCACTTTCCATTCGTTTATATGCCCATTCTTCACGATTTACGAGGATAAGAGCATCCTTAATTGTATCAGTATCTATATAGTCCTCTTTTATTTTCAGATCATACTTTTCTGTTGCTGGTATATTAAGATCAGCTTCTACCTGACGGGCGATCTTTTCTTCAAAGCTCAGGGTTTCTTTCTTTGGTTGATCCTTAGCAACTGGTTTTTCTTCATCAGAACACGAGAAGATCAGCGTCGAAAGTATAGCAACAATAATAAACTTAGATACGGTCCAATACATACTCAATAAGTTCAACGATTTTCGTTTCATAGTTTTTGGTAAACTCTTTTTTTCTACGGTTTGCCAATCCTAAGCAGATCGCGGTTGCATTATGTCCGAGTGCAGAAGACAACGCAAAAAGGGCAGAGCATTCCATTTCAAGGTTCGAAAAACGACAATCTGGATGAGTGAAATCATGAAAGCTATCCAGCATTGTTGGAGCAGTTAGTCCAAGTCTTAATTTTCTTCCTTGAGGCCCGTAAAAGCCGGAGCTAGTAACTGTGATCCCTTCTTCTACAATGTCGCTTCTTAATCTTTCATTGATCGATCTTGATGCAGGAGTCATGTAAGGAGTGATCGTTTCAGGCAGATCTATTTTTTCAATGATATCGTTTAATAAGGTCTGCGTTGCAACATCAACATCTCGCTCATAAAAATGACCAACATTATCTATTCCCAGGGCATGAGTTGAAAGGATAAAAGAATCAACAGGTATATCATCTTGCAGTATTCCACATGTTCCTATTCGGATGATATCGAGAGTTCGTTTGTCTTGTTTTTCATTCCGAGTTGAAAGATCGATGTTTACAAGTGCATCTAATTCATTCAATACGATATCAATGTTATCCGTTCCTATTCCAGATGAAATAACAGAGATTTTCTTACCCTTGTATTTTCCGGTATGGCAGGCGAACTCTCTATGCTGACTTTTGTGTGTGATCTCATCAAAAAATCCAGAAACGACTTCAACACGATCCTGATCTCCAACGATGATCACTTTTTCAGCAAGTTGATCTGGAGTAATTCCTAAATGATAAACTCCACCTTCCGGTGTTATAACTAATTCTGAGGGTAAGAAATCTGCCATATCAACAAAAATAGCCACAAGTAATTAAACTCATGGCTATTTTTAAAGAATTCTTGGATGAGGTCTACTATTGACCGATACTACCAAATACTTTCGATAGTAGATCAGTTACTCGAGCAGCTGGATCTTTTCTGATCTTATTCTCCTCCTTTTTTACCATGTGGAAGAGACCGTCTATAGCCTTTTCTGTAACATATTTATTAAGATCTGTTTCAACTTCCTCACCTCCCGTGAACTTAACAGCTTGGTTATACTTTGTCATCACTGGATTCCAGTATTCAGTGAGTTTAACTTCTTTGATCGACTCTTCAACTTTAGGTGCAAATGCTTCGATCAATTGACTTTCGGTATTTTGTCTTAAGAAATTCGTTGCTGCTCCTTCGCCACCATTTAGAATCTCAAATCCATCTTGTACACTCATATTCTTTATGGCGTCAACAAAGATTGGCGTAGCCTCTTTAGCTGCATCTTCTGCTGCTCTGTTAAGCTGTGTAACTATCTTTTCAACCTGACTATCCAATCCCCACTCGAGTGCCTTTTCCTTCATGTTTTGAGCACTTTCTGGAAATGGCAACTTGATCGCCTGGTTTCCTAAAAAGCCATCAGTTACTGACGTCACATCTACTGCATTTTTAATACCTACAGTTAATGCCTCTTTCAAACCAGATATCACTTCTTGATTCGTCAATTTATTTGAAGAATCTTCACCCGATCCAGTTGTGTTTTCCATCATCGTACCTGCGGCACCAGCTGCTTCATTTAAAACGTCACAAGCTGGTAATGTGATAGTTAGTGAAGCTAATATTAGTGGAGTAATAAGTTTTTTCATATTGATTCGTTTTTTTCCAAACATACAAATAATTTTACTGTTGTTATTCAAAAGTTGTACCAAGATTATGAAGGCTGGCATTATTACGATAGGAGATGAATTGTTAATTGGACAAACTATTAATTCTAATGTTGCCTGGATCGGTCAGGAATTAAGTAGTCTTGGTATAGATATCTGTAAATCAGTTACCATAAAAGATGGTAGAGAAGATATTTTAAATGCGGTAGAGGAGTACTTTTCAGCTTACGACCTTGTGTTAGTGACTGGGGGGCTGGGACCGACAAAAGATGATATTACGAAAGAAACGCTTTGCGAGTATTTTGATACTACACTAGAACTTGATGAGGTTGTATTGAACCGGATCAGGGAGTTTTTTGAGCAAAGAGGAAAAGAAATGCTTGATAGTAATATCAAACAAGCCGAGTTACCGAAAGATTCATTAACTCTAGAGAATAAACATGGTACAGCTTCGGGAATGTGGTTCGAGCGTGGAGGTAAGATCCTGGTAAGTATGCCTGGTGTGCCTTATGAGATGAAATCTATTATGAGCGAAGAAGTGCTACCTCGCGTAACTTCTAAATTTGGAATTCAGGGAAGTTATTATCAAACATTGATGACCCAAGGGGTAGGAGAAAGCTTCCTTGCAGAGCAGATAGAGGATTGGGAAGATAGAATCTATGCTGATGGTTTATCATTAGCCTATTTACCTTCTCCCGGAATCGTGAAACTGAGATTAACTTCGAAACGCGGAACCGGTGATGCAGGACTGATCAAGTCGTATTTTGACGAACTTAAGAAGAAGCTTCCCAAGTATGTTTATGGTGAGAACGGAGTCTCAATTTATGAAGTAGTTGGTGAACTTCTCAGAAAAAAGAATGCAACGCTTGGAACAATAGAAAGCTGCACGGGTGGAGGGATCGCTAACGCTTATGTTCAGTTTTCAGGAGCTTCAGATTATTTTCAAGGAGGCTTGGTCACGTATTCAAATGAGCTTAAGCAAAAGCTTGCAGGAGTTCAATTATCGACTCTAGAATCTTTCGGTGCGGTTTCAGAAGAAACGGTCAAAGAAATGGCTGTAGGTGGAAAAAAGGCGATGAATGTAGATTATACGATCGCAGTATCTGGAATTGCAGGACCCGATGGTGGAAGTGAAGAAAAGCCAGTTGGAACTGTCTGGGTTGCTATTGCTCATCCAAATGGGGTAGAGGCAAAGCGTTTTCTTTTTGGAGCACATCGCGGAAGAAATCTGGAAAAGACCAAGCTATACGCATCCAACATGTTAAGGAGAATTCTTCTTGGACTTGATTGATGCTATTGTTGAGAGAAAGAAGACTCTTTTCTCATGAAATCATCAACACCCAGACTAGCAAGACGAAGCTGAATTTTTTCGATCAGATCGTCAGAACCTAGCTCGATGAAATGTAGAGATATACTATTCTCATCGCTATTTATCGATTTTCGAACTGGTGCTTGCCAGATCGCATCCATAATATCAGAGGTCAACTCATCATTTCTTAAAGTTACATAGAGATGATAGTTCTTTTTATCAGTGTTGCCAAGTGCCTGTTTTGCATTCAAAGCATATCGATCTTCCACAGGATAATTTCTGTAGAAGTATTTTGTTTCAAATGTAGACGTATCAATTCCTTCTGGAATATTAGATGAACTAAACTCAAAACTCGTAATTTTTCTAGAAATACTATCATAATAGAATATGGCAGCCTCTTCGTTATATCGATTAAGAATTTGAGTAGGATAACCACTAAATGTTTGAGCCGAAGACACGACCATTTTAGTTTCTTTATCTTCTAGGTAAGGGTCTCTTTCTACCTCAGGTAGATCTTTATTGTTTTTGATATCATTGCGTTTTACTACAGTTGGATTATTCAATTCAAGAATATCTCCTCCCTGAGCTTCGATCAATTTTCTTGCTTCTCCAACGGTAATTCGCTCACCTTTATAATATGCAGTAATAAAGGCATCAGTAATTCCTTTTTCAATAACTTCACTTCTCTTTTCTCGGGCTGCAGGTACATCATTGAACACACCAGAAGAATATCTTATCTGACCATTATCCAGTCGCTTTGTAACTAGAGGCTCAACATTGTATAGTACATCAGCAGAGACAGGAGTATTGTAAACACCAACCTGAACAGTGTAATATAATCCCATTTTTGTTTCTGCTGTTTCTGCCTCAGCAGCACCTGGGGCTTTATTATATGCAAGCTCATCCAATTCTTTTTCAAAACTTCCCTGATTTCCTCCTTCTGCTTCTTCGATTGAGACAATTGCATTTTCAGGAGTTTCAATTGTTGGAACACAAGCACCAGAAGCAATAAGTTCTTGAGCACGATACAGCGGGATTCTTTCTCCATCGCAATACGCTACAACAAATGCGTCGTTATACCCGAGTTCGCGAATGCTGTTTCTGGCCTCAGTAGCTGTATTTCTCGATCCAAAGTAACCTGCCATATAACGAATAAGTCCAGGTCTAACCTGCTCACCCGAGACAGGAGAGAAATCATTAAAGGTTTCGTTTGGTACAGGTTTACTAAACGCTCCGATCTGTACTCTGAACACTAATCCTACTGGTTTCTCTTCAGTTATCGGAATAGGGTTCTCGTCATCGTATTTGATCTCTTCAGAGCTTCCCATAACTAATCCAGTTGACATTACTGGTAATGTTGGAATCTCCTTAATTGGAGCTACATCTCTGGCAAGTAAGTTCTCATACTTCTTTCGTGTATTTTCGTCCTCAGGAAGTCGCTCAGACACCTCGTTTTGTGCTTCTGCAACTTCATTCCTTAATGTTGAAACTTCACTCTTCTTCTCGTCGATCTTCTTCAAGATATCCTCAATTAGCGCACGATCTGTTTCAGTTGGATTTTCAGGATCGCTGATATCTTCTAGACTCGATTTTAACTCATCTTGCAATGATCTAAGCTGCTCCTCTTTAACATTTAGTTCAAACTGCTTTTGTTCTAAGCGATTAATTGCTGTGGAAAGCTCTTTATACGATTCCGTTTGAGCGAGTTCAACTTCCTCCTTATACGTAATGGATTCTTCAATTGCATTTTCTGCAATTCCTTGGTTTTCATCTTTCTCATCCTGATCCTTGAGAGCTTTGATCTCATCCTCATTATTCTCTTTCTTTTCGATAAGACGTTTCTCTAGATCCACTAACTCATTTCTTGTAAGCTCAAGCTCTTCTTTATCTTTGTTCTTAAGCCCAGGAAGCTGAGCATCAATAGAAGCTATATTGTTTTCTATGTTGAGTAATTGTTTACTTATCTCTTCTTGTTCTTTCTGAATATCATCTCTAGTACGCGTTGCGTTTTCTTCGTTTACATTATCCAGATTATTTGATTGGATGATCTCACCGATCAAGATCTTAGCTTCTCGCTGCGCTTTTTCTTTCTCTGCTTTCTCTATAGCAGCGTTCTGTTCCTCTTGAGCCTTTTTAAGTAATTCAGCTTTCTTGACAGGATCTTTCGTGTTTTCTGCTTGTTTGATCAATTGATTTGAAATAACAGCAGATTGTTTTGCATCAATAGAAGTTGTACTCTCTTCTTGAGTATCTGCGGATAGATCAGCAATTGACTCTTTTACTTTCTCTTCTGATCTTGATGTAGTTTTTTCCAATATTTCAACTTCCTCCTTGGCAATTTTCTCTTCAACTTTTTGGATCTTCTTTTCGATCTTTTCAGCATCCCTCTCATCTGATGAATTCTCTTTAGAAGCGATCAATTCCTCTTTTTCTTTATTCAAAGAGTTAATAGACTCCTCTTTTTCCTTGAGCTCTGAGAGTTCTTCTTCAGACATTGAAGCTTTAACTTCTTCATTCGTACTTGACAGTGGGCTTTGCTCAACATCCCCAAATTCAAACGAAATTCGTCTTTTTTCCTTCTCAAGCTCTTCTAACTTTTCCTGAATAGCTCGTTTATCAGTTGTCGAAATATCGTCTTTCTCAAGCAGATCCTCTGCTGAAGCGATCATTTTATCTAAGGCATTTATCTTCTTATCAGCCTCTTCCTTTGTTTCAGGCTCCTTGTCTAGTAGGTTGACTTCGTCTTCTGTTAAATTCGATTCCTCAATAATTTTGGTTGAATTCTGAGCAACGATGTTTTCTTTATTTTCTTTAGCTTGCTCTAGGTCACCAATAACGATCTGAACTCTTCGTTTTTCGCTCTCAAGTGCTTTTTTCTTTTTGATCAACTTTTCATTTTTCGGATCTTCTTTAAGCTCACTATTAATAATTTCGAGCTTTGATTCAATTTGCTCTAAATATTTACTTTCTTCAGCGATGAGTTCGTCTTCGTCAATAGTACCATCAATATATTGTTGTTGTAATGATTCAATTTTCGAATCATAATTTCTATCAACTTCTTTTCTAATGTCAGCTATATCCTTATCTGAGATCTCAACATCCTGTGTTTCTGAAATATTCTCATTTTCTAGAACTTTGATCTCTTGTTCTAACTTTTCGATCGTATTTTCAAGCACTTCAGCTTTCTGCTCTTTTTCAGGAGTTGAACCGTTTTCATCGATGTCATTCTGAGTATTCTCTAGTTCTTTTTGAAGTTGCTCTTTTGTTTGCTGTTTACGCTGAGCAATTTCTTCATTAGAAGCTTCACCGTTTTGAAGTTTTTCTTCTAGATCGGCAATATCAGCTTCATAATCAGGGTCAACTTGAGCGATCGCATTCTCCTCTGTTAACTCAGGAGTAGAAGAGTCCTCTTCTTCCAGTGCCTGGATCTCTTGATCAAGCTTATCGATGGTGTTTTCAAGTACTTCAGCTTTTTGCTCTTTTTCGGGAGTTGAACCGTTTTCATCGATGTCATTCTGAGTATTCTCTAGTTC
>CEQS01009318.1_pt1 | contig 34608 bp, 32 predicted proteins | sample 530981 | NCBI WGS metagenome assembly CEQS01 (sample SAMEA2621176, study PRJEB7988) | marine metagenome | biome: marine biome (ENVO:00000447); feature: mesopelagic zone (ENVO:00000213); material: "saline water (ENVO:00002010), including plankton (ENVO:xxxxxxxx)" | depth 800 m
GTGCCAGACTCTAACTTCGAGTCTGGCTTAGGTTCAAATTTAAGCATCGATCTGTTCTGATACTTCTAACGCATCATCAACTTCTATTCCCAAGTACCTGACAGTGCTCTCTAGTTTTCTATGGCCAAGTAGAAGCTGACAGGCTCTTAAATTTTTAGTTTTTTTGTAAATTAGTGATGGTTTGGTACGTCTCATTGAATGAGTGCCATATTGAGTCTTATCTAACCCAATTGAGGTGACCCAAGAGTCAACTATACGTCCATATTGACGGGTTGAAAGGTGTTCAGAGGAATGAATTCGTGACTTAAACAAGTAATCATAAGAATTGAGAGTAAATTGCTCTATGAGCGCCACAATTGATTTCCTTGTATTTCCAGTAATTTCAAATTGAACAGGCATACCAGTCTTTTTTTGAACGACTATTGCCCGTGATTGGATTGCTTTACCATGTGCAATGTCATTAACTTTTAGTGAAACTAAATCACACCCTCTTAGTTTGCTATCTATGGCTAGGTTAAATAGTGCTAGATCTCTTATTTTATGAAAAAGTTCCAGTCGTATTCGGATAGCCCATATTTGCTGTAATTTTAGAGGTAACTTTTGTCCTACAAGCTTATTTTTATTCCAAGGCTCTTTAGGCTGATATATAGTTAACTGGTGCATTAGTTGTACTCCGGTGTTTATGGAGTTTTAAGCTTAGCTCGCTACAAAAGAATTCGGGTATGAGCGAGAAGCCGACAGTCGGGTAAACTCGTTTTTGGACAGGAATAAGTTAGGGCGTATATTTTCTATAATCCAAATAGTGAAATTGAGCACCCTCGACAAAGAAAATGTCACCCATTTCATGTTGATAATTCCTTTGCGATATCTGCATAAGTGTTAGCAGTCTTAACTACTTAATAAAGCCTCCCATTGCCGATAAACTCCTCTCATCTTTTCAGAGGAGAATAACAATGAGAATATTTAACAAGCAAACAGTGCATGAGTTTTTGCATGTATTAACCATCATCTTTCCACTGACCCTTGTCATCCCAAAAATGATGTTGCCACTACTTGAAGTAATGTCATTATCAGCGATATCTCCTTTAGCAACCCTGCTAATCGATATCGTCATAGTTAGCTTGGCAGTGTTTATCTTTCTTCCTGCACTAAACAAATTGACCAGCAAGCTATTTGCTTAAATCAAACGGCATCCCAGTAACATGGGGTGCCGTATTTTTTTGTCAGAAAATCGATAACCACTCGTACTTTAGGTGCTAAGTTATCAGTCTCAAGATATAAAGCATTAATAGTCTGAGTTTCTGAGGTAGTTGAGACTTTATGGTCTATCATAATCGGAAGTAGTTTCCCTATTTTTAATTCTTCGCCAATTAACCAGGTTGGAAACATTACAATTCCTGCGCCACCTACGGCACTCGATACCAAGGTTTCTGCGTTATTACTGTATAACGAACCTGTCACATCAAAAGGCGCAAGTTCCTCTTTACCAATAAACCAGCGTTGTAAACCCTTTGTGCCTTTAAAAACCAAGCAATTATGCCCTTCAAGTTGCTCAGCCGTCTCAGGCATACCATGTAACTTTATATATTCAGGGCTCGCTGCCATCACGTATTGTTGTACACCGAACCGTTTCATTCGCATTGAAGAATTCTGCAATACACCAATGCGTATCAATAAATCGATGCTTTCTTGGGCTGGGTCAACAAAGCTGTCTGTTTGATGAATTTCCACCTTAAGAAGCGGGTATTTGTCTAATAATTCAGGAATATAGGGAGCAATATGTAAACGGCCAAACGCCACGGGAGCACTTATTTTAATGGTGCCACGGGGCGAATCAGCTTTCTGCTCTATCTGCTCCGCCACTAGTTCATACTGGCGTATGATCTCAGTACAGTGCTTAACAAAAACTACGCCCTCCTCTGTCAGCGAGATGGCTCTTGTATGACGGTGCAGTAATTTGCTTCCCACTTTATTTTCCAGTTGCGCCATTTTTCTAGACACCGACGAAGGCGTCATATCTTGACGTCGTGCGACTTCAGAAAAATTACCAAACTGATTGGTCATCAAAAACAGTTTAATTTCGAGAAGCGATACATCGTAGTTCATAAGCACCTTCGGTGATTTCTATCATTAAAGCGTAAATACTAGATATAAAAAAGACAAGCTATATGAATAACCTGCCTTGATAATTTACTTGATTAAAGAATAGCAATATCTCGTGTTGAGATATACGTCATTCCAATTTTAATGATTAAACAACATTTTCTTCAATGTGCGGTCTTTCTTAACCAAATGATGGTATAAAGCCGCTAAAACATGACCCAAAATTAATAGCCAAACGAGCCAATGTCCAAGCACATCTTTATGTATAAAATCAATCGGTTTTTCAAAATCGATAAAGTTAACTTCCATCCCTTGTGCAATGAAATGAGTGAATACCCACGTATCTGGAAATTGGGTAATATCAAAAAGAAAGAAAAACTCAGTAGCAACGCCTGTTCCTAAGTAACCCGTTATCGGTGTAACTATCATAATTGCGTAAAGTACATAGTGCCCAATTTTAGCTAATTTATGTTCCAATGGTGTTCCTGGTTCCTCTGATGGCTGGGTATTTAGCAGTCGCCATATAATTCTTAATAATACGAAAACTCCAATAGATATACCAAAAGACAAATGCAGCTGTAACGCACTCCAGTTTTCCGGTGTTTTTACATTTGTAAACCAATGCCTATAATAAACGCTAATGTAGGCACCTAGAAATAAAAAGGCAGTAAGCCAGTGAAGTGTTTTAGTAATTAAGTCATAATTATCATTACTATTTTTTAAGTTCATATTTACATTCTCTAATAACAATATCTTTCCGGCATTTTGATAACCTACATAGATAATTTACTTGGTTATAGTGCTGTAATATCAACAGTTGAGACAAAAATAGCATCTTCAGTAAACAGTTGGAATTGTTCGATAACTTTCGACATTACGTCTGTTTGAATATCTGCTAAAAATGCATCTTCGCAGTGAATTTTAATCACTTCAAAAAAGTCCCATGGGGATGCTTTTTGTTCACCGAAAAGCCCCATTCCTTTAAATACTTCAAATGAACCCACACTATTAAGTTTATTCACGGTTGGTAAGTCGATCTCTTTTGCCCATTGCTGGTACTCAGATTCTTTTACACCGTCTTTAAGATTAAAAAAGACAATTATAGTCTTAGCTTTTTGATTCACTGTGGTTTTCCTGTTGTTTGTTCGATAAGTAGATACAGATTAATGAGCAAGCGATGCATAACATAGCCGCAAGGCGCCAATAATTAAGTTCGATCGGCGTATTGCCTAGCCACCCTCGGGTATCGATAACTAAGCTCATCACCATTTGTCCAAATATCGTTGCCACCGTCGCTGTAGCTACGCCCACTTTTGGTACAGCTGACACCATCATGACCATATAGGCGATGCCAAATAGCGCACCAGTTAATTGCCATTTGGGGACAGTTAGAAGGCTCGCCTCATAACTTGGTTCAAAGAAAAAGATAAGCAACATGGTTATCACAGTGCCAACCGCAAAGGTGAGCAATGAACTGTGGATCACCCCAACTTTAGCGCCGAGCTGACCATTAATAGCTGCCTGTGAACTCAGCGCCATCCCAGAGATGATGGCGAGTAACATCAATCCCATCATGAAAACGCTCCCAAGTAAGTAAATATCAACGCCATAATAACAAACAACATTCCTGTTATTTTCAAGCGATTAATAGGTTGCTTAGAGATACCAAACCAGCCAAAGTAGTCAATGGCAAAGCTCTTTCCTACTTGCCCTGCAAGCACACCAATCATGGTCATCGCAACACCTAAAGTGGGTGTTGCCAATGTCAATACCACTACATAGATTGGACCGAGCAAACCGCCCGTCAATTGCCAACGAGGGATTGAGCGCCAACCTTGCTTTTTATTCTTAGTAGTGAAAATACTGATCAACCACAGTAAAGCAGTACCAACGCCAAAGATACTTAACGTTGCCCACAAATGCCCAACTTGGTTGCCCAATGGCCCAAGTAAGCCGGCCTCAAAAGACAGGCCCATCCCGGCCAATACCACCAGTAATATAACTATGATATTCATCGTGGATCGAACAGTGAAACTGACGTTGAACGCTCATAAGCTTTACCATTAGGGTAGGAAACCAACTCTAGTTGCATTCCCCATGGCGCCACGAAATATACCCAACTCTCTCCTTCAGTTGGACCATCCGTCATTACGTTCGGAGAGCCTAATACTTCAATGCCTTGAGCTTTCAAATAAGCAACAGCACTGTCCATATTTTCAACATAGAATGCCATGTGATGACCGCCGATATCAGCATTATTCGGCGTGGTTTTACTGCGATGTATATTGTCAGCATATTCAAAAATTTCTAGGTTTATGCTGTTAGCACTCATCACTGCAATTTTTTTGATCTCAGCGCGAGGATTTACATTTAAATGCTCCGCCAACCAATTATCATCTGACATAAAAGGACCGAATTCATAAGCAAGTTCAAAATCAAAGTGTGTACTGAAAAACGCAATCGCTTCATCAAGATTTGGAACCGTAAAGCCGATGTGGTCTGGTTTTTTAAGTCCTGGAATAGCCATTAGATACCTCCTCGTTCATGACGTAATTCGTTTAGTGCGCCCATTGTGGCCGCGCCTTTGTTAAAGCCTGTATACACAGAAGCAAATATAATTAGTTCTTCAATTTCTTCATAAGTCGCACCTTGTTTTAATGCCATATCAACATGAGCGCCAAATGGATTACCTGCTCCATTTACATTCAATGCCATTTGGTCGATAACGATGGTAATTAATGTTTTTGTTTTTTGGTCAATCAGTGGCATTGCAAATGCCTCTCCAGCAACACGAGCGGTTAAATCACCCCAAGCCGGATTAATTAATTTAAGGTTAGTAATAAGTGCTTGGTCATCTAACACAGCGTTTTTAAATTTAGTTGTCATCATTATTTTCTCAACATTAAGTTTGTTATTTTTTCGTCTAAGCGAATGAGGTGAATTATAGTGAAAATGAAGTTTTGAAAAACTATCCATTCTGAATATTACTTATGCAAAAAATGCACAGATAAGGGGGTATTTATCTATATATGTGAATAGCACTAGTACGCTCAATAACACCTTCGAAGTCTTCTGTTTGAAGATAGAAGAGGAAAAGACCAATACGTGAAAAATCAACTTTGTGACACTCTTGACGCTCTTTCATTTCAAACATTTCGACATCAAGCCCGCCGCTCGTTACTAGGTGTGCAATGTTAAATCCTTTAAAAGCCTTCACCAAAAACAGCCACACACATTCTACCAATGACTTTTTCACACTCTTCTTTTACTTTGCTGTTACCCATTATAATTTTTAGGATAAGCTCTTTAGTATGGCAATGGTAATTTTTAGTAATGAAATATTACTACTTAGTATTCGCCGTATAAATGCCAATGCTATTCGATAGATTTAAAGCCATCGAGATAAAGTTATCTTTCAGCGAACGATTGAACATAAAGGTGATATCTCGATGAGATAATTTTGCGCCATGTTGAGGAAGGTTGAGTTCAGTATAAACTGGCCTGAAAGAGCTATTTCTCGTATGAAAAAATCTATAACAAATTACTGTGAACAGATTTTTAATGAATAAATGTACTAAGTAAATTTTTGGGCCGAAACGAGCCGCGCTTGACTGACCGCTTATGGCACAGAGCCGACCTTCGGCTCTAACTCGTTTTTGTCCAAAAGCGAGCTAGAGCGATCATCCGCTTTACGCTCATAGCGACTTGTCAGATGAAACCTAAGCCTAATCATTAAAACTCTATGGTCTGATATGAATTATTTCAAATTATCCTGCTAAAAATGTCTCTATTACCCGCTCTCTAAACCCACCAAAGGCCTGTAAAAAGCTTGCTTCTTGAAGCTCCGTTTTCAGCTGACTTGATTCGTTTGATCCCCATGAAAATAATAAATCATCAATTTCATCAACTGGCTGACTACCGCATCTATTGGAGTATGTCTTTTTATGGTTCTCTGTTCCAAGATACTCATTAGCTATGGCGTTATTTCTTATCAATATGCAAGTGTCGGGTAGCTCTTGGTCAATTCTATTTGCAAAGGTGGTTAGTGTTTCTTCGGCGAGGGTGAATAGCCAAGCTTCTTGGTTTGGGGAACTATTTACTCTTAATATTCGTCCCAAAACTTGCCTGAAATAAAGCTCAGTTTTAACTCTGCTTAAATGGCAACACACTTGCAGCCTAGGTATGTCAGTACCTTCCGACACCATTCCAACGCTTACAATCCATTGCGTGTTGCTAAAGCGAAAATGGTTAATTCTATCGCCAGCATCACTTTCTTTGTAAGTAACTATGGTTGCTGATTGATGAAAAAGGTCAGTGAGTACAGTCACTATCTGCTCTGCATGCTCAACAGAAGAGGCCACAATTAACCCTGCGGCATTGCTATTCTGATGCCTAATAGTGGCAAGTTTACTTACCCCTTGAGCAACAATGTAATTAATCACAGCTTCGTGCTTAATCAAGTCTTGGTAGGAAATCGATGGATCTTTTAGCAAAGACTTTAATGAGTGATAAGTTTTAGTTTCCTGTTTTGCTGTTGTTACCGAAATTTCTTCATTATCAATTAAAACAATTTTAGGGTTACGGCATACGCCATCATTTACCGCCTGTTGCAGTGAGTATGTGTAATTACACTGAATTTTATTATCAGGGTTGGTATAAGTTGCCAGCGCTATAGGTAAAAGGTCGGAGCGCCAAGGTGTGCCTGTTAAAGCTAACGTGAAAGCGGCTTGCTGTTGAATATTTTTAACAATATCTTGCCCCCATACATTGGCATCCTCAATGCTTGAACCAGCACAGTGGTGTATTTCATCAAACACCACTAACACACGGTTGTTCTTTAATAACTTCCAATAGTCGTCATTAAAAAAGCGCATATTTTGATAAGTATACGAACAACCAACTGAGCCAATAACACCGTCAAAATTACAATTTAACCGTTTAGCAAACGTCTTTCTAATGCCATTTGCAACCTCACTAGAGGGTGAAAAGCAAATCACAAAGTCTATTTGCTTAGTTTCAAATAAGTATGCTGCAACTTCTGCCGCCAATACAGTTTTACCGGCCCCAGGTGTAGCTAAACAAAAAAAGTGCTTATGGCTTTGAGAGTGGTGCTTTTTAACTGCCGATAAGCAGGCTGTTTGCCAACCCCTTAACATGGTTGTTTTTCTGTTATTTTATTACCCCTTGAATTTAAGCCCAATAAAGTCTGCAAAGCATTTATTTTGCCAAGTAATTTAATCGACTTTTCCTTAGCTTGAGTGTGATGCAGTTGCAACTTTTCTTGCAGCTTAGGGTAGCGTGCAGAAAGGCGCTGATACTCTTTAGCTTCTTCAAGTACAGTATTTAAATCAATTTCGTATGTTAATAAATCTTTTTTAAGTTCTTCTTGGTACTCAATAACTTTAACTGTTTCGGCCGAAATATCAGGAGCGCCAATATTTGCAGTATCTATTTGTTTTACTTTGCCTCGCCTTGAAGTAGGGACGATCTCTAAACTTGAAAAAAGCTCTGTTGTTGAATATATAACCTCCTTAGCTCCCTTGTTTAATTTGTTGGTTCGTCTTAAGAGTCCATTTGCAACATTGCGAGTTAATTGGCGATATACAAACTTTCGGGTTTCTACTGCATCAGTAAACTCAGATTGTTCACGCAATAAAGCCTCTTTCGCTTGCGTCACTGTGAAATTATTCATCTGTTTGATTACCAAAAGAAAATGTAAAAATACATTCATATTCGCTTTTTTACTCATTGCTAAACCTTACCACTCACCATAAACTTAGGATTCCTAAGTATACATGCTCATGTAAAAACTAGACAATCATTTAAATGTGAGAGTTACCAAGATGAAGCAACGGTGCAGGTTAAATCCTTTTTTACAGAGCGTCTTAAAGAGGCTCGAAAGCGAATGAAAATAAGCCAAAAAGAGTTAGGTATTAAAATGGGGATGGATCCAAGTTCAGCCAGTGGCAGAATGAACCATTACGAAACAGGTCGCCACATGCCCGACTTAGCTACTTTAAAAAAGCTAGCAACCGAACTAAATGTTCCCGTAAATTACTTTTTTTGTGAATCAGAAGAAAGCGCAACTTTGGCATGTTTAATCGAAAAGCTTGATGACGAAGGAAAGCGTAAGCTCATTGAGCTATTGGAAGAAAAGAATTGATAATTTGTTGAACTAATGAACTAATGAACTAATGAACTAATACACAAAACATAGTTTATGAAGCGCTCAAAGTATTAATAAACCATTTGATAACGGTTGGAAAGAGTATGTCGGTTTTAGGTTTATCAATAAAACCAGTAAGACTAATAAGGGCTCTTTAAAATTGGGAAGCTCTAAAGACAAAATATAAGATTGAAATATCTCAACGCTAGTAAAAAACTCCCTGATCAATTCTTTTTAATCGAGAAACTAAATTAACTAGAGCTTTATCAAATTAGCGCACCTAATATACATCGCAGTGGCCATAGATATAGGCTTTATACTATACATGACGAACATTTCAACAACGGAAATTTATTTGTATAGAAATGATGAAAATTTTTATGATGAAGTAATTGATAAATAATTTTAAAGTTATTAAATAACAAAGTTTTACACTTAAATATATAATTGATTTTAGAAACGAGATGTATTTATGAGCCCGTGTTTTCTCCTTATATTATAAGAATTGATTATGAAGCCTTGTGATTAGAGTTGGGGTAAAGCTCTCTATACTTGATTCTATTCCTTAAATACGTGATATGAAGTCAATCACTCTATAACTTCAAAAGCATTTACAAGGCCAAATTAATATTCTAGCATTTATAGTAAAGCCCTTACTTTGAAATAATTAACAATAATAGCAGGGAGATAAAAAATGCAACGCTATAACTCAGTCAAATCTAGCTCAAAATGGCGCTTAAAAATAGTAGGTTTAGCTGGGGGGGTGGGGTTTTTAGCATACGTAATGTGGTATTTATTTAGAAATGCACTTCTAAATGCGAATGAGCTTACACTTTCACTTGTGCTTGGGGTACTCATCTTAACTTTATGTCTTACAATGACGCATATCTTAAATTACATTTCAAAAAAGGCTACCGCTCACGTGATGTCCGACTCCTTGAATAACTCTCTTTAATTGAGAAATTAAATCAACGAAAGCATTATCCGATTAGCGTACAGTTTCGTGTATTCAATGTGTATCGTAGCAACTAAAAATATTGGCCTATACGGGATACAGCACCGACACCAGAGCAAGTAAGGTTAGAAACTGAAGTTAAAGCCACACATAGAATGAGAGACGGTTCAGCTAGGGCAACGACAATCGCAACGAATAACTATTTTGAATTAAGCCGTTATTGCGCCGCTAAACTGATAGTTAAACTAAAGTTAGGAGCTGCCAAGTACCACAATATCAATATAAACGTGCTGGTAATGAATACCTTTAAATCCTAGATTTGTTTGATAGGTAGTTTGATAGGTAGTTTGATAGGTTGAGCTGAATAGGACATGGTGCGCTGATGTAACATATATTTTGACAAGCAATCGCTGGTATTATTTAGCGGTTGTTATTGATTTATTTGCACGCAAAGTTGTGGGTTGGGCCATGTCATTGTCACCGGATTCTAACTTAACGCTAAAAGCGCTTGAGCTAACTACGAAAGTAGAGGCAGATCAAGTTGATGGATGTTTCACTCAGACTAGGGAGTCACTATACAAGCTTGAAGTACCGCCAACGTTTATGGCGTTATAAAATCACACAAAGCATGACGCGGTGTCGGTGGTGTTATTATCTTGTTGTTGGTAGTGTAATTTAGTTACTAGTTAAATATTATTATGCATTGTATTAATTTACTAACCCTTTTACACTGCAAGAAACGTAGCTTGATAAATCGATTCACATTATATGCACTTTAAAGTAACAAATAGCGCGGCGAGTATTTTCTATAGTGCTATCATTTATTTTCATTTCATTATTTTCGTTTTAGGTATAATCGAGCTCCTATTTTATAAATATGAGCTGATGCACGTTATTGGCCTTAAAACAGCACTAAACTCGCTATTGATTATGGCAGTACTCATACTGATAAAAAGGGTGAGCCTAAACGTAATAACAAAAAAGTACAAAGTTTTAATAGTTGCAGCTTGCTTCTTGTGCTTCCTTTTAATGCAGGTTTCCGTTTGGTTTCATATGCTGCAAAACTTTCATATTGGCTTGATTGACTCGAATCCATTTACTTTTTCTTTATCTGCTGTTTTCTTGTTTACGCTTTTTGCTGCAATTTTTGTGAAAGCTTTTCACAAAAATGTCCAAATTATCGAAATGAAGAGAATAAAGTTAGTTGTATTCATTGCAGTCTCTATTGGAACAGCCGTTTGGCATCAAGCTTCATTAAGTGTGGTAAAAGCTGAAGAGGCTAATGCGAGGGCGAAGATTAATTTGATAGAAACAATGATAAATAAATCTATTGAAGCACAAATAAAAGCCCTTTCCAGAATCAAAGCACGAGTTAACAATGAGAGTTTTGATGATTTCAAGCGCCTTCTAGATATAGACCAAAAAACCTATACCAACGATTACAATATTATTAAGGGGGTATTAGTTCTTGATAGCGAACTTAACTTCGTTTCAGGGAATACTTTTTCAAGACATTTCTACTTAAACGGTATGCTAGAAAAACCAATAATAAAAGCATGGTTGACGCGAGATCTTGATGACATTCAGTTTGCAGCAAATTCACTCACCCTAAACTCAGCAGCCCCCACTCTTATGCTGTTAGCCACTGTTGAATTAGCGACAAAAAATAAATACTACATATTAAATTTGCTGGATATTAATTTATTGCTAGATAAAGACTATTTACACTATTTAAGTCGATACGATACTTATTTAGAATTGACAAAAAGTGTATATTTTTCAGTGGATTATAATAATGAAAATAAAACAGACTTAAGTGAACTAATTAATGGTTATAATCACTTTATCACACAGAAAATCAATGTCATGGATCTAGTTGAGCATGAGGTTTATAGTTTTATTAATGATTATGACTCTATACATACTGACACAATAATTGATCAGTCAATACTTTGGCTCACTTCTATTTTTATATTTATTTTTGTTCAAGTAGCAGACTCCTCTAGGGTTATTCAGTTTAGAGCAAAGCATGACGAGCTCACGGGGTTACTCAAATTAACAGCTTTAGAAGACGAGTTTATCAAGGTCACTTCTGAAAAGCATTTTAATAATTTTTCAACCGTTATTTTGAAAGTAGATTTCTTTGAAGCGATTTACATTTCTTTAGGGTATAAAATCTGCGATGAACTTATAAATAATGTATCCTTAAGAATACGCGAAAGCACTAATAATATAGCGTTGATTGCTAGAGGGGCGAGTGATAGCTTCGTTTTATATTTTTTTGATATTTCCCCAGAGTCATTAGAACAAAAAATAAAGTCTCTAATTGTCGAGCTTACTGAAGCTCACATTATTGATGATAATGAAATTAACCTTTCAGTCAGCGCTGGAGCTGCAACCTACAGACACCTTGATTCATTTAATCTTCGGTTAAATCTTCAGCAAGCGAATGTTGCTCTTGAAAAAGCGAAAGAGCTTGGTGGTAATCAATTTCATTTCTACCAACAGTCTATGGAAGATAAGTATAATGAAACCGTTACTATCAGAAATGACTTACAAAATGCACTTAAGAACGATGTATTAGAAGTATTTTACCAACCAGTGCATTGCTTAAATGATAGTAAGATCACCGGAGTTGAAGCACTAGTTAGATGGTCAAACGGTAATGAGTGGGTTTCACCAGCTAAATTTATACCCATTGCTGAAACTACAGGTCAAATAACTCAAGTCGGCGAGCAGGTCCTTAAAAAAGTGATCGAAGATATAAAAAAATATCCCCAACTACAAAATATAACTGTTGCAGTTAACTTTTCGACGAAACAAATAATTAAAAATGACTTTGCAAGTAATTTGCTTTCATTATTAACTGAAAATAACATTATTCTTGAAAACTTTACGGTAGAAGTTACTGAATCGTACTTTCAAGAACGGGGGGTTATTGTAAGCAAACTTATTGAATTGGTTGATTATGGGCTCAATGTTGCAATAGATGACTTTGGAACCGGCTACTCAAGCCTATCCTATCTGACACATCAGCCAGCAAATATAATTAAACTCGATCGCGAATTTACAATAGGCGCACACTTATTAAATACTAAAGAGCAAAAGCTGTTAGATACTATTATTAGGTTTTGCTACGATCTAGATAAAAGCGTAATAGTTGAGGGTGTTGAAGGTGAAGGGTTAATTAAGCACTTATCTAAATTCGAAGGTATTAAGGTTCAGGGGTATTTTTTCTCCAAGCCACTACCTATACATAGCCTCATAGACTATATAGAAAATAACAAAATTAAAGATTAACACAGACTACTCAAGTGACTGAACAGGACTTAAATGTGTTTTTATTGCAATTTCCTAGTTAAGCGCCATCAAAAAGCTTCTGAATTTAAGTTATTATGAAGGGGCTGCGTGGTTTGTTTGTTTTCAAGGTTAATTTGCAGATCTTTACGCTATCTTCAGGCATGTATACTCTGTATTGAGTGTTACTTCCAACAAATAGACTATAACGTAGCGCGTAGGGTTCTTAGTAGTAGCAATTAACCTTTGAAGAACAACTTTTACTCTCGCCGCGATTAAACCACTCCAGGGTATGTCCGCTTTAATCATAAAATACCGGCTAGACTCCAATTATTTTCCCTTTGATATGTATTATAAAAATATACAAATAGTTTCCTACTCGGCTCTTTTTCGTTGATAATATAAACAAGTGACTATTAGGTGTTTATAGCCACTTTTGTAAGTTTAATGTGAAGCACTAATAAGTGTTACACAGTTGATAGCCTTTTTTGAGATAATAATAATTGAAAGCAATGTTTGATGAATTGAATATACATGACGTGCAGCTTTTTTATGTAAATTTAGGGGAAGCCTTAGTTAAACATCACGATGGCAGGCTTAATTTATTTTATATGTTGCAATATAACGACTCACGTTGTCGGATAAAAAATGATTATAACCTTCTTTTACATAAGCTGGATTTTAGTAGCGCACTAGATCTTTCAAATACTCAAGTCGCTCATCATCAAAGGTTAGTTAATATTCAGAGAAATCTTTCAAATCTACTGGATTATGTAAGGTACACTTTGGATGAATTACAGTGCAACGATATCAAAAAAAATAGTTATCGTCATTTAATCACATTAATGAAAAGACTCGATAGGAGTATAGAAACCTTTAGAAAAGAAATTTCTAATAATTTGACATATTTGGATGAACTCACAGGTTTGCTAAATCGCTCAGCAATGGAGAAAGATTTAACCGAGCTCATAGATTTGAATAATGAACAATCTATAATTACTAGCTTATCACTTATCGATATAGATCATTTTAAACTAATTAATGATGAGTATGGGCATGCTGTTGGAGATGAAATTCTTGAATCTATAGCAGATATTATACAATCATCACTACGAGACACAGACAGTGCATATAGATATGGTGGTGAGGAAATTTTAATTGTGTTAAAAGACTCACCAATCGATGATTCGGTAGCAGCAATGCAGAGGCTTAGAGAGAAAATAAGTGACTATGTATTTATTTCCTACGAGATTGAACTTTCCGTTACTGTGTCTATTGGTGTGACACCTATAAAATCAAGCGATAAAGTATCTAGAGATACACTTATCAGAGCTGATGAATGCCTATACAGTGCTAAAGATAATGGCCGGAATCAAGTTGTATATAAAATATAACTGAGGCGGTGACTAAATCTTTATACTCTCCATCCAAGAGTTTTAAGATTTAAAGTTACCTAGCCTTTAATTTAATAGCACTATAACCTGATTTTAGCCGTTTATAGTGGACATTTGGATAATCAACATTTAGTAGTTCAGACTTCTCATTCCCTAGGTAGCCAACTTTGCTGTAATCAATTTTTATATATTCAAATACAAGCTGTCTACCCTACGAGCTGACGCTTCAAAGGCGCACTCTGGTTAGTTAACTATTTTCTCTATCCGACGTGGATGCTTCTTTCAAATCAGCATTTTGCTAATATTAAAGCCGAGATTTGGAGATACTTAGCTCTCTGAGTGCTTTAGCGCCTTCCACTTTAAATCTTCTAGATAGGATTTACGTTTGTTTTTTTGCCACGATTTACCTCTATGAGTTAGTTTTCTCATTTAATGAGGTAGCCAAACTACTGATTCAGAACACCAATAACTAAGTGGAGACGTGTGAATGAATGTGAAGTAACGGTTAATTTATAAAAATTGAACAATGGCAATTATTACCTTAGATATGTAAAATCGATAGGCGTCTGAAAATAATAGTTTTGGCATAGTTTTAATAGGGTAGGTTCAGAATTTTGTTGGGTATTTTATAAATATTAATTTGGAATTTTATGAGATTTAGGTTGAAAAAGGAGCAATATGCTTCATTAAAGTATAGTTTATTTTGGACTAGCTTGACTTTTTTATTTGTCAGCATTCCATTTCTAGGGGTTAAGAAGTTTCAGCACCTTAGTGACAGTGGTTTTAGCACCTCCTTACCTATCAATACTATGCTCTTACTAGCCTTAACTGCTGTGTCACTGATTTCTATTGTACAAAAAAGAAATATCCTCTTTACGTTTAGCCTTGGTATTATGGCTACTATATTGTTTATTAGCGCACTTAGTTATACAAATAAATTAATTTCAAACTTTACCATGCCTTGGCTACAGTTCTTCTGTTGGGTTCTGGTCTTAATTGGTTTGCTTAGTGCCTATAAAAAGCAAAGTCCTTTTTTTAGAAAGTGCAGTGTGATCAGTTTTAGTATTCTGGTAGTTGTAGTCATATCTTTATTCTCTGTTAACTCTGGCTCTTTAGGTAGTTTGCAATTTAGTACAACTCCTTATGAATCCTCAAACACTTCTATTTTTCTCCTTTTTAGTGCTGCTGCTGGGTTGACTATACCAATGGCTTCTCTCTTTGATATTAAAGCTCATAGTCGTAGTTTAGGCAGTTGGCTTGTACTACTACTTGCAACTTTCACATTTTTGCTGTGGTTAGATTTTATGCATCAAATAGAAGATGCTAATGGAAAAGTAGCCAAGGAAACTTTATCAAAAATTCAGCAACAAACAGAACAAACTATAAAAGAACAGAAAAGCTTGATGCAAAGGTTAAGCGATCGTATTACTGGAAGTGATTTTATTTACCCTCCAAAACAGTTGAATTTAGATTTTAAGACCTACTTACGTGATTTTAGCTATCTTGACTATATTTCTATTTTAAACAGTTCAGGAAATTTGCACTACTCCGCAGCACAAACTATAGCTATTAAAAAATGGTACGACGACTATGTTGCTACTAAATCAATTTTGTGGCCAGAACAACGTGATAACGAGAATGACGAAAACGCTTATTTTTATTATGACAATCGAATAGATCATACCTTCTTTACTCTACGACTACGTGAGCCTAACACGCATGAGTTATCTGTCATAGTTGCAGGAATAAACTTCAAACAACTGATGCAGTCAATAATTCCTCTAATTGTACCCAGAGGTTATGCCGTCACTTTAGCCCATGAAAATAGTCAAAAACTTTTAGTAAGTCAGCTTGAATCTACGCGACAATACTTTTTATTAAGTAAGAACAACCTTCACAATTCGCAAAGTGAAATGAGATGGCAGTTATCTTTGTATCAAGATTTTGATATTCGACCTAACTATGTCCAGCAGGAAGCAGGATTGATATTAATTGCTGGATGGTTAGCTTGCTTTTTAGCATTGCTATCTCAACAGTATCAGCAACAAATTCATATGCATAAGACGCGTTTAATTTCCGGAAACCGAAAACTCCGCAAAAGCCTTAGTTTACAAAAAAAATTGAAAACACATCATATGAAGTTTATGGAAAATTCAGCCGATCTATTACTTATTGTTGATGGGGATGGAAGGATTTTAGAGGCCAGTCATTCCAGTTATACAATATTAGGTTATACCGCAGAGGAACTTAATGGCAGGATGTTTATGGATTTTGTGCATCCAGGTGATCATCAAGCCACTGAGCATGAAGCTCAAAACATCATTGAAGGGCAACATACTAAGCAATTTCGGAATCGGTATATTCGCAAAAGTGGTGATGAGGTGCATTTAATGTGGTCAGCACAATATGTGGCTAGCATGCAAACATTGTATGCCGCAGGGAGAGATATCAGTGAATTAATTAAAGCAGAAAGCTATCAAAAAGCGCAGCAGCAAATTTTACACCTGATTTCGGTCGATGCCCCACTTGACGAAATATTAAAGAGAATATGCTTAATGGCGGAAATTCATTATCCGGCGGTTAAGGCATGTGTGATGCTCAAAGTTGGTCAGAAACTAAAGATTGCCTCAGCGCCCTCATTTAGTAAGCAATATCATTCAGCGTTAGCTAATATCGATATAGATGATAATGTGGTTTCATGTGGTACAGCAGCTTTTAATACTAAGTTAGTAATTACAAAAGATATTAGCAGTGATAAAAGTTGGCAGGGTTACGCAGAGGCTGTTTTAACTGAACAACTATTGGCCTGTTGGTCATTACCAATGGTAACAAAAGAACATAATATACTAGGCACATTTGCGCTTTACTGCAAAGAGAGTAGAGCGCCGAATTCGGAAGAGCTGGAGTTATTAAGCAGTTGCTGCCGCTATGCTGCTAATGCAATAGAGCGTACAGAGCAAAAGCGTTTATTGTCAGAAAGCGAGCAACGCTTTCGCTCGTTGTATCAGTTTAATCCTGATCCGGTTTATATTTTAGACCAGCAAGGTTGTTTTACAGCAATGAACAGATCAGGCTGTGAATTATTACAGTGGCCGTTAACTGATTTACAACACATTCACTTTGCTGATGTTATTGTTGAAGAACATCTATCTCGGGTTACGAAATACTTTAAGAATGCTTTAACTGGTAATTCGGAAAGCTTTGAAGCGAGTATAGTAAGTAGTAAAGGCTCGCAACACGAATTAAACATAACAATAATCCCCACCTGGGTTAATGGCAAAGTAGTTGGTGTTATTGGTATTGCTAAAGATATCACTGAGCGCTTAAAAATAGAAAAACAACTTAAGTTGTTTAAAAGAGCGGTTGATGCAAGCTCAAATGGGGTCATCATCAGTAATATTACCCAAAAAGATATGCCTATAAGCTATGTTAATTATGGATTCGAGAAACTCACGGGCTATAGCCAAGCAGAGGTTGAAGGTAAAAACTGTCGCTTCCTACAAGGTAAAGAGCGGGACGAGATGGTTACTAAGCAAATTCGTAATGCCATCGCGGCAGAACAGGAAGTTAGCGTAGTACTGAGGAATTACCGTAAAGATGGCAGTGGCTTTTGGAATAGTTTATTTTTATCACCAGTACCTAATGATGATGGGGTCATTACTCATTATATTGGTATTCAAACTGATATAAGTGGACAAAAAAATTATGAAGATGAACTTGCTTTTAATGCGTTTCATGATTTATTAACTGGCTTACCCAACCGAAAGTTATTACATGACAGATTATCGCAAAGTATCAAGATCAGTTCACGCCATAAAGAGAAAGTTGCAATACTCTTTATTAACCTAGATGGCTTTAAATTAATTAACGACAGTCTCGGGCACTTAGTTGGTGATGAGGTTCTCTGTAAAGTAAGTGCACAAATTAATAAACAAATTCGTTCAGGCGATACACTAGCTCGAGTCGGTGGAGATGAATTCATATTAATGCTTCCGGATTTAAATGAACTTAATCAATTAACAATTATGGCTGAACGGGTTCTTGGTGTAATCTCTGAACCATTTTTAATAAGTGGTAAAGAGCTAGAGTTAACTGCAAGTATTGGTGTTAGTGTTTTTGATGAGGGCATACATGGGCCTATAGAGCTTATTAAACGGGCTGATTTAGCTATGCAAAGAGCAAAACAAGTCGGTCGTAATAATATTCAGTTTTACGAATCTGGCATGGAACAAACTCTTAGTAAACGACTCAGTCTCAGAACAATGCTAAAGCAAGCGGTAGCAAATCAAGAATTTGAGCTCTTTTACCAACCACAAGTAGCAGCAGACAACGGGCATATTATAGGCATAGAAGCGTTATTACGGTGGCAACACCCAGAACTTGGGTTTATTGGACCTGATGAATTTATCCCAATAGCAGAGGAAATGGGGTTAATCGTTGAAATCGGTCAATGGGTGATTGAGGAAGCTTCCAATTACAACCGCTCTTTGCAACAGCGAGGCTTGGCTAAGGTTATAATGGCGGTTAACTTGTCTTCACTGCAATTTCAACGTGTGAGCTTTGTAGAGCAATTAGAAGCAGCATTGAACAAAGCAAAATTAGAACCTAAGTGGTTCGAGTTAGAATTAACCGAATCACTATTATTAGAAAACATCGAACAAGTTGTAGATAAACTACAGCACCTGAAACAATTAGGTATCAGTATTGCTATCGACGATTTTGGAACTGGTTATTCCAGTTTAACCTATTTAAAGCGCCTACCAATTGATAAGCTAAAAATAGACAAGTCATTTATACGAGAGCTAGTAACTGATCAAAAAGATACAGCCATTACCCGTGCGATTATTGCGATGGGGCACCAATTAAATTTAAAAGTGGTTGCGGAAGGGATCGAGACGTTGTCGCAAGCGAATTTACTAAACAAGTATGGCTGCGATGAACTACAGGGCTATTATTATTCCAAACCGTTACCTAAAGATAAGTTTGAATCTTTTTTAGAGCAATACTCTCCGATACATGCCCTTGAAACTAACGCTTGTTTACCTAGTTTGCTTCTTGTAGATGACGAAGAAAACATACTACATTCTTTAAAAAGAGTTTTACGCAAAGAGCCAATAAATATTCTCACTTGTAATAGTGCCTTAGAGGCATTTAATCTACTTGCGTTACACGATATACAAGTGATTGTCTCAGATCAGAGAATGCCTGAAATGAGTGGCACTGATTTTTTTAAAGAAGTGAAAGAAATGTATCCTGACACAATTAGGATGATTTTATCTGGCTATACTGATCTTCGCTCCGTAACAGAGGCGATTAACAAAGGTGCTATTTATAAATTTCTCACTAAGCCTTGGAGTGATGAAGAGCTTAAAAGAGAAATCCTATCTGCTTTTCGTATGCACAAGCAACGTTTTTAATAAAAGTAATCAGGAGGCTATTAATGTCAATAGAACAGAGTGAGCTGGAACGTCTAAGAAAACAGGTTGCACAGTTAAATGATCAGCTCATGCATTCAGAAAAGCTAGCATCACTAGGGCAGCTTGCAGCTGGTGTAGCACATGAGATAAATAACCCAATAGGCTATGTCGCTTCAAACTTATCCGCTTTAAATGAGTACATAAATAGCCTTATGATGCTAATTAAGCAATTAAGTAAAGAATTACCCATAGAGAAAACTAACAGACTGAAGCTGGCACATGATTTTGATTATATAAATAAAGATTTACCCATTTTATTATCTCAATCTGAATCTGGGCTAAAAAGAGTTATTGAAATCGTTCATGATTTAAAAGATTTCTCATACTTGGATGATGCAGAATTCGAAGAAGCTGATATCCATTTAGGAATTCAAAGTACGTTAAATATTCTTGGTAATGAGTTAAAATACAAAGCAAAGGTTAATACATCTTTTGCTGATTTACCTTTAGTTAGGTGTATAGCCTCTCAAATCAACCAAGTCGTTTTAAACTTAATATTAAATGCGGTACAAGAAATAGAACACAATGGAGAAATAACAATTACAACCGGTTATGATGATATGTGGGTTTGGTTTAGTATAGAAGACAATGGTCCTGGTATAGAGCAAAGTATATTAGAGTTGATTTTCCAACCTTTTTTTACTACGAAAGAAAAGCATAAAGGTACTGGTCTTGGGTTAGCTTTATCTAGAAGTATTATTGATAAGCATCAAGGTGTAATTGAAGTTAAAAGTAAACTAGGTTCAGGTAGTTGCTTTACAGTTAAATTACCTATATCAATCAAAACTGAAAAAAGGTGAATTTATTTTCTTTGCAATTTATGCGTCTATGTTTGAAAAGCGGTTTTATATTTTGAAAACAAATAAAAGGATTCCTATTTTAATGGTGACGTATTATGTTGCTTAATAATTTTAATATATTAGTGGTTGATGATGCACCTTTAATATGTAATTTTTTATATAGTGTTGCCTATAAAATCCCGGGCTTCAATGCGTATAAGGCATTTGATTATAAAGCAGCTATTGATATATTGGAGACACAAGAAATAAACTTATTAATTACAGATATAGAGTTAAAAAAAGAAAGTGGTTTAGAATTATTATCTCGTATCAGGTCTGGTAGTTTTACCCTTACAGCTCATGATATTCCAATTATTGTTCTTTCTGTAAACTCATATAAAGAATTGATACATCAATGTGTGAAATTTGATGTAAATGACTTTTTGGTAAAACCTATCTCTTCAGTTAAATTAACAGAAAAGATACATGAGCATAAACGGGCTGAGAGAACTATAAAACCCGCAGAGTACTATTTAGAGAAAATTAAGGGCGCTACGGATAATCATCAATCCTTTAAAGAATATAGTCACCGTGGTGTAGCAATTGTTTTAGGTTCAAACAAGAAAGATATAGAGCCAGAGGTAGATAAACAACAATCTGATATATCAGTAAAAAATCGCGATTTTTTAGAGTGGCCAGATAGTGCTACGACAGGGCATCATCAAATAGATCGTCGCTTAAAGAAAGTAGCCTATACAATAAGTTATTTTTATAATTCGATTATTGAAAATCGGAAATATGTTGCAATTGAAAATGCGCGAAGTCGGGTATGTGAGTCTGCCGATTACTTAATATATATTGGAAAGAATATTAAGCAGTATGATCATAGACCTGATTTTTTAAAAGCATTCCAGATATGTCTTGATAGACTTGAAATCTTAATAGCTCAAATTGCTTCCGCTAACTTAAAGAATCGAAACCAAGTACTCGCTTTACTAAGGAAGCTATCGGCATGGTGGGCGCAAACATGTAACCGGCCACTAATACAGGCGTAAATATCTAAATGGAAGATAAATTATATGACTCTAAGATAATAAACCTTAAACATCTGATTGAAATTTTTGACGATGATAGCGTTGAAACAATTACGTCTGCTTTATCTGACTTTTCTTATTCTGCTAAGAACAATATCGAATCTATCGAAAAATATTTTTTAGTGGGCAACTTAGAGGAAATATCCTATTGTGCACATAATTTAAGTGGCTTGTGCCGTTTTTGTGGCGTGATATTACTTAGTTCATTGAGCGACGAATTATACTTAGCGGCTAAAAATAAAAAAATGTCATTAATCAAATGCTTGGTTTTAGATATATCGCTTCATTGGCCTATATTGGAAATACAAATTAATCACATTATAAAAAACTATAGAGGCTTTAATGGCTAAGGTATTATTCATTGACGATGAGCCTTTTATTTTAGACGCGTATGCAAGAATGTTGAAAAGTTCGGCTTTTGAATGCTTTACATTATCAGATAGTACTCAAGTGTTTCAGCACCCAGAACTACTTAATTTAGATATTATTGTTGTTGATCACCTGATGCCACAAGTAACAGGTGTTGAGATTTTGATAGCACTAGAAAAAAAATTCCCTACTATAAAAAAAGTTCTTATAAGTGGAGATACTCATAAATTAAAAAACGCTCCATGCGACAAGCTATTACAAAAGCCAGTCAAAAAAATATATCTATTAGATTGTTTATCTTCTTTAATTTGAGCCTCCCATTAACTGGTAACTGGCCCCCTAGTACCTGACAGAGCTCTAGCTTTCTATGGCCAAATACAAGCTTACAGGCTGTTAAAATTTAGTCTTTTGTAAATTAGTGATGGTTTGGTGGGCCTCATTGAATGAGTATCATATTAAGTCTTATCTAACCAACTAGTGCGTGATTCATAGACATCATTTCACTTTTCGTAGTTGAAGATCACGCTGATAATTCGATAACTGAATGCGTTCATTTTCAGTTTCGTAGTTAGCGTGAGCGTCTTCCCAAAGCGGTGTTTTTTCAAGGCGTTCACATACAACATCCATTGAAGTTTTACCTTTGAATGAGCCGTGAGCGCGTTGTCAATTATAGTAATGCTGCCACTTAGGTAACGTTTCATTTTTGAGTTCGTCCAAATCCAAATTAACGGTCGAATAAAACACTTCTTTATCAGTTCTTTGTGATCTTTCAACTTTGCCATTTAAGCGAGGATAGCCTGGCTTATTGGGGCGAAATTTAATGCCATGCTCCATCAATTTGAGCTGTACTTTTTCAGCAAAAAACTCCGTTCTGAGATCCGTTTAAACTCGCTGTAGCGGGAATGGCATTTCTTCTATTACCTTATCGATGAAGGTAAGAGTATTGGCTGACGTTTTACGCTTAAAAACGTCCACACGCGATACCTAGAGCAATCATCAACAGCAGTATATTGATAAATCCCTAGTGCAATTTTACATGTATCCATCTGAACTCGCTCACTAGGAGTAGGTCTTTGGTATCGAATGAAGTCTTTTTTCTTCCGCTGAAAAACTATTGGTTTTACTTCATGTTTGGTCAGCTCTTTGTGAATTGAAGCAAGCGATAGCTGAAATTATGCTCGCGAAGAAGCTCATTTTGAATTCTTCTGGCACCAAGTTTTCTATCTTTCTGAGTTTAAGAATCCACTCTTCAATTCGATTATTAATTTTAGAGTTTGGGGAGCTGTGCGGGCGTCTAGAAACGTCCTGTAGGCCGTCTAGTCCTTTCTCTTTGTATTGCTTGTACCACTTTCGAAGAGTGGGTCTAGAAATTCCACACCGACGACAAACTAGGCCCGCATTATTGGTTTCTTCGTAAAGCTCAATCCACTTTAAACGTTGTTTAATTTCTTTGTTCATAGAGTCATAGTATATTGAAACGACCTCTATGAATCGTACAGCTAATAAGAATCAGTAATAGTATATAGGGCAGCTATACAATAATATTATTTATGATGCGGCTTGCATATTAAATAGGATGGCTTTATCTTTTAGCTTAGGATTACTAAGTTTTAAGGTGTTGGATGGCTTTTCTATTTTCTCCCAAGGCTCGGGCATTTTCTGACGAATCGCTGGAAAGTTACTTGTTACGGGTCGTTTCAGAGAATTTTTTTGACTCGTATGAAGGGCTAAGCTTAGCTATTCGCGAAGAGCTGCATGAGCTTGATTTTGAGGCGCATGGTGCATTCCCAGTAGATTTAAAGAGGCTCAATGTTTACCACGCCAAACATAATAGCCATTTTAGGATGCGGGCTTTAGGACTACTCGAAACACTACTAGATTTACCTCGATACGAGCTACAAAAGTTGGCTTTGCTAAAGTCAGATATTAAATTTAACTCCTCCGTCGCTTTATATAACAATGGCGTAGACATTCCCCTGAGGTTTATTCGTCACCACGCCGAGGAAGCTGTTGATTCGATTCCGGTATGCTCACAATGTCTTGCAGAAGAAGCTTATATAAAACAAAGTTGGCATATAAAGTGGGTAAATGCATGCACTAAACATCAGTGTGCTTTGCTACATAACTGCCCAGAATGCTGCGCTCAAATTAACTATATCGAGAATGAGTCAATTACTCATTGTTCATGCGGTTTTGAGCTGTCTTGCGCTAGTACCTCGCCTGTAAATACGTTAAGTATTGAACATTTAAATAAATTACTGGATAAAGGTGAGCGCAACGATAGTAACCCGCTATTTAACAATATGACTCTTACAGAACGTTTTGCTGCGCTTCTTTGGTATCAGGAGCGGTATTCTCAAACAGATAACTTTTGTTTAAATGATGCTGTGAACTATTTTAGTAAATGGCCAGCAGTTTTTAATACAGAGCTTGATGAACTAAGTAAAAATGCAGAAATGAAGTTAATAGATCTGTTTAATAAAACTGAGTTTAAGTTTATTTTTGGGGATGCTATTTTAGCTTGCCCCAGTACTCAAAAGCAGAGTGAATCTCACTTTATTTATAGGGCTCTATTAGATTATTTAGTTACTTTAGTTGAGAGTAACCCTAAAACTAAAAAGCCCAACGCAGCCGACTTATTAGTAAGTGTATTGGAGGCTGCAACTTTATTAGGTACTTCAGTAGAGCAAGTATATAGGCTTTACCAAGATGGTATTTTGCAAACGGCGTCTCGTCATAAAATGAACCAGCGGATCAACCCTTATAAGGGCGTGTTTTTTTTAAGGCATGTTATAGAGTACAAAACCAGTTTTGGAAATGACAAAGCTAGAATGTATTTGTCGGCATGGTGAGTATATGCATTTAAAAGAACTGCTAGAGATTACAGACACCACTGAGCGAGATAGATTATTACGTCGTGCTTTTAGCCCTTATACGGCAATGATTGATATAACAGGCAGCGAAGCCGTTGCTCTGATTATTTTGTTAAACCTGACTTATCGAAAAAACCAAGTTGATGGCTTGCTGGATAAAAAGCTAGCAAAACAGGCTTTAAAAAGTGAAGACCATATTAATAAATGTATTAAGGAAATAGCGTGGTTTCATACTCATAATTTAAAGTACCCTGACATTAGAGTTAGTAAGCAAAATTTAGCCGTAGAGCCTCCAACACTGCACTCTTATGTTTTGAGTAGTGCTAACTATCCTAAAGCCTATGGCTGGTCACATGACTCTGCTAAGGTAAATGTAGCTAAATTATTTGCTAGTTACTTTAAATGGCAAAATCAAGTCAGTTGTCTGGCACAAGTATTAGCTACGAACTCGGATAACTGGAAATCCGCATTTACCTCTTTGGGGCTATCCGTTAAGGCATTTAAAAGCTTATGTGTAACCGTTAAAGAATCATTGCTTGAAGAGGTTATTCCCGTCTCTGTTGACCGCTATTCTCGCCAAGTAAGAATGCCTTATCATGATGGTTATGTGGCTGTTACGCCTGTTATTAGCCATGTTGTTCAATCAAAAGTTCAGCAGGCGGCAATTGATAAACGAGCTCGATTTAGCAATGTAGAGTTTACGCGTCCTGCTGCTGTCAGTATGTTAGCTGCTTCCTTAGGTGGGGTTATTAATGTGCTTAATTACCCTCCTTATATACGAAGTAAATATCATGGTTTAAGTAACTCACGAGCATTTAAATTAAATAATGGACAAACAGTATTTAACGTTGAGGCACTATTAAAGCCGGAATTAATTAAAGCTTTAGAAGGTATTATATTTAGTAATAATGCGCTGGCTCTTAAACAGCGTAGACAACAAAAAGTAAAAAATATTAAAGAGCTGAGAAACACGCTTTTAGAATGGTTTTCACCTGTATTTGAATGGCGTTTGGACGCTATTGAGAATGGGTATGACTTAGAACAGCTTGAGAGTGCTTCAGAGCAACTAGAGTATAAAATACTATCGCTACCCGACAATGAACTCCCTTCGCTAACGATTCCTTTATTTAGGTTACTAAATGAAATGCTTGGCGGTGTGAGCATGACACAAAGGTATGCTTTTCATCCTAAATTAATGAACCCTTTAAAAGCAGCTTTACAATGGCTGCTTGTTAATCTTACAGATCAAAAACATGAACTGATTGAAGAAGATGATGAACATTATCGCTATCTTCATTTAAGCGGTATACGTGTGTTTGATGCGCAAGCATTATCAAACCCTTACTGCTCAGGTATTCCATCTTTAACCGCTGTTTGGGGTATGATTCACAGCTACCAAAGAAAACTTAATGAGGCGCTAGGAACAAATGTACGGTTCACATCCTTTTCTTGGTTTATTAGGAATTATTCTGCTGTAGTCGGAAAAAAGCTTCCTGAACTGAGCCTTCAAGGCGCTCAGCAAAGTAGGCTTAAGCGGCCAGGAATTATCGATGGCAAATACTGTGATTTGGTATTTGATTTAATAATACACATTGATGGTTATGAAGATGACTTACAGGCAGTAGATAGTAAGCCTGACATTTTGAAAGCGCATTTTCCATCTAACTTTGCAGGTGGTGTTATGCATCAGCCTGAGCTTAACTCAAATATAAATTGGTGCTGTTTATATAGTAATGAAAATCAGTTATTTGAAAAGTTAAGGCGACTCCCTCTATCTGGTTGTTGGGTTATGCCAACTGAGCACAAAATACAGGATTTAGATGAGCTACTCTTATTATTAAATAGTGACTCTAAACTAAGCCCATCTATGATGGGGTATATGTTGCTCACTGAACCGAAAGCTAGAGTTGGAGCGCTTGAAAGACTGCATTGTTATGCTGAACCAGCAATAGGAATGGTGAAATACGAAACGGCCATTAGTGTTAGGCTAAAAGGTATTGGTAACTATTTTAATAGCGCTTTTTGGATGCTAGATGTGCAAGAAAAGTTTATGCTAATGAAAAAAGTTTAACCGGAAAATACTTAATGGAATTATGTAATATATTAAAATATGATCGCTCGCTTTACCCTGGGAAAGCTGTATTTTTTTATAAAACGGCTGTCTCTAATTTTGTACCTTTAGAGGCCGACGTAAATAAGATTAGAGGCCCAAAATCTGGTTTTACTGAAGCATTCACTCCGCAGTTTTCACCAAAAAATATCTCACCTCAGGACTTAACACATAATAATATATTAACTTTAGAAGAGTGCTATGTACCTCCAAATGTGGAGCATATATTTTGTCGGTTTTCTTTGAGAGTTCAGGCTAACTCATTGATTCCTTCAGGCTGTAGTGACCCAGATGTTTTCTCTTTATTAAAAGAGTTGGCAGAAACATTTAAAGAATGCGGTGGTTATAAAGAGCTAGCAGTAAGATATTGTCGAAATATTTTGATAGGTACATGGCTTTGGCGTAATCAAAACACCGGCAACACTCAAATTGAAATTAAAACCAGCAAAGGGAGTTGTTATTTAATCGATAACACTCGTAAGTTAGCTTGGGAAAGCAAATGGGCTTCTGATGATCTAAAAGTATTGGAAGAGCTTAGTAATGAAATTGAGAGCGCATTAACTGATCCCAATGTGTTTTGGAGTGCTGATATAACCGCGAAAATAGAAGCCTCATTTTGCCAAGAGATTTACCCAAGCCAAATCCTTAACGACAAGGTTAAGCAAGGAGAGGCCTCAAAACAGTTTGTAAAAGCTAAGTGTGCAGATGGCCGTTACGCTGTAAGTTTTAATTCAGTAAAAATAGGAGCAGCCCTTCAGTCAATAGATGATTGGTGGGATGAGGATGCAAGTAAAAGATTACGAGTGCATGAGTTTGGTGCTGATAAAGAAATAGGGATTGCCCGACGTCCTCCTGATTCTGAACAGAATTTTTATTCTATTTTCAAAAATACGGAATGGTATTTGTCAGCCCTTGAAAATTGCATTACTAATAAAAATGAAAAAATAGACCCAGCTATTTATTACTTATTCTCTGTATTGATTAAGGGCGGAATGTTCCAGAAAAAAGCAGAGGCTAAAAAGGCGTAATTATGCAAAGGTATTACTTCACAGTCCACTTTTTACCAAAACAAGCTAATCTAGCGCTGCTTACTGGCCGTTGTATTTCTATTATGCATGGGTTTATTTTGAAGCATAATATTGAAGGAATGGGGGTTACGTTTCCTGCATGGTCGGACTCATCAATTGGTAATGAAATTGCTTTTGTTTACACGGACAAGGAGATTTTAAATACCCTTAAAGATCAGGCATATTTTGTGGACATGCAAGATTGTGGCTTTTTTAAAGTAAGCCAAGTTTTAGCTGTACCTGACAGCTGCGAAGAAGTACGTTTTATACGTAATCAGGCGGTAGCAAAAATTTTCACAGGTGAAAGTAGAAGAAGATTAAAGCGCCTGCAAAAAAGAGCGTTAGCAAGAGGTGAAGATTTTAATCCTAAAAAGATCGAAGCTCCCCGAGAGATTGATATTTTCCATAGAGTGGCTATGACTAGTAAGAGCTCACAAGAGGATTATATTCTGCATATTCAAAAGCAAGATGTCGACTGCCAAGCTGAGCCATACTTTAGTAATTATGGGCTTGCCTCAAATGAAAAGTTTAAGGGCACGGTTCCTGATTTATCACCCTCAATAGATAGAAATTAACCTTTATTTATAATGTTGCCATAAGTCATTGATATTAAATTCTCTGAGCAAGCATATAAAAATATGGGTAAAATTGAGTTTGCTTTTTAATTACATGAATTATATAAATAAGCTTAGCTATCTTTATAGTGACCTGCCGTATAGGCAGCTGAGAATATCAATATAAGTGCCACCGCCTGCCAAATTATGTGACCTGCCGTATAGGCAGCTGAGAATTGCGAAAATGAGTACGCCTTTGCTACTGGACCGTGACCTGCCGTATAGGCAGCTGAAGATAAAAACAATCGATTCGATGTTTAAGTTAATGTAATTCTGCCGAAAAGGCAGTGAGTAGTAATTGAAAAAACCAGTCTTATATCCGGGCTGGTTTTTTTGTTTTTAGCGTTATAACTTTTATTTCACTATGTCACTGTATGGTTGTATTTTATGTCAGTGAATGGTTGCAGGTTTTTTGTAAGTTATTGATATGCCTATCTAGTGTATGTCACGCTTTGCTTGCAGCGACATCTAGGATCTTAGCGCGCTTTTATGTTAGAATTCGCACAATTTTTTGGCATAGTAAAGTAGCACAGCAATGATCTTAGATGATATTCGCATCGTTTTAGTTAATACCTCACACTCTGGCAACATTGGTTCGGCGGCTCGCGCCATGAAAACCATGGGTTTATCAAAACTGTATTTAGTGGACCCTGCTTGTGAAGTAGACAGCCATGCAAGCGCCTTAGCAGCCGGTGCAACTGATGTTTTAGGCAATGCGGTTATTGTTGATACCGTGGCTGATGCCATTGCCGATTGTGCATTAACTATTGGTACGAGTGCTCGTTCGCGCACGCTGTCTTGGCCTATGGTTGAGCCACGTGAGTGCGGTGAAAAGCTAGTTGCTGAGGCTGTAAACGGCCCTGTAGCGCTTGTATTTGGCCGTGAAAACAGCGGTTTAACTAACGAAGAACTACAGCTGTGTAATTACCATGTATGTATTCCTGCAAATCCACAGTACAGCTCGCTTAATTTAGCTATGGCGGTACAAACGCTAAGCTACGAAACGCGTATGGCGTTTTTAAATCAGCAGCCAAAGGCTGAGCAAGCAGACGATGAGACTGCTTACCCAAGCTCAAAACAAACAGAGTTATTTTACGAGCATTTAGAAGAGACGCTCGATAACACCGGTTTTATTATTAAGCAGCATCCAGGTTTAGTAATGACCAAGCTACGCCGTTTGTTTAACCGTGCACGCCCAGAAGAGGCAGAGCTAAACATATTGCGCGGTATTCTTACCTCAATTAATAAATCTATTCCTAAGTAAGGTATAGCGATTGGTTATAAAAACCTGCGGGTAAATAACGAGCTAATACTTGACTAAAACACTCAAGTAATTACAATACACCTAATACTTGACCAAAAAGGTCAGGTATTAAAAATTTGTTAATAGAACAGTGTTCTTTAATCAAATTTTTATCAAGTGATAATACTTGACTATTTTACTCTGGTAATTAAAATTTGCACTCTTTTGTGCGGGGGGCGTTATGAAGTTAACATCAAAAGGCAGATATGCCGTAACAGCTATGCTGGATGTTGCACTACATGCGAGTGTAGGTCCTGTTGCCCTTGCTGATATTTCACAAAGACAAGAAATTTCTTTGTCTTACCTTGAGCAATTATTTGCCCGTTTACGTAAAAATGGCTTAGTGAGCTCGGTTCGTGGTCCTGGTGGCGGTTATTTGCTAGGCCGAGAAGCCGCGGTTATCTCTGTTGGCGATGTAATTAGCGCCGTAGACGAATCGGTAGATGCAACACGTTGCCAAGGTGCCGATACCGGGTGTCAAAGCGGTATGCGTTGTTTAACTCACAACCTATGGTCTGATTTAAGCGCACGTATCGAAGAGTTTTTAAATAATATTACCTTAGCTGAATTGGTGGAAAAATCAGATGTGAAAGAAATCGCATCTCGCCAAGATAACAGCATCAATAATGCAATTAAGCAGTTGGAAAACATTCAAGTAAGCTGTCAACTATAAAAGTTGACCTGCAGCGGAGAGAGAAATGAAGTTACCGATTTATTTAGATTACGCAGCGACCACGCCTGTTGACGAGCGTGTTGCAAAAGAAATGATGCAATGCCTGACAATGGACGGTAATTTTGGTAATCCTGCGTCACGTTCGCACCGTTTTGGTTGGCAAGCTGAAGAAGTAGTTGACCAAGCGCGTACAGACATTGCCGATTTAATTAATGCCGACCCGCGTGAAATTGTTTTCACATCGGGCGCAACAGAATCAAATAACCTTGCAATTAAAGGTGCAGCGCAGTTTTACAAAAAGAAAGGTAAGCACGTTATTACCGCTAAAACTGAGCACAAAGCAGTAATCGACACGTGTCGTGAACTTGAGCGCCAAGGCTTTGAAGTAACCTACATGGACGTTGAAGAAAACGGCCTGTTAGATCTTAAAAAGCTTGAAGAAACTATGCGTGACGACACTATTCTTGTCAGCATTATGCACGTTAATAACGAGCTAGGTGTAATTCAAGATATCAATACTATTGGCGAAATGTGTCGCGAACGTAAAATTATGTTCCACGTAGATGCAGCACAAAGCGCAGGTAAAGTATTAATCGACGTACAACAGCTTAAAGTTGATTTTATGTCGTTCTCAGGCCACAAAGTATATGGCCCTAAAGGTGTTGGCGCACTTTACGTTCGTCGTAAACCACGTGCTCGCCTAGAAGCGCAAATGCACGGTGGCGGCCATGAACGTGGTATGCGTTCAGGTACACTTGCAACTCATCAGCTAGTAGGTATGGGTGCAGCATTTAGAATTGCTAAGCAAGATTTTGAAAAAGATCACGCACACATCAGCGCATTACGTAAACGCCTAATTGACGGCATTATGGCTGATATGGATGAAGTATACTTTAACGGCGCACAAGACCAATCTGTACCAGGTATTGTAAACATCAGCTTTAACTTTGTTGAAGGTGAGTCGTTACTTATGGCAGTAAAAGACATAGCGGTATCATCAGGGTCTGCGTGTACATCAGCAAGCTTAGAGCCTTCATATGTATTACGCGCACTTGGCCGTAACGACGAACTAGCACACAGCTCAATTCGTTTTAGTATTGGCCGTTTTACTACCGAAGAAGAAATTGATTACACCGTTGAATTAATGAAAAACTCTATCGGTCGCCTACGCGAGATGTCTCCTTTGTGGGAAATGCATCAAGAAGGTGTTGATTTAGATTCAGTTGAATGGGCTCACCACTAATACGAGTGAGCACCTACCGTAGCAGGTAATGAGGATAGAATTATGGCTTATAGTGATAAAGTAATCGACCACGTAGAAAACCCACGTAACGTTGGTGTTTTAGACAAAAATGATCCGTCAGTGGCAACGGGTATGGTTGGCGCACCAGCATGTGGTGACGTAATGAAATTGCAAATTAAAGTATCGTCTGAAGGCGTTATTGAAGATGCAAAATTTAAAACATACGGTTGCGGCAGTGCAATTGCTTCATCGTCACTTGTAACAGAGTGGGTGAAAGGCAAAACACTAGACGAAGCATCAACTATTAAAAACACTGATATCAGTGCAGAGCTTGAATTACCACCAGTGAAAATTCACTGTTCAATTTTAGCTGAAGATGCAATTCAAGCAGCAATTGCTGATTACAAAAGCAAACAAGCGAAGTAAGAGAAATTCATGGCAGTGACATTGACAGATGCGGCAGCAAACCGCGTACAATCATTTTTAGCAAACCGCGGTAAAGGTTTAGGCCTGCGCGTTGGCATTAAAACGACGGGCTGTTCAGGTCTTGCTTATGTACTCGAGTTTGTTGATGAGCTAAACGAAGACGATGAAACCTTTAAAGCTAAAGGCGTTACCTTAATTGTTGACGCTAAAAGCTTGGTTTACATTGACGGCACTGAGCTTGACTACACCAAAGAAGGCTTAAATGAAGGGTTTAAATTTAATAACCCTAACCAAGCCGACGAGTGTGGTTGTGGCGAAAGCTTTACTGTTTAAGCCCAGCTACCTTTGTAGTATTTTTAAGCCCTGCCAGTAATTGTAGGGCTTTGTTATTTGTGAAATTTGTATTTCTAAATTTTATTGGTTGAAGTTATGCGTTACTTTGAGTTATTTGCAATACCAGTTGATTACAACATTGACTTGGCAACAATAAATAAGCATTACCTAGAACTGCAGCGCGCAGTGCATCCCGATCGCCACGCTAATGCGAGCAGCCGTGATAAGTTAATGGCCGTACAAAGTACCGCTGAAATTAACGATGCGCTACAAACGCTAAAACACCCAGTAAAACGAGCTGAATATATGCTCAGCGAACTAGGTGTTGATATTCGAGCTGAGCAACAAACATTGCAAGATCCAATGTTCTTAATGCAGCAAATGGAACTGCGTGAAGAGCTTGAAGAGCTCGCTTCAGCAAGTAATCCTGAGGCCGCTATCGCCAATTTTGAATCACAAATAAAGCAATTAAAAATCCAATACAGTAATGAACTTGCCGAGCAACTTGCAAGTAACGACGAGGCGCAATATCAACAAGCTGCTGACAACATTCGCAAATTAAAGTTTGTATATAAATTAGAAGACGAACTTGAGCGCATTGAAGACAGTTTATTTGACGATTAATTACTTGCTGTAAAGCGAGCAACACGAGTTTAAAGAGCATTATGGCATTATTGCAAATTGCTGAGCCGGGGCAGAGCGCGGCACCACATGAACACAAATTAGCAATAGGTATTGACCTAGGTACCACTAATTCATTGGTTGCAACGGTACAAAGTGGCGAAGCCCGCACATTAACAGATGACCTTGGTGCAGCCATGTTGCCATCGGTTGTGCGTTACCAAGCTGGCGGCATCACGGTAGGCGCCGATGCTGCACAAGCTGCAACACAAGACCCAGCCAATACCCTTATTTCAGTTAAGCGTTTTTTAGGTAAAACCCAAGCTGAAATAGAGCAAAGCTACGGCCAATTACCGTACCAGTTTTGTGAAGATAACGGCTCGCTTGCCATTCAAACCGATGCCGGAAAAATCAGCCCTGTTAAAGCCTCTAGCCATATTTTAGCGGCTCTAAAAGCGCGTGCAGAGCAAAGCTTTGGTAATCAAGATATTTTAGGTGCAGTAATTACTGTGCCTGCGTACTTTGATGACGCACAGCGCCAAAGCACTAAAGATGCAGCCGAGCTTGCTGGCATTAACGTATTACGTTTATTAAACGAGCCAACCGCTGCGGCAGTCGCTTACGGGTTAGACTCGGGCCAAGAAGGTATCATTGCTGTTTACGATTTAGGCGGCGGCACCTTTGATATTTCTATACTTCGCTTACACCAAGGTGTGTTTGAAGTAATGGCAACTGGCGGTGATTCAAGCTTAGGTGGCGATGATTTCGATTCGTTATTAGTCGATTACTTTAAGCAGCAAACCGGTATTTCGGCATTATCACCTTCTGTGCTTCGCTTATTTATTAATAAAGCAAAAGCCTGTAAAGAAGCGCTAAGCCAGTATGCAAAAGTAAATGTAGTGCTTGAATTTGACGAGCAAAAACACACCGTAGAAGTGACACGTGAAACCTTTGACGAGCTGGCTATGCCACTTGTTAAAAAAACACTTCGTTCGTGTCGTCGTGCAGTAAAAGATGCAGACATCGAAAACGAAGAAGTGCTGCAAGTTGTAATGGTAGGTGGTTCAACTCGCATGCCACTGGTTCGCAGCCAAGTTGAAGGCTTTTTTGAAAAAGAGCCGCTAACATCAATCGACCCGGATCGTGTTGTTGCACTAGGTGCTGCATTACAAGCTGATGTATTAGTAGGTAACAAGCCCGATTCTGACATGCTATTACTTGATGTATTGCCACTGTCGCTTGGCCTTGAAACGATGGGTGGGTTAGTTGAAAAAATAATTCCGCGTAATACCACTATTCCTGTTGCTCGTGCGCAAGAATTTACCACCTTTAAAGACGGCCAAACGGCAATGTCTTTACATGTGCTACAAGGTGAGCGCGAACTGGTTGACGATTGCCGCTCGCTGGCTAAATTTAGCTTAAAAGGCATACCGGCTATGGCAGCAGGCGCTGCACATATTCGAGTTACCTTTAAAGTGGATGCCGATGGCTTGTTAAGTGTATCAGCAATGGAAAAATCAACGGGTGTGCAAGCTGAAATCCAAGTTAAACCATCGTTTGGCTTATCTGATGACCAAGTAGCTAACATGCTCAAAGAGTCAATGAGCAACGCTAAAGATGACATGCAAGCACGTATGCTTAAAGAGCAACAAGTAGAGGCGCTACGTGTTATAGAAGCACTAGAGGCGTCACTTGCTAGCGACGGTGACTT
>CEQS01074302.1_pt1 | contig 34354 bp, 24 predicted proteins | sample 530981 | NCBI WGS metagenome assembly CEQS01 (sample SAMEA2621176, study PRJEB7988) | marine metagenome | biome: marine biome (ENVO:00000447); feature: mesopelagic zone (ENVO:00000213); material: "saline water (ENVO:00002010), including plankton (ENVO:xxxxxxxx)" | depth 800 m
AGTAACAGTAGTGTAGGCAGCAATTGACTTTGTATTACCATCCCAACCTAATTGATTCCAGGAGTGAGAAGGGTTCTCTGAAGTATTCATTTTTCCTGGAAACATTATTTTCAACCCACTGGAAATTTCGATTTATCTTTTTTATCTCCGGTTTATGTTGATTAATTTTCTATCGTTTCATATTTGCACTTTCACAAGCAGCCGCCCAATGGCTGTTGTTAGCACTACTACTTGAAATTCCCCTTATTTCTTTTTATGGTTTGAGTATTGAAGCCATAGGTGTCGGTTCGGTTTTGGGATTAGAACTTATGGTTCTTTCGTTGTTTTTTGATGTTTTTAATCAACTTCCCTAAGTCCTTGTCCTTCTTTTTTCGTTCTTGTTCATTGGATTCAAAATGCATTTTTTCTTTTTCCATTTTCATGAAATTTTCATACGAATCAGCATCCAATTCTTCGTTTTCAAGGGCAGCCAACACGGCACATTCTTTTTCATTGGTATGAGTACAATCACTGAATTTACAGTTCCGGGCAAGTTTCGAGATCTCGTCAAATGTGATTTCAAGGCCTTCTGAAACATTGGTTAAGCCAACCTCTCTCATTCCCGGATTATCGATCAGAATTCCATTCTCCAAAACAATTAATTCCCTATGGCTGGTTACATGCTTTCCCCGGTCAATGCTTTGGCTTATTTCTCCGGTGTGCATCAGTTGTGTTCCGGTTAAGGTATTAATGAGCGTTGATTTTCCAACACCGGAAGAACCCAACAAGCAGTAGGTTTTCCCTTTCATGAGCATAGATTTTATTTCATCTATTCCCAATTGGGTTTGATTGCTTATGGCAAATACAGGAACATTTTTGATTCGTTCATTGATTTGAATTAACAACTCTTCTAAATGTGGTTTCTCGATTAAATCCACCTTGCTTATAACCACAATGGGGTCGATGTTGGAAGCATTACAAATGGTGAGGTAGCGTTCCAGTCGATTGATATTAAAATCCCTATTAACCGATTGAACTATTAACCCAAAATCAATGTTTGTGGCTATAATTTGAGTTTGTCCCAATTTGCCAACCGCTTTTCTTTCCAACACTGACTTTCTTGAAAACACGGCATGAATTAACCCTTTGTTTTCATCGTATTCCGAAATGGCAACCCAGTCTCCAACAGCCGGTAAATCATAACGGTTGGAAGCAGTAAACCTTAAATTTCCCAGGAGCTCTGAGTCGAATTCATCCGTATCGGTTTTTACCGTATAACGGTCTTTGTGTTCGGAAATAACCCTTCCAACTTCAAAGGAATCCAGACCTTGTTCTTTTCTGTATTCCTCCAATTCTTTATTGTATCCTAAATCTTCAGGAGCCATCTCTACTCTTCCTTATTTTCTTCTAGTGATTACAAAATTGATGGTTTTTATTCCTTCGGCTGTTGCTGGGTTACACAATGGGTCATGCCACCGTTGGCATAAACGTTTCTGGAATCAATACCAACTACTGTTCGGTTTGGGTAAAGCGCTTGTAACAATTTCAAAGCCACTGCATCATTCGGGTCATTATAAATAGGAACCAGAACCTTGGTATTGGCGATGTAATAATTGCAATACGAGCCTTTGAATCCCAGGTTCTTTCCATAAGTAGTGACCACATTATTGCTGCTTAATGGAAGTTTTAGGAAGGTATAGGCTTGCCCATCTTTATTTTTAGCTGCGAGCAACTTATCAATGTCCGATTGCAAGACGTCATAGTCAAGTAAATCATTGTTTTCCATGGTTACAATGGTTGTTGAATTTCCAAATCGCGCAAAGCCATCAATGTGCTGGTCGGTGATTTCAAGCCCTGCCTGTCCATCAAGCCAAACGAAATTGGTTACGCCTAAATATTTCTTGAAGATATTCTCGGCCTGCTGCTGAGTCATTCCCGGATTTCTGTTGTTGTTTAATATAGAACTCTTGCAGGCCATAAGTGTTCCGTGTCCATCCATTTCAACGCTACCGCCCTCATTGATCATGGTATTGTTTAAATCAATAACCGTTCGATTTTGGGCTTGTCCAATTTTTTGTGGAATGACATTGCAATTATTGAAAGCAGCTTTGTCTCCCCAACCGTTGAACCCCCAATCCTGAACAACCAAATTCCCTGCTTTATCGCGTACGTAGATTGGCCCGTTATCCCGAATCCAGAAGTCATCATTGGGAAATGTTTTAAAATCTACATTGGTCAAATCAATGGATTGAGCATTAAGAAGATCTATAATTCGGTTTTTTTCCGTTTCGTTGTAGGCTACTATATGAACCTTTTCACTCGTGATCAATTCTTTGGTCATAGCCACCCAGGTAGGGTCCAGGTAATCCCTGAATTTTTTTCCATATTGATAATGGTGGGGCCATTGTAACCAGGTTCCTTCGTGTGCTTCGCTTTCTTCTGGAAAAGTGTAGAGTATTTCGGTTGTTGAGTTTGAATCATCAACAACCTCTTTTTTGCATGAGGTAATTGCCGTTAGGAAAACAGCCAGGATATATAGAATCATTATTCTCATTTTTTATTCTTTTTAATGGTAACCTACAATAAGTAGCTAAAACCACCAACACAACTCAACTTGTGACCAGTGACTTTCAAAGCTAACGTTAATTATTGATTTAATAAATCTTGAAGTGGTACAGGTCTTAATTAAAACTGTTTTTTAAGTTGAAGGGGCACCCTTGCCTGAATCATCGCTCTTGTCTTTTTTATTTCCTCCTTGAATTAAGGTAGTTCCAATACCGGCACCAACGGCCACTCCAACGCCTATCCATAATCCAACATTGTCTGTTGTAACTCTTACGGCTGTTCCTATGCCTGCGCCCAAAGCTATTCTTATACCTAAACGGTTTTCTTTTTTTATGTTAAATTATTGTACAGTTGGTTTTTACCAGTTGATCTATTTCCGCTGGATATTCTGAGATTTCCTTTACCGGTTCTTCCTTTTTGGATCCAAATAGTAGCAGGACAGCAAAAAGGATTGCGTAGAAGTATGAGTTAAATGAAGGTGATCCAATGACCATGAGAACTGCCGTTTTCTGTAACTGAAATATCAATGTTTAACTCGTCTTTACGTTTGCTGATGCTGACCAGAATTCCACCTACTACTTTTTCAGAAATTCCCGCATCGAAACCAACACCATAGAGGTGGTAATCGCCTTTTAATTGCTCCGTTATTTCGTAGTTTCCGCTAGCATCAGCATTTACGTGATCGTCGTATTTGCTCAGCCCTCCCTGGAAATTCACTGGCATCGTACTTTATGTACACCACAGCTCCGGGGATGGTCGTGTCGTGATGTTTACGGTTCCCTTTATGGAAGCCTTACCACCGGTTCCATTTTTTACAAGAGGATGTAATGGCTTTTGGCCATTACGATCAGCAATAGGGCTCTAATGGGCAATTAAAATTTGATAGACCTTAGAATTGTAGTCGGCATCTACTTTAACAAAGTAAACGCCGTCAATCAATTCTTCTACATTAACCAACCAATTACTCTCACTGGAAATTCGTTCGTTTTCGGTAACAACAAGTACTTCTTCACCCAATGAATTAATAATTGAAATGGAAACGTCCTGATTGGCTATAGCGTCCATATTTATTTGGAGTACCGAAGAAACCGGGTTAGGATAGACCGACAGGTTAGCAGTTTCTATTACATTATTCACCGATGAGGGGCCAGTTACGGTAATGGAATAATCTTCAGATTCGCCGTGCTGACCAATACCCGAGCTATATCCACAAGGATTAGGCGGCTCATGTCCATCACCTACCAGCATGTCTTCATATACACGCATTCGGGTTTTTCCCAGTTTAGCATCCGCAGGTACTGTAATATTCCCAGAATAAGTTGCCGTATTGTATTGTCCGCTGCCTATCGATACATCGACTTCGGTTTTTACAACCTCTTCTCCAGCATCATTGAAATCCATATCCTGGTTCCAATCAATCCAGATTCGGAGATCTACCTTGTCGGAGAAAGATCCGTTCAACAATGTATGCTCAACTTTAACTGAAATGGGCATACTTTTTCCAAGTTCAGCACTTCCATTTTCACTGGCCGAGTAATCAGTGTAACCGTCAGAACCGGAAGTGGTTTTGTTTACCGTACCAAACGAGACATTAAGAATCCCGGTAAATGGCCCTGTTGAAAAATCAGGTGGTGTGCAATATTGAGCCTTGGCTCCAAGTGAAAAGACGAGTGCGAAAGCACAAAGAGTAGATAATTTTTTCATAGTAATTCGATTTTGAGTATTGCATATTTACTATGCTGACGTAAATTAATTTCAACCGTTTATACCAACTTATCCGAGTGGTAGCACCAGTTTATTAATAGGCTTATAAATTTTGTAAATGGTCGGTCATCAGTTAGTTACCTTAATTTTTCCTTAATTATAGAAAATCGCCTTGTTTAAGGATAATCTGGGAATAGTCGTCATTCTATGTTTGGCAAGGAACCGACGAAGGAGCTCAGTGAAACTAATCTAGTGTTATTTCTAGATTCCTGCTCCCGATAGTTATCGGGACGCAGGAATGGCGTTTCTTTTTAATGAGGTAATATTTCTAACCCGCATTACTCTTTAATAGTACCTAGAAAATCATCGAGTTTTAACGCAATACGACATATTGTAGGAACTGTCAGTTTTGTTGTCTGTTTCTCGATACAACCTCCCTATCGATCGGCCACTCGAAATGACAGCAAAGAAATTAAAACTCTGCATTATTTATCGATACCGTGAATTTTAGCTACTTCTGGTTCTCATTTTCCTTTGGTCATATATACTAGTTAGAGAATGGGTTTATTTATAGTTTAGCGGCTTAAATAATTCAGCTATGAAAAAGGTATTTATTGTAATTCAACTATTCATTTTTTCCATTTCTCTTTCGGCAAAAGAAGGAATGTGGATTCCTTCATTGATCAAGAACCTGGTGGAATCGGATATGCAGAATATGGGAATGAAATTAACCGCCGAGGATATCTATTCATTCAACAAATCAAGCCTAAAAGATGCCATTGTTCATTTTGGCGGTGGCTGTACTGCAGAAATGATTTCCGATCAGGGATTGTTGCTAACCAATCACCATTGCGGTTATTCACGCATTCAAGCGCATAGCTCGGTTGAAAACGATTATTTAACGGATGGGTTTTGGGCCATGAACCGATCAGAAGAAAAAAAGAACCCTGGCCTCACTGCAACTTTCATCATTAAAATAGAAGATGTAACCGAACAGATTTTAGAAGGAGTAGAAGATGGAATGCCGGAAGCTGACCGTCAAAAGATAATTGCAGAGAACATCAAAAAGGTAGGGGAGAAGGCAATTGCAGAAACCCATTACAAGTACATCATTCGTCCTTTCTACTATGGAAACGAATATTTTATGTTTCTTACCGAGACCTTTAAGGATGTCAGGTTGGTTGGCGCTCCTCCATCGTCAGTGGGAAAGTTTGGATTTGATACGGACAACTGGATCTGGCCTCGTCATACGGGAGACTTTTCCATTTTTCGAATTTATGCTTCCAAAGACAATAAACCTGCAGACGTATCGGACGATAACGTACCGTTTAAACCACGCCATTCTTTACCTGTTTCCATGAGTGGTGTTCAACAGGATGATTTTACAATGGTTTACGGGTTTCCCGGGCGAACCAGCGAATACCTTACTTCACACTCGGTACGATATACCATGGAAAAATTGAATCCCAACAGAATTAAAATGCGGGATATTGCTTTGGAGATTCTGGCCGAATCAATGGCATCAAGTGATAAGATTAGAATTCAGTACGCAGCCAAACAGTCCCGAGTAAGCAATGCCTGGAAAAAATGGATAGGACAGAATAAGGGACTGTATCGAAACAATGCAATTGAGAAAAAACTGGATGTGGAGAAACGTTTTATGGCCCGTGCAGAGGAAACTACCGCAGAGCATGGATTAAAATATAAGCGACTATTAAAGGAATACGAAAGGGTGTATAAGGAAATTGAGCCTTATGACTTTGGACGAGCCATGTTTATTGAGTTGTATTACAACGGTCCCGAAATAGTACGCTTTGCATTGGCTTTTGAGCAACTAAACCCGGAAAAACTTAAAGAGGATGCGGATATTGAACAGATTAAGAACAAGCTTCGTAAATCGGCAAAAGGTTTTTTCAAAAACTACGACTTACCTACCGATCAAAAACTTATGGTCGCTATGCTCGATGCCTATTTCCAGCGTATTGATTCATCACTTAGGCAGGACATTTATTCAACCATAGAAACCAAGTATAAAATGAACTATGAAGAATATGCTTCTTATGTATTTGGTAAAACTACTTTCTCTACCGAAGATGACGTAAATGCATTTTTGGATAAGTATAAAGATGATAAATCTTTTGCAAAAATTCAGAAGGACCCTGCCTATATTCTGGCTACTAGTTTAATGAAAGGTTATCGCGAGAAGGTATCCCCTGAGCAGAAAAGATTAAGCGATGAGTTAGCTATTCTCAATCGAACCTACATGGAGGGCTTAATGGTGTTGTTGCCCAATGAGCAAAAATACTATCCGGATGCAAATTCCACACTTAGGGTATCCTATGGTAAGGTAGAAGGCTATGATGCAGCCGATGCAGTAACCTACAAATCGTTTACAACAACCAAAGGAATTCTTGAAAAGAGAGATACTACCATGGAGTTTACGGTTCCCGATAAATTGGTTCAACTCATTGAAACAAATGATTATGGTCCCTATGTAGATAAAGATGGTAGCATGCATGTTTGTTTTGTGGCAAGCAACCATACCACAGGTGGTAATTCAGGAAGTCCCGCGTTGAATGGTAAGGGTGAGCTGGTCGGACTTAACTTCGATCGTACCTGGGAAAGCACCATGAGTGATATTATGTTTGATCCTACGATATGCCGAAACATTATGGTCGACATTCGATATGTACTGTTTATTGTAGATAAATACGCTGGGGCAGGTCATCTGATCGAGGAAATGAATCTGGTAAATAACTAATTTACTTTCAACGCACCTGTTTTCAGGAGTATATAGCTGCCTGGTACCGTCTAATAAATTGGTGGTAAAAGGAGCACTTTCATTTTAATTTTGAATGGAGTTATGTTAAGTTTAAGATCACCGCTGGTTCGGCTTACGTTTTTTACGTACCTGGCGCTTTCGTTTTCCTCTTGCACGTCTTCGTGTGAATGCGATGTAGATTCACTTCCCTGTTCTGCTCCCAATGCTGAGTATGTTGAATTAATCAGGGGGTTTGAAAAAGACACACTTCGATTTGTTGATCAGAACAATTCCATGGTAATGGTGGTGTGCAATGAGTTGGACAGTATTGTTGAGGATGAGGTATTGTGTTCCACTAAAGGCATGGGGCAGTGCATTTGCGGGGATTGTAATTCGAGTTACAACATCGGTGTATCACATATTGATTCGGGAGTAACTAAGAGTGGAAACATTCGATATTCCATTAGGCAATACCAGGCAGATCCATCAGAAGAATTGAGTGATGCATCGCATAATTTGTATTTCAACTTGGGAGTAATAAACCAGTCGATGGCTTTGCCCTTAAGGGACAGTTCGTTTCAGAGGCAGGAGTATATTGAAGAATTCAACGTTCGAGGGAATCTGTATAAAAAGGTTTATAGGTTTTATTCCTTAAGAAATATAGAGGGAAATGTTCAGGAGGTACCTGGGGCTATATTTTATTCGAAATCGGAAGGAATTATAGGATACGAAGATCCAATAAGTGGGGTTTTGTATATGAAGGCCAAGTAGTTTTATACTCTATTCAATTTTTTTCTTAGTCATGCCCTAAAGTGGTCAAAGGTTTGACATAGTTATTCAAGTATTTCTTTAGAGCTATTTTAATATTAGATCTTCATTTTCTTTTTGGGCAACAAAAAGAGGGCAGTTAGCCAGTGGCTACATGAGCCGGAAGTGGGTAGAGCAAAAGAAAAATTGCCCGGCTCAACGCTTCTGGATTGAAATCGACACGTTTAATCAAATTCGCAACCAAACTTGAATAGTCTTTTAATAAAAGTCTATTCATCGAACAAGGTTGCTCTGTTCGACCTCACGTTTGATTTCTAGCTCCATAAGCCTCAGGCCGTGAATATTACAAAATTCAAAAATTGATTAATCAGTATTGGGGAGAGTATGCAGGAATACAGCCCAACAATAAAGAAAGGTTTCCAATTTTAAGTTTTATCGCCCTCCTAAATCGGTTTTCTTTATCACAGCAATGGTCAGCCTTGCCTTACAGACCAATTTGTCTCTGTCACTGGTAATTTCAATGTCCCACACGTGGTTTTTTCTGCCTAAATGAATGGGAGTTGCTTTTCCGTATACAAATCCCGACCGAACCGGGCGAAGGTGGTTGGCGTTAATGTCTAAACCAACGGTTACGTATTTTTCACTATCAATTACAAAGTGACTTCCAATGCTACCGAGCGATTCTGCTAAAACCACCGAAGCTCCACCGTGCAATATACCATAGGGCTGAACGGTACGCTGGTCGACGGGCATTTTACCGCGGATAAAGTCATTACCAACTTCAATAATCTCAATTCCCAGGGCATCATGAATAGTATTCTTAGCCATTCTTTGACTATCGTCTCTATTAGGTGCACCGTGCCAAATACTCATTACTTCGATATTTTAGTCCACGTTCTTTTGAGGTACAAATCAAAAATCAGAGATTCTAATTCTTTCAGTTCTTCAGGTCCATCCATCACGTTTATGACCTGCTTGGGTTCTTTTCTTTGGTAAAAGGTGGTTATGGTACTGGGCAGGTCCGTAACCCCCGGATCGTATTTATCTTCCATGTCCCAGAAATTAATTCTATCCGAAGTCTCAATTACCTTGGCCAACATTTCCTGATCACAATCCTGGCATTCAAAAGAACCGATAAACTCAATGTTGTCTTTTCCCTCAAGTATGGCTCTGCCGGTCATATACACGCTGATCTTATATTCCGGACAAGTCCCGAAACAAGCAGTTCGTTCAAACGTAAAAGCCAGTTGATCTTTTTCTTTTTGCTTAGGTATTTTTTCTGAAGAGCTACAACCAAATACCAACAAGAACAATATGCATGAGAAATACTTCATATTATTTTTTAGGAACGTCCATGCCCCTTTGCTTGGCCATTTCCTCTAACCGCTTTTGAAATTTGCTTTTTTTCTTGGCTGGTTTCTTTTTATTCTCCTGAACCTTGGCATGAATCTCATCATCGTTAACCAGGTATTTTCTAAAGAACCAATTTTGACCAATTGATGTAAGGTTGGCGCACAGGTAGTAGTAGCTCAAACCAGCAGGGTAGGAGTTGAAAAAGAACAACATCATAACCGGCATGAAGTAGAGCATAATTTTCATTTGCTGAGCTTGCATTTCACCGCCACCTCCCATGGTGCCGCTGGCCATATTACTTTTTGTATAGAAGAACATGGAGAATGCCATTAGAAGAGTAAATAAACTCACGTGCGATCCATAGAATGGAATTGAAAAAGGAAGATCGAATATGGAATCGTAAGCTGCTAAATCCGAAGCCCATAAAAATGATTCTCCCCTCAATTCAATGGACGAAGGGAAGAACATAAACATGGCGTACAGAATAGGCATTTGCAGCAACATAGGAATACAACCCGCCATGGGGTTAACACCTGCTTTTTTATACAGAGCCATGGTATCTTGCTGCTTCTTCATGGCATCAGCGTTCTTGTTCTTTTTGTTTAATTCCTCAATTTCAGGTTTAAGTACGCGCATCTTGGCGCCTGATAAATAACTTTTGTAGGTAAGAGGGGAGAGGATAAGTTTAATAAGCAGTGTAAGCAACAAAATGATGATACCATAGGAAATATCCAACATGCTTAATCCAAAGAAAATTGGAATAATGAACCATTTACTTACCCAGCCAAATATTCCCCATCCTAGGTCGAGGATGCTTTCCAGGTCATAATCTTTAAGTGTATAAAACTGGTTTGGTCCCAGGAAGATTTTAAAAGACGAGGATTTACTTCCGGGATCTACTGGCAGTTTTACGTTTACAATCATGTCTTTGATGTAGTTGCTCCCCTGCTCCGGCATTTGAACGGTTTCTAGGTAACCACCATTTCTTACAAAGGGTTGTTCGGTTTTCATGGCAACGGTAAAGAACTGCTGTTTAAAAGCAATCCACTCGAGATTGCTCTCGAGTTCGTCATCCAATTCCAGCCTTTCAGCACTTCTTTCTGATATGTAATCACGATCATCTCCAACCGGTTTATAGAATATGGAGGTCCTCATGTTCTCAGTCTGAAATCCCTTTTCGTGTGCCGGAGTTTTTATTTGCCAGTTTAAAGCCATTTTGTTGGCATTGTCCATTAGGATGTCATCAATTCCAACGTAGTTTATCTTGAAATCAAGATCATAGCTATTTCCTTTAATGCTGTACACATATTCGATGTACTTATTGGAGCTTCCTGCATACAGCCTCATTGACAAACTTCCCTGGTCCGAATCACCGGTAACTGATACGTCAGTGCCAGTTGCCTTAAAAAAGAAATTGGACGTGTTCAGTACCCGGTTTTGACTTTTAAAGGAAAGCGAAAACTCACTGGAATCTTCATCGAAGAGATAAAGCGGTGTTTCATCAAACTTTTTGTACTCCTTAAGTTCTGCAGAAACCGGTCGTCCTCCTTTGGTAGAAATTTTGACCCTTATCTTTTCATTCTCAATGGTATAGTATTGAATGGCTCCACTGGTAGCGTCCGAAAATCGACCGTATTGTTCATAGGTCTCTAATTTTCGCAGCGAATCCTGTTGGTTTCTCATCGAGTCATTAAGCAATATTTCTGTTTGATTTTTTGTGCTGGCCATTTCAACTGAATCTCGTTCAATCTTGGCAGCAACTTCTTGCTTCTCTACTTGCGCAATGCTATCCATTTTACGCTCATGAGCAGCTATTTCTGCTTCGTTGGGCGCCATCCAATAGGTATATCCTATAAGTATTGCTCCAATTAAAACAAACCCTACCAGGCTGTTTCTATCCATTTGCTTAGCCATAAACTACTGTCCTTACGAATTGTGCCTTTTTAATGCGGCTGCTATAAAGTTTACAAAAAGTGGATGTGGTTTGTCCACTGTACTTTTATATTCCGGGTGAAACTGAGTCCCAACAAACCAGGGATGCTCCGGTATTTCAATAATTTCAACCAAATTGGTTTTTGGGTTAATTCCACTGGCCACCATACCTGCTTTTTCATATTGCTCCAAATAGGAGTTATTAAACTCGTATCGGTGACGGTGTCTTTCTTCAATTTCCGGTTCACCATATACACTGCTTACGATAGTATCGGGTTTAACCTTACACGTGTACGCTCCCAACCTCATGGTGCCTCCCTTTTCGGTTACCTTCTTCTGGTTATCCATTAAGCAGATAACTGCATTTTCCGTTTTTTCGTCAATTTCCGAAGTATGAGCGTCAGAAATTCCCAAAACTGACCTACCAAACTCAATTACGGCACATTGCATTCCCAGGCAAATTCCAAAGAATGGAATGTTGTTTTCTCGGGCATATTTTACGGTTTGAATCTTACCTTCAATTCCCCGCTCGCCAAATCCTGGTGCTACCAGAATACCGTCCAGGTGTTTTAGGTTTTCATCGACCGAGTAAGAGCTAATATTTTCGGAATGAATCAATTCAACCTTAACCTTACATTCGTTTTGAGCACCGGCATGTATAAAGGCTTCGAGTATGGATTTATAGGAATCTTTGAGTTCAACGTATTTCCCAATTAATCCAACGGTAACTCGTGATTTTGGGTATTTGATCTTGTTTAAAAACTTAATCCAGTTATCTAGCTCCGGTTCTTTAGCATCCTTGTTGCTAAATTTTCCAAGAACGACCTCGTCCAGCGATTCTTCTTTCATCAAAAGAGGAACCTCATAGATGGTGGAAGCATCGATCGATTGAATTACAGCATTCTTAGATACGTTACAAAAGAGTGCAATTTTCTTTTTAATGTCGGCGCTAAGTTCATGTGAAGTTCTTGCGACAATAACATCGGGCTGAACTCCTAAACTTTGTAGCATCTTTACCGAGTGCTGGGTAGGTTTTGTTTTAAGTTCTCCTGCTGCTTCGAGGTAGGGGATTAGGGTAAGATGAATTACCATGGAAAGCCCTTCCTTTTCAAGCTTAAGCTGTCGTACGGCCTCTACGTATGGTAAACTTTCAATATCACCAACGGTACCTCCAATTTCTGTGATCACAAAATCGAATTCGTTGGTATTGCCCAATTTGGTAATCGAATTCTTTATTTCATCGGTGATATGAGGAATAACCTGAACGGTCTTGCCTAAATAATCACCCTTTCTTTCGCGGTCAATTACTCGTTGGTATATACGACCAGTTGTAACATTGTTGCTTTGCGATGTGGCTACATTTAGAAATCGCTCGTAATGACCTAAGTCCAAATCGGTTTCAGCCCCGTCATCAGTTACAAAACACTCGCCATGTTCGTATGGATTCAAAGTTCCTGGATCAATATTGATATAAGGATCTAATTTTTGAATGGTTACTGAGTAACCTCTTGCCTGAAGAAGTTTAGCTAATGAAGCAGAAATTATTCCTTTGCCAAGAGAGGAAGTAACGCCACCCGTAACGAAAATGTATTTGCAATTTTGGGCCATGAATGAATTGTATTCGTACGGGGCGCAAAAGTAATAATTATCGACGGTGACAACCTGTTAATTCCACACTTCTTTACAGCCTTAACAAACATTTTGATAAGACCGATTAGGACCTAAATTAAAGCCACAAATACTAATACTGTCAGGCTGTTTACCAGGTTAAACTTAGACTGGCATTAGGCATAAATGGAAGCTGGTTTACCTGGGTATAAGTAAGACGATCGAAGAAGAAAATGTTTTCCTGATTTAACATGTTTGTTACTCCCACATTTGCTTCTAACTTAACGTTACTCGAAATGGTAAAAGTCTTCTTTATGTTAGCATCAAGCCTGGAATAATAGGGAAGACGCCCCTGGTTAATATCACCGTACAAGGTATTAACTGTGCCATTTTGTACTGTTGGGTCAGCTGTATTATCAGCTAAATTCAGCTGCTCGTAAAACCCTGCAGTTTGGGTGAAAGGAAACCCACTACCGTAATTGTAACGTAGGTTAAACTCCCAATCCAGGTTTTTACCCAATGTTACCGCACCAACCAGGTTTACGTTGTGTACACGATTGAAAACCGGGTTATACTCGCGAATTCCATCCCAGCGGGTAATATTTCCCAATGAATAGACCGCCCATATGTAGTATCTTTTGTAATCGTACTTCAGGGAAATGTCAACGCCATAGGCATCCCCTTTTTCAACGATGTATGTTTTCTTGTATATGTCGGGTCGATCTTCATTTTCAGGAGTGTCATCAAAGATCTTGTTTCGGTTTACGTTTACAAGTTGGGTAAATTGTTTGTAATAACCCTCCACATTCAATGTTATGTTTCTAAGAACATCCCATTCTGCTCCTAGAATGTAGTGGTTGGCTTTTTGTAATTCATTTTTAACCGATGTTTTTTTCCCGTTTTGATCCGTAAAATCACTTTGTAAGTTTTCCGGCGAGGCAATAAATCCGTAGAACAGATTAACCACATCGCGATCTGAGTTTGCTGCAATTAGGTTTTGAGAGTACATTCCAGCGGCCCCTTTAATTCGAATATTATCGGTAAGGTTGTATTTAATTCCAATTCGAGGTTCGGGTGAGAATACATTAAGGGTAGCATAGAATTGTAACCTTACACTGGGATCAATGATAAGTTTATCACCTATTCGCCATTTGTATTTACCGTATAAGCCAAGTTCTGTACTCTTACTTTCTTCAATAATTTGTCTGTTACTGGATGTGTTGAAACTGAAATTGGTTGTAAATGCAACAATGTCAACGCCAAATTTAAATTCATTACTTCCAAAAAAATAGGTGCTGTTAAGTCCCATATTGAACCCCTTAATTCCACTTTCACGATTCAGTCCGGTGGGTTCATTCATGGCAATGGTATATTTGGAATAAGCGAAATTACCATCCAGTATGGCACTGGAACTCTTTGGAAGAATGATGAATTTTCCACCACCACCAAAATTTTTCCAATTGAGTGAGGTGCCATTGGTATACCTAGCATTGTCGGTAAATCCAAAACCAAATATATCGGCCTTGCTTCCGCCTCCTGAACCAAATGAAATTTTGCCGTAAAAATCATTAAAAGTATAGGGTAGTCCATTGGTGTCTACATAAGAGTAGATTGACTTTGATGTTTGATCCAGGTAAGAAGTTTTCGCAGAGATCATATAACTTATTGACCCATCGTCCAAAGACTTGGGCTTTTTCAGGGGGCCTTCTAATAATGCTTTTGCACCGAAAGTGCTTATTGCTATTTTACCACCGAAGTGTTTTTTATTTCCTTCCCGGGTGGTAATGTCCATTATGGAAGAAATACGTCCTCCGTATTCCGCGCCAAATCCACCGGTGTATACATCAGCACTCCTCATAATGTCAGCATCAAATACCGAGAATAAACCAATGGAGTGGAACGCATTGTAGATAATCATTCCATCCATCAAGATTTTATTCTGAACCGGAGATCCACCCCGAATGTACAGCTGTCCGCCCTGATCACCGGTAAAAATTACCCCGGGAATTACCTGAAGGTATTGCGCAAAATCCGCCTCACCTCCTACGGTGGGCAGTTTCTTAATTTCGGTTGGCGTTATTTTGGTCACTGACATTCTAACTTCCGTTTGTCGCTCCTGTTTCTCTGCAGAAATATCAATAATATCCAACTCAACACTTGATTCGGAGATAAACAGGTTCTGACTTACGATTCCACCCCTGGTAATGGTTATTTCAACTTTGGCCGTATCAAAACCGAGGTACGAAACCATGAGGGTGTAGGTGCCATCCGGTACTTTAGAAATACTATAAAAACCATTTACATCTGTAGCAGCTCCGTATCCGGTACCTTGTAAGTATGCATTGGTAAAAATGATAGGTTCCCTGGTCTCTTTGTTGTATACAAAGCCTTTAACACCACCTTTTTGGGCAACGGAGGTTAAAGAAATGGCCAGGAGGGCAATGGATAGAAGTACAAAGTTAATCGGACGCATATTGACTTTTAAAGGCGGCAAATTTAATATAATAGGCAAAGGATAGTACTTATTATAATGACTCACTTTGTTAATGTTTAAATGGTAAATAGATTTGATAAACGGGCCAATCCTGGACTTAGCTTATTGGAAGGGTAAACACCGCTTTTGTACCTTGTTTTTGAAGCTCAAACTGCAAGGTGCCATTGTTTTGTCGAGCAAACTCGGATGAAAGATAAAGCCCCATTCCTGCCCCTTTTTCTCCCTTAGTTCCATGCGAACTGCTGTAATCTAAACTGTTTTTTTCAAGGGCTTTTATTATCTCTGCGGGTATTCCTTCTCCGTTGTCAGTAATCTCAGTTCTTATCATTCCGTCTTTTTCCAGCACAGTAATGAGCACCTCAGAATTTTCCGGAGAAAACTTAATGGCATTACTTAATAAATTCCGGATTACGATTTCAAACAATACCCGGTCTGCATTTATAGTAAGTTGAAGCGGGCAATTGATTTTAACTTTTACACTTTTGTGTTTTGCCAGGTACTCTGCTTCTATAACACTGTCTTTTAGTGATTCAGCAATGTGAAACTCTCGTTTGACCGGTTTTTGCCCATCTCGGTTGCTATTGGCCCAATGCAATAAATTGTCAAGCATCTGAAGTCCGTTTTTGGAACTTATAAGCATATCCCGGTAAATAATTTTCATATCGTTTTCACTTAATTCACCATCGTCGGCGAACGACAAAAAAGTGATCAGTTGGGAAAAAGGTGAGCGCAAATCGTGGCTAATAATTGAAAATATTTTGTCTTTCGAGTTATTCAACTCGGTCATTTTGTTGGAATACTCCTTTACGTTTTTATTTAGTTCCTCCATTTGCAAGAGGTCCTTTTTTCGTTGACTATTTTTTCTCCAGATTATAAAAGAGAATATAGTTAGCAAAATAACCGCCAGAATAGAAAAAACAAGGATTAAGTTTTTTCGGGCATCCAGTTTTTTGTTCAGTTCTATTCGCGCCAATAGATCGTTTCGTTCTTGGGCCTCTTTTTCTTCTTCAAGTTTTTCCATTAGCTGATTAATCCTCACCGCATTTTTGGTCGAAATAATCTCCAATTCAAGACTATCCCTTTTGGCCATAATTTCTAGTGCCAGCTTATAGTTCTTTAAGTCAATGTGGGTACTGACTAAATTGTTAAGGGCCAAAATCTGGTAGGTTGGAATACCATGTTTTCGGGAGATTTCCAGCGATTTAATTGAATACTTCAAGGAGCTATCATATTGTTGAATCGTATTAAAGGTATTGGCTAAATTGTAGTATGCCAGTGCTACATTAACCGTATCTTCGATGCCGTTCCAGGTTGATATGGCATTTTGCAAAAACCAAATGGCACTGTCGGTATTGATTGTCCTATAAACAGCACCTAATACATTGTAGGAACCTGCAATTAGTTTTTGATCATTGATTGATTTTGAGATGGATAAAGCGGTTTTGGAATTCCAAATGGCGTCATCGAGAAGGTTCATCTCGAAATAGGTAGCTCCTTTTAAATCGTATACCTCGGCCCTTAGTTTTTTGTTGTTCCAGGGAACTTCGTCGAGTAGGATATTTAGAATTTGAATTGTATAGTCGAAGTTTTGGGCAGCACGGTTAACATCGGCCAGTCTCAATTGAAGCTCATATATTTTGGTTAGGTTATTCTCCTTTTCATAGTGAATGGTTAGTGTATTAATTATACGAACATATTCCTGGTATTTTCCCCTGTTATAGAGACTATTTGCCGATTCATACAAGGAGTCGATGGTCGGCAGACTTAGCGTAACTACTTCTTCTTGTTGTTTTACCTGACACTTGACGGGCAGGGAAAGCAGTACAAAAAACAAAATTTCGGAAATTATTTTATAGTTGCGCATGCAGATTAAACTTGACTAACAAGCTGAAATACGAAGATACTTTAGTTATTTGGATGAGTTGATCTTTCCAAGTAGTTTAAATTCATTAAAACTATTGAGAATAAACCGCGTCGCAACAATCAGGGTAGAAATGATCAGAATTCCCAGTATACTAACAGCTGAAAGGTATTGGTCAATAAAAAAGAGAATTCCAAGAGTTACCACAAGTGGCAGTAATACTTCGACCAGGGTTGACATTGGAACGAAAGTTTGGAACTTCTTTCCGGCAAGGAAGTAACAACTAAATGCCATGGTTAACTGAGCAACAAAACTGGCTAGAGCAGCACCAACGATACCCAATGTGGGAATTAGAATCAGATTTAAAATCAGGTTTAACATAAAGGAGATTCCACTCCATAGCATCATGATCTTTAATTTACCTCCTGCGGTAATTACGGTTCCATAAATAGAAGAAATTACCATTGGAACAAAGGTGATAAGCAGAATAGTAAGCACCGTAGATGATTCAGTTGAAATATCCCGGTAACTTAAATCTATTATTTCCCCAGGAAGAAAAATTGCCAAACCAACAATACCAATAAATGATAAACTAAGAATTCTACTCACCAGAGTAACCAGCTTTTCCACTGGCTTTCCCAAAGCCATTTCCTTACTTAACATAGGAAAAAGAATAGCAGTAAATAAATAGACAAAATTGTTGAGTACATCGAAGAAACGATATCCCTGGGCATAAATTCCAGTCTGATATTCCCCATCGGTAATCAGGCGTTCGATCATAACGGCATCAGCCTTAAAATACATGGTCATAAAAAAAACAATAACCGCAAATGGAAGACTCTTTTTTAAAGTAGAACGAATGAATTGAGTATCCGGAATCGAAAAAAATGAACGCGCTTTTAATATGACAATACTCAGGCACATCAGCAAGGTGAAGGAATAAGCTGCACTTTGGGCATAGGCCAACCATTCTATTTGAAATTCCTGATTCACCACCTTCCCCCAAATTAGTACTGAACAAATGCTAATTAATAATACGCGATCAAGTACCGAGATAATGCTGTCCAACCAAAATATTTGAAGGCCAGAAATGCTGGATCGAAGGAAGAGGACAAAAGACAGAAGAAATTGATTAATGGCCAGTACGTATAAGAGATGGGTTGCTTGCTCGGTATATCCCATGGTTAGGGATAGGAGGATGGTGACCATTAAGTACAGCAACGCAAGCCCTAGTTTTAACCCTCCCAGTTTGGAGAAATGTTGTTTTAGAAAATCGTGATTTTGTGCAATGCTTTGATTATTGAGGTTGGTTATGCCCAGATCTAGAAGAATTTGAAACAAAAAGGTGAAATTGAACATGGCGTAATAAATACCATAAGCTTCATTTCCAACAATATTCTGAACTTCCCGATCGATTCCTAAAATCCAAAACGGTTTAATGAGAATGTTTAACCCAATTAAAAATGCAATATTGATTAGGAATTTCTTTCGCACCTAAGAAATAATCTGCTTTATTTAAAATTCCACTTGAATCCTAGGTAAACGTTAAAGCCGCTTAAAATCTCCGGTACAGCCATAGCCATTAAGTTTCTGGTTCCCAGAACCGCTCCGAATTTATTATGCTCCACCTGTATTCCCATACCTAAACCTAAATAACCATACCCCCCTAAGCTCTCATGAACGTTTAAAAACCATTTGTAGTCTTTTGCAGTTTTGGTTAATCTGAATATTTGGGTGCAACCAATGTAGGGTAGGTAGTTGGCATTGAAACGATAGTCTAACATATTTCTTAATTCAATGTTATCGTTCAGTTTTTCGGTATAATAAATTGCAATTCTTGGAGAAAGAGCAGAGGTAAATGATTTTCTTTCACTAGACGATACAAACTCATCCTGAACGTTAGAAGGTACTTGCTCTTTATATATCGAATCGCCTACGTCAAAAATTGAAGGGGCCTTAATACCCGCCCAGTCCACATATCCATCAATATTGTACCGAACCGACCTGCTATTCCAGGAAATGAAGCCCAATTCGTTAAGTTCGATTTTTATGCTCCCTTGTCCATCGTGATTTTTTATTAGGTCTACAGGAATAGAAACAAAAGCATCAACCGAAGCACCATAACCGGAAATGTCATAAATGTCCGTTGCGCTGGTGTCGCTTTGAAGCAGATAGCCATTGGCATAAGCAAAAACGCTGTCACCAATTTCACTGGTGTAGAGGTGAGAATTGTTCAGGAAGTACTGGCCATATCTATTTCCCATTATAAACGCAAGTCCTGCTCCATAGGATATTTCCCCCTTTTTTTGATTCATAAACCCATATTGGATTTGGGTAAACTGCATCAAATTGAGCATTAAATTATCAACCCGGGCTTGCTCACCTGCAAATCGCTTGTTCCCGAACCCGGCCAGCAAAAAGGCATCCTTACCAAATCGTGTATTGACCGATCTTCTGGTGGAAACGTTTACGGTATGTATCAACTTAGAACTGTCATTGCTGGAACCGGATAACCAGGAGTAGTATAGCCTTTCTGTTTCCTGTGTGCCTGCAATGTTTTTATTCCCAACCCTGGACTCCATATTGGACATGGATTTACGAGTGACGCCAGTTTGAAAAACGGAATTATAATATACGCTATTGTTCAGTACGTTACTATTGAAGTTGGTTTCGAACCAGATGCCTATGTGCGACCGACTAGAATCACCTATTTTGCCGTAGTCCTCAAACGAAAAATCGGTTTGCGCAATTAATAAATTGCATAGCACCAAGAACAGTATGGCTGAAATTAGCTTCTTCAATTATTTAATTTCTAAATTGTATTGCAGGTCCGCAATAACCTTAAGGTTACAATAATAAGAGGCGTATACCTTCTTGTGTTCTTCTCCTTCGGTGTTAAAGGTGAGGTAGACAATGGCTTTTTCTGCCCGATAAAATTGGTCCATACGCTGTTGATTTGCAGGTGCCGAAATTTTGGTTCGGGTAGGCGCGGTTACAACACCGTTTTCGTCTACGATTCCGGCCTTAATATTTGATTCAGGTAGAAAAAGATCAATAAGTTCACCGTTGTCTTTGTCTAATAGTTTTAGCTGAATCTCAGCGTCAAATGGATACCAGTTATCACAATAAACATGTAGGTAACCACCTATTACATCCTTAAGCCCCTCATCGCCCTCTCCAGGGTCAAAGTCAGTGGTGTCGAAGAGTTTTAAGTTATTGGCGATGAGACTCAGTGGCATTTCAATATTGAGCAAGCCCTCTATACCATAATCGGTATAAATAAAATCATTTCCTCCACTTACGTTACCATCGGGATTAACGACAAAGTCTACGTGGTAAGCAAATTGATCCGGGAAGTTTTCTATTAGTTTATCAATGTTAGAGTTTTTTTCATCAAGTCCAATGGTATAATAACTGGCGCGAATTGGAGGGTAACTTCCATTATTCAGTAGCAAAGCACGATTTATATTAATGGATTTTCCAATGTAGTCGCTTTTTAAATCAACACGATTGCCGGTTTCCGAGTTAATGGAAGCGAGTTTGTGAATGACTCCCTGAAAGTCGGCACCAATGTAATTTTTAAAACTCAGGTCCAGTTTTACCTGTTCCAAATCGATGGAGCCGCTTAAAACATTCTTAAACAGACCCGATGTTTCATCACTTATTGAATCCTCTGAAAGCGTTTGCGTATGAAATACACCGTGCCCGTCTTCCGGAATTACCTTAACAAATGAATTCTCTATGTTCATATAATCGGTACTCCCATATTGATAGATGGAATCGGGGTTTAGTTTATCCACGAATTCCGCTGTGAAATAGTAGATCATGGTATTGTAACCCCTTCTGTTCTTGCCTCTTAAATCAACTGTATACCCACTTAAATCAATGGTTTCTGTTCGTATGGTTGGATTGCTTAAAGAAGGTGATCCCGGCAAAACTCGTGTAATTGACAGAGGAACACCACCTTTAGTAGCACCAGGCATTATGTAGGTAATTTCAATGTCTTCACGAATGCTTGAAGTTATTTTAACCTCCATTTTACCACTTTTGATGGTGGTTCTTACCAGATCAACATTGGGAACGTCGAAACTATTGTCACTGGTATCGGATATTAAGGGAACCCTTTTTGGCCAGTTGAGCGTAACACCAGGTCCGGGGTGATTTTGCAATACAGTGGTATCCGGAATCTTAAAATCGTCCATACTAAAATCAATAATCTTACCCTCGTATACCAACATTAACTGATTGTCGGAATTGGTATGAACCAGCGAGTCGGTCATGATATCTACCAGGTCTAACCTGGAATCTACCATTGGAAATAAAGTGTCTACGGACCAACCACTGCCTAAATCCCGGCATCCTATAAGAGAAAGCCCTAGCAGCAAAAAGGCAGTTATGTACTTTAAGGTTTTAATAACTATTTGAATTTTGGTAAAAGTAACATTATGAAGTCAATGTCATTATATATTTTTGCATTTCAACTACTAAGTGTCATTTATCTTAAATGAAAGACAAACCTAAATTGAATCGAGGTTTCTTTATCTCCTGGATAATTACATTCGTATTTCTGTACGGAGTATCCTACCTGTGGCATGGTGTATTGTTGAACGATTTAAGCCGAGTTAATTATTCGATTAATCTGTTTCTGGTTTTTGTAGCAGTAATTTATTTTGTGATTGCCTTTGTTTTGACATTTCTTACACACTTTCTGATACAGTTTAATAAGAATAAAATAAAAAGAGGATTATTTATTGGAATTCCGATTGGTGTTTTTATCTACCTCGTTGCTTTTGTTTTTGGAATCTCTTTCTATTCAGATCCAACCATTGATCATATAATACTTGACCTGACCTGGCAAGTCGTTGAACAGGCACTGGGTGGAATAGTTGCCGGTGTATTACTTACCATAAGCGACATGTCGGCTTCCCGTCAATCAATTTAATTATTAGGGTATATCTTACACTAAAGCTTCGCACTATCTTTGCCGCCGTTTTAGTGATTTATGTCTAATTCTTTTTCCTGGTTCACCGATAAATTTCCTGTTGTGGAACACTTCTACACCATTCAAGGTGAGGGTGAGAATACGGGCAAGCCGGCATACTTTATTCGATTGGGTGGATGTGATGTTGGCTGTCCCTGGTGCGACGTAAAAGAAAGCTGGTCTCAGGAAGAACATGAAATACTTTCTATTGAATCAATTGCAGAATTTGTAATAGAATCGGGAGCGCAGAATGTGGTGGTAACTGGTGGGGAGCCCTGCATGTATGACCTTACATTGCTAACCGAAGCTTTAAAAAATAAGGGACTAAAAACCTGGTTGGAAACCAGCGGTGCGTACCCAATAACAGGTGAGTGGGACTGGATAGTGGTTTCTCCTAAACGAAGAATGGAGGTACTTGAAGAAAACCTGGCGAAAGCAAATGAACTTAAGGTGGTTGTGGTTCGAAATCCCGACATTGCCTGGGCCAATTTGTTTGTACCCAGAGTTGGTTCTTCAACCCGGTTATTTCTACAGCCGGAATGGAGTAGAGAAGACGAGATTCTTCCGGTAGTAATCAATCATGTAAAAAAGAGTGGGAAGTGGAGAATTTCTTTGCAAACTCATAAATACATGAGTATTCCTTAAAGCGGACCTAACCAATGATTTAAGAGATTCCGTATAACTATCTCACACAAACCCCTTCGCGGCTTGGTTCGATTACGTTTACGGAATGACGGAATGACGGAATACCAGATTAATTCATGTACTTCTAACATTATGCTATAACATGGCCAATTAAAACCCCATTTTTGTACCGACTATGAAATGGATTCGACACCATTGGGGAGAATTAGCTACCATTCTTTTGTGTAGTTTAATGGTATTGGTCCATTTCCATCCTATTGTCCTACATCCAACCCAGTTTGTGTTTAATGCCGAAGGGGATAGTATAAAAAACATTTACGTCTTTATCTGGCACATTTTATATGATACCGATGCGTGGCAAACCACTTCCATGAACTATCCATTTGGAGAATCCATTTTTTATGTAGGAGCCCAGCCTGCCATATCTACATTTCTTCAACAGATCAATAAAATTATCCCGCTATCCGGTAATTTTTGGCTCACGACCTTCAATTACATGGTCGTTTTTTCAATACCCATAAGTGCATTAATTCTGTACAGAACCCTTCGAATGTTGGATGTAAACAAGTTAGTTTCCATACTTTTTTCTGTGGGGATTATCCTGTGTAGTCCTCAAGTATACAGGCTTTCGGGGCATTTCGGTTTGTCTAATATGTGGGTTATTGTTGGATCGATCTACCTATTTATCCGATACCTCCATAGCAATTCAACAAAGGCATTAATAGGGTTGCTGTTTGTTATTCTTATTGGTTTCTTTATTCACCCCTATTTGGGAATAATTCCTTTGTTATTGGTTACCTCCACCTTGGTAATAAACAGAATGTTAGATTGGAAAAACCAATCATGGGTAAAGTGGTTGCCCGCAGCGTTTAGTTTCATTCCACTGATCCTTTTTTTATTCTTCAGCACTCTAACCGATTCTCATGAAGGACGGGTTAAAAACCCCTACGGGTTTTACGAGTATACCTCTACGTTAAAAGGGTTGTTGCTTCCCGTTGGAAGTGAAATTTCCAGAAACTGGCTACCTGATTCAAACTCGTTGGGTGAAGACTTTAATTATTTGGGAATTGCAGGAATTGCCATGGCATTGGTTTCTATTTTGGCGGTATTCAAAGGTAACTTAGGTTCAATTTTTAAGTCATTGTTTATTGCAAGTTCATTGCTACTGCTATTTTCATTTGGTTTCCCTTTTCAATTTGGCCTGGAAGCTATTGTTGAGCAATTTCCCATTTTAAAAGTATTTAGGTCCCTGGGAAGGTTTGCCTGGCCTTTCTATTATGTAGTTTTTATTATTGGATTGGTTCAGTTACCCAATTTGTTTATGAAGCTAAGGCCCAATATTCACTTCTTAATTTATGGGATTTTGGGATTGGTTTTGCTAATAGAAGGCAATCGATCTATGCACCAAATGGGATCGAAGCTAACACCATTTCAACTTTTTGAAAATCAATCAGAAAGATATGACTCCGAAGACTATGCGGCCATATTGCCGCTTCCGTTTTATAACATTGGGAGCGATAATTACTCTTGCGGTGGTACTGCTGCAAGCGTTACGAAAAGTATGAAGTTAAGTATAAACACCGGAATCCCTTTACTGGCCCATCATGGTGCGAGGCAATCGATAAGTGAAGCGAAAGACCTCATGGGATTGATTGGTCGTTTCGGATATCCGAAATCAGTTGATTCGACAAAAATTGTTGGCCAAAAATTCTTGTTGTGCTCTACCGGTGAAAACTTAACCGGCCAGGAGTTCAGGATATCGATGCTGGGCCAGGAATTAAAAGGTTCTTCTCTTTCGTATGTTGAAGGCAGCGATTTGTATAATGGCCAGGTTACAGTGATAATAGACCGTATGCCCAGTTATATTCAAAACTTTGATGATCGGGAATCACCAATAACCTATAAAGGCAAGGGAAGTCTGACTTTGGATAAAAATGGATTTGCCAACGTATGTGATTTACCACAACTGTTTAAAGGCGACCATGTGTTGCGATTTTGGGTTTATACAGGTGGAGAAAATTATGGAGAAGGGAGAGCAAATAATTGTTTTATCGTAATTGAAGAGAAGGACGGAAGTGGAAACGTGAATTGGTTAACACATGCACCCATCAATGACTCATTTATTTATGATGGAGATTGGTGTTTGAAAGAAATTCCTTTTACTATTAAATCGGATAATAAAAACGTGTCGGTTTTACTTTCGGGTAGCGATAGGTCCGGAATTCAGGTTATCATTGATGAATTAGAGGTAAATGAGTTGGACAAAGACCTCTTGAATTAAGTAATAACAGGCCAAACTTATCAACTTTACTCCATTCCGTTTAAATCCATTTCTTTGCGAGGCACTTAATTTGTAATGTATCCATTATGCGGAAGTTCTTCTTAATGATTCTTTTGTTTTCCTTTTTCTCAGGGATCGCGCAATACACCACTAAAAAGAAATCGGCAATTGCTAAATATGAAGAAGGAAGAAAGGCTTATGCCATGATGAATTTTGAGCTGTCTATTCAGTTAATGAATGAGGCTCTGGAAAAGGATCCCAATTTTTTACAACCCTATCATTTACTTGCCGAATTGTACCTGGAAATTCAACAATACGATAAGTCACTTGAAAATTACCGCAAGGTATTGGAAATAAACCCACAGTACAATCCAGTATTGTATTACACAATTGCCAATATTGAATTACACACGGCAAAGTATGAGGAGGCCATAGTTCATTTTGAAAAGTTTAAAGAACTTACAGGTGTTCCGGAACCCTTTCAAAAAGAGTTTAACTTACTGATAGCCAATGCAAATTTTGGAGCAGAAGCGGTGAAGAATCCGGTTCCGTTTGATCCCAGGAACATGGGACAGAACATAAATACCAACATGGATGAATATCATCCATCTATTACAGTCGATAGTAAAACATTTGTTTTCACGGCTAAAGACAATGTTGGGAAATCGAACACCGGAAAACCGTTGATAAGAGAAGATCTATACTATTCGAAAAAGAGTTCAACCAACGATTGGGGAAGGTCAGTAAATTATCGTGGGCCAATTAATACCAGATATAACAACGAGGGGTCAAGTTGTATTTCACACGATGGAAAGTACATGTTTTTTACAGCATGTGAGCTTAAAACCGGATATGGTTCATGCGATTTATACATGAGCGAAATGGTGGGAGGGAAGTGGAAACAACCTGTAAATGTTGGCAATAAAATTAATTCCGGTGCCTGGGAATCACACCCTTCTTTATCTCCCGATGGTAAATCGCTGTATTTTACCAGTAACCGAGGTGGTGGCAAAGGCAGTTTCGATATATGGAGATCGGATAAAGATGAAGAAGGAAACTGGTTACCTGCGGTTAACTTGGAAATTAATACTTCGGAAGGAGATCAAACCCCTTATATACATGCTGATGGCACTACTTTGTACTTTTCAAGTAAGGGAAGACCTGGTATGGGAGAATATGATTTGTTTGTAACCCGGATTAGAGACGATGGTTCATTTACAGAACCGCAAAACTTAGGATATCCTATAAATAGTGAAAAGCATGAGTTGGGTGTTATCGCGGATCCTGAAGGACGCTTGGCTTATTATGCTTCGGACAAAGAAGGTGGATATGGAGGATTGGATTTGTACGAGTTTGAACTACCGGAGAAGGTGCGTCCAATTATGACTACCTATATCGAAGGAAATGTATTTGATAGAGATTCTAAAGCTAAGTTGGATGCAGAAGTAGAGCTTATTGATTTGACAACAGAAAAGGTAATTACAAAAACAACTTCAGATAAAGTAAATGGTCAATTTCTCGTTTCCCTTCCTTCCAATCGTGATTATGCATTGAACGTTTCCCGATCGGGTTATTTATTTTATTCAGATAATTTTAGCTTAAAAGGGAAGAAGGTGAGCTCCAGGAAATTGGAAGTACCTATGGTTCAAATTAAGGCAGGGGAGGCAGTTGTACTTAAAAATGTGTTTTTTGAGACATCGAAATTTGATTTAAAGCCAGAGAGTAAAACTGAATTGAATATTCTGGTTCAAATGCTTAAAATGAATACGACATTGAAGATTGAAATTGGGGGACATACCGATAATCAGGGTAATCCAACATCAAATCAGAAACTCTCTGAACAACGTGCACAGTCTGTTATGGATTACCTGGTGTCTCAGGGAATAGAGTCAACCCGGCTGAGTTCTAAGGGTTTTGGGGATACTACCCCTATTACAAGTAACGATACGGAAGAGGGAAGAGCTCAGAACAGAAGAACGGAATTTAGGGTCGTGGAACAGTAACTCCAGATTTAATAAACTGGACTTCGATAATCACGAATTGGAAAAAATTGAAGGAGATTAAGAATTCATACCTGCTTGTAACGATCGTAGCTTTCTTTCTCTTATGGCCTGCCTCCAATCTCAATTGGGGAGGCAATCACTGGGTCGATATTCTACAAGCAGATGCAAAAGGTTACTACGCATATTTACCCGCTGTCCTTATATATCAGGATCTAAACTTTGGGCATTTCGATGCTATAGAAAAGGAAAAATACTTCGATGAGAATCTATTTTACGACTATCGCTTTTATTACGAAGGAAATGTGGTAAACAAATACTTCGTTGGAACCGCCATTTTACAATTTCCATTTTTTTTGATGGCACATGCCTATGCTTCCATTTCAGATGATTGGGATGCAGATGGTTTTTCCAAACCTTATTTGGTTGCTATAAATATGGGAGCAATTGTGTATCTGATTCTTGGGCTGATGTTTCTTTTAAAAGCGCTGGAACCTCTGTATGGATCAATGGCACTAGTAAGCACTGTATTTGTGTTGTTTGCAACTAACTTGTTTTACTATGTAGTTGTTGAACCTGGAATGTCCCATGTTTATAATTTTTTCCTGGTGTCGGCATTAGTATTTTTTCTTTTTAAAAATGCCCATGCGAATCGGTTTCAATACCTCCTCCTAGCCGGACTTTGTTATGGTTTAATCATTTTGGTTAGGCCGGTTAACGCATTAATCTTATTAGCCATTCCCTTTCTATTGGGAGGGGATAAGTTTTCTCATCTAATGTCAAATGCACGGGCTTTTAATCGACTTATACCATTGGTTTTATTGGTTGTTGGTGTGGTTTCGATTCAAGCGCTGATCTACTACCTTCAAACCGGTTATTTATGGGTTTATTCGTATGGAAATGAGGGGTTTAATTGGAGTAAACCTCAGATTTTTAATGCTTTGTTTTCCTTCAAAAAAGGAGCATTCATTTATACACCAATCCTGTTGTTGGGTTTTCCGGCATTGTTACATTATTGGAAGAAAGATCGTTTTAGGTTTTGGGGCTTTATTTTTTTCATTGTACCGACACTATACGTTTTATACAGCTGGTGGAATTGGTGGTATGGAGGAAGCTTTTCGCAACGCGTTCTTATCGAGTATTATCCGGTTATACTGGCTCTAATCGTCCCCTGGCTACATCAACTGGATAATAAAGCAATCAAAAAGCTTGTCCTGACCTATTCAGTAATTTGCCTGATTTGGTGTCAATTTCAAACCTACCAGTATCGTTATTATATAATTCACTGGGAGGATATGACTGCGCAAACCTATTTCGATAATTTATTTGTACTTCCAGGGAATTAAAGACCTGTTCAAATTATGAATTCAGTTTTTTAAATTCCTTACCAGCACTGTATTAATGTCCTTGTAGTCCTTAATAATCTCGTAATTCGAAGAACTGAATTGATCCAGATCCTTTTTATAGCAGTAGTAATAATTATCGGATGGGCTCAGGTCTTTCTGTTCAACCGGCAATAGCCAATCAAGCTGTAGACGTTTTTGGTAGTAGTTGATGGAGGGCTCAAATATCCAGTTAATCCCTAACCTTATTTGCTTCTCATTTTGATAGTTGAACTCATGATAGTCCGATAATTCCTGAATCATATTCTTGGTCTGCTTTTCGTAAACCCACTCGCCGAAAAAATGGATATCGTTTCGATTCCAAAAGTTTACTAAGGATAGAATACCCAAACTTAAAGCTACGGATAACACCAACTTAGGCTTCACGAGATCCAGTAAATAATTGATATAGAATCCAAGGTGAATCATAAACAGGGGATACAAGAAAGCCGAAAACCGTCCAATGGGATAATCAACTCCGAGTATAAAATGCAAGCCAATAATTACACATGAAATAAGGAACAGGAGTAGAGCCGAAACAACAAACTCAAGATGTTGGTCGATTCGGTTTAGCTTCTTTTTACCAAACCAATAAAAGGCAATTGCCAGGCTGGATATTACCAGACCTATGTAGATTAGTTTTAGTAGTTCGTGGGCCCAAACCCAGTAATCTATCCCCTGGAATGAGTTTAATACCAGTTGAGAAACCGTGTCATCAATAAATCCGGCTTTTCCACCAAAATCAAGGTTGTTAAAGGTGAGTACCCGCCTCACTGGTTCGTAGAGAAAAACAAAGGCTATAAGCGTGGGTAGCAAGTGAACCTTAATCATATGAAGAAAATTAAATTTCCGACTCTCATCAACATACGATCGAAGCAACTGTACGGCCAGCATCACTAAGAGAATTGCAGCATAATAAGTCATTAATGTGAAATTGCTCAAACAGGCTAATAATGCAGATGAATGAAAAAGAACCAGGTTTCTCGTGGTATTTTGTTTTAAGTACTGAATGAAAAAGTAGAAACTCACTACCATAAAAGCACTGGATAGTCCATATCCCCGAGCCATTCCAAATAAATCCATGAGTTGGTTGCCGGAGCAGAGTAACAGGAATATGGCAACCGACAGCATCCAATGCCTGCCCCTAAAAAACAGGTAGGCAAAAACCATGTAAAGCAGGAGCGCAAGCAAATTAGGTAGCCTAAGTGCGAGCTCAGAATTGCCAAATAGCAATTCCGAATATTTCATGAGCAAGGTGTTTAAGATGTGGTTGTTCGAAAACCATTGATTGTACGAAATAATATCGATAAAACCCTCGCCACAAAAATTGAGGTAGGAATAACTTTCATCATGGGTAAATGATACCGAATATGACTTATACGTGATATACCCAAACAGAATGCTACCGGCAAATAATATAAGCGCTATAGATTTATTAGGCTTTTCGAAACTCATGCACTATTCTAAATGGCGAGTCAGTAATAATAAATATAATCTTGGTTTCAACACATTGGCGTTATTGAATTTATTGAAACTAGGCACCAACAATACAATAAAATCTATTTTTACGATCTACATTTGGTAGCGAACAAGCAATTGATGAAAGTCAGTATCATTATTCCGGTTTTTAATGAAGAGAGAGACCTTAAGTCTACCTTAGACAAGGTGGTCAACCTTCAATTTAAAGAACCGGTGTCTTCTTTTGAAGTTATTGTAGTTGACGATGCATCAACCGATTCTTCGAGTGAGGTGCTTTCTAATGTGGCGCAGGAAAACCAAAACATTTTGTTCAAAAGAACCCATGAGATAAACTCGGGCAAAGGAGCAGCTCTTAAAACGGGAATAGAAAGTTCTTCCGGTGATATTATTGCATTTCAGGATTCAGATTCAGAATTAGACCCCAACGATCTGCCGATTTTAGTTAATGAAATGCTGGTAAATAACGTTGAGTTTGCAAACGGATCGCGTTATTTGCCGGGTATTGTCAGACCCACCTATGCCTATAAGCGCTACGTTTTTAATAAGTTGTTTTCAAATTTGGTTTCGTTGCTTTTGGATGTTCGGGTAACCGATATTGCCTGCGGTCATAAGGTATTTCAGCGCAAGCTTTTGAATCAGATTAAAATAAAAGAGAACCGTTTTGGCGTAGAGGCAGAAATAGTAATTAAGGCTTTACGGCTTAGAAAAAATGCCGTTGTTGAGGTTCCGGTTCACTACTATCCAAGGAACTACGGAGATGGAAAAAAGTTTAAAAATGTCGATGGCATTCGAGTGCTGTGGGCCATATTTAAATACGGCCTTTTTAGGCTTAAGTAGTTATGAAATTCCTTCTCCTGGTCAAGAAAAACCTTTCGTTTCTTTCTATCCTGTTTATTATCTATTTGGTAGGGGACAGGCATTTGCAATACGAGCAATGGAACAAGCCCGATAAGGTAATTAAGAACGACGTAATTTCTTACTACGCATACCTGCCTGCACTGTTCATAGAGCAAGATATTAAATTGAGTTTTATTGACCCTGAAGTTAACCGATATGGCGATTTATATTGGCCGGAGAAAGGACCAAACAATTCCAACGTGATTAAGACTTCAGCAGGTTTATCCCTGTTGTATTTGCCTTTTTTTCTGCTCGCCGATTTTTACGTGGATACCTTTCTCGAATACCAACCTCGAGGAAATGAACCTCCCTATAAAGTAGCCCTATTGGTGTCTGGATTATTTTATTTGATATTGGGGCTTTTGTTAACCCGAAAATTGCTGCTGCTCTATTATAGAGAATTGGAAACGGCTGCGGTGTTGCTTGTTTTGGGGCTGGGTACCAATTTGTGGTATTATTCCATTGAAGAGTCAACTATGGCTCATACTTACAGTTTTGCCTTGATTGCAGGGTATGCTTATTTGGTTTTTAGTAGAAAATTAGAAACCAAAAACTTTTTACTTCACGGACTCTTGATTGGTTTGATATCGCTTGTTCGCCCAACCAACCTGCTGGTGTTTATTCTATTTGCATTGTTTGATGTCAGTTCTATACAGTCGTTCAAAGAACGAATTCTAAGCCTTCTAAAACCAAAGTACATGCTGTGGTTCATTTTGGGCTTTTTATCGGTATGGTTGATCCAATTCGTTTATTGGAAAGAAGTAACCGGTAGTTGGTTGTACTTTTCTTACACCGGTGAGCGGTTTTTCTTTTTAGAGCCTGAATTGTGGCGAGGTTTTTTTGGATTCCGAAAAGGTTGGTTTGTTTATACGCCACTTATGTTTCTGGTTGTTCCCGGATTTTATTGGTTATACAAGGAGAATCAGCAATTAAAATGGAACTTGCTGGTGTTTTTTGCATTGGCCTCTTACGTTATGTTTTCATGGTGGGCCTGGTGGTATGGAGGCGGATTTGGTATGCGTCCGATGGTGGATTATTATGCAATTTGGGCCATTCCAATAGCTGCTTTACTCACTAAAATAATTCAATCGCGAAAGTGGATACCCATTGCTGTTCTTGGTTTAGTGCTTTATGGTGGAATCTGGTTCAACCGGTATCAGACGCAGCAATACCGGTGGCAAATCATTCATTACGATGGAATGAACTACGAAGCCTATAAACATGCCTGGATGAGGAACGAATATGACGCGAAGTTGTTGGATATTATTGAGCGTCCTGATTATGAATTGGCTAAACGCCAACGGGAGTAGGGATGGTTATTCAACAATTAGGAATTTTACTGAATATTGATCGTTCACAACTAATACGTATAAACCAACTGGAATACTAGAGTCCAATTCAAATTGATTGTCTACATCGGAAAGCTTGAGGGACTGTATTAATTGTGAATTAGTATTAAATATTTTACAATAAAAAGTTTCTTCACTACTATTCAGACCATCAATCGTAATTATACTTCCTGATTTGGTTGGATTAGGTATAATGGAGATAGACATGGACTCATTTAATGAAATGTTCTCAACGTTGCTTGGCTTTGGTAAAGAAGCATCTTGCAAATGAGTAAAGACCTTATACCCAGCGGGAGCTTCAGATATGATCAATTGAAAGTCAGAATAGTAATTTTCTTGGAGACTTGCGCCGGTGCCAAAAATAAGGAATAGTGAATCGTTAAGGAGAATCAAGTCCTGAGCGTCATCATCTTTTTCCCTGCCCCAAGTGGTTCCATTAAAGAATGTTAGACTTGGATAATTGCCAACGCCAAGATCAGCGTCTTTTCCTCCACTTCCTGCAGCACTGGTATGGCCAACAAATACAACCTTGTTATCAGTTCTTTGCAAAATGGCATTACCACGGTCGTTGGATTTTCCAACACCACCCCACCATTGATTTTGGCTGAAATTACCTTTAAAATCGGTACTTAACATATAGGTGTCCCATATCGTATCTGATTTGTTAAGTGTTTTCCCGATCATAGCATATCCTGAATCTGCCAATTGAGTCAAGCCGTAAACAACATCATCTTTCAGCCCTCCATAGGTTTGATCCAAGATGATTTTTCCGGTTTCATCAAACTTAACCAACCAGGCATCAGCATTTGATGTGTCATTTTTACTTGCGTTTTCACCACAAAACGCATAGAAGTTATCATTGGTAGGGATAAGGTCATGAGCGACATCTTTGTTCTTTCCACCGAAGTACTTTTCCCATTGCACCGTACCGTTAATATCCGTTTTTACTACCCAGGCATCGGCATTACCAGCCCCATTGCTATGTGTTTCACCAACTATCATAAAGCCCCCATCAGGTGTTATCTCCAGATCATAAAATTTATCCCAGTCAAGACCACCGTAGAATTTCTGCCAAACAACAATCCCTGAATCATTGGTTTTGACCAGGTAACCATCATAGGTTCCATTTCCGCCACTGTTGCTATAACCACAAATGATATACCCGCCATTGCTGGTTTGCTTTACGGCGTACCCTACCTCTAGGTGGAATTTGCCAATGGCTCTGGACCACTGATAGTTGATGTTGGAATCGACCTTTACCAAATAAACATCTGAATTGCCCTGGCCATAACTACTGGTGGATCCTACCATAAGGTAGCCTCCATCTTTTGTTGGTTCAATGTCATAGCCTTGTTCATCTCCCTCACCACCAAAAGTGTAAATATGCGCAGTGTCCGTTTGACCCATTAGGGCAATCCCCAGAAAACTTAATATGCTTATTAGGACAAACCGAATCATTGGCTCAAATATAGCAAATGGATATTGGTTTCCGGCAACCAATTATTTATTGCCGGATTTGTCCATTCTAAACAATCCGTAAATCTCATGCCCAACATTAAGTTCAGGGGATACCTTTATAATGTTAGCATGGTGGTACCAGGCAATTAAATAGGTGAAAAATTTCATACCGGTATTGATATACCACTTGTTAAGCACCTCTTTTTTTATGAAATTACTGTCCTTTAATTCCTTGATTTTCTCTTTGACATATTCGTCACTGTTTTTCTTTTGAGCAACCCGCGCCATTAGTTTGTTACTCACTTTCCACCCTTGACCTTTACGGGTCGTTTTTAGCTTATAGGTGTAGTATTCAACGGGAGAAAATCCTCTTTTCTTAAAGTCATTGAGCAGTCCGGTACCGTCAAAATAATTGACGTGATTGATCAGCAAATCAGAGCTGGAATTTTGATACGTATAGGTAAGGTAGTGTTTCCAAACATCCTCGTGTCCGTTGGGGGTAATGAAATGAAATAACCCACCATTTTTGGCATAACGTCCCACATTGTCAATCACTTTTGTAAAGTCAATGGCGTGTTCCAATACATCTCGGGCAATTATCAGATCAAATTTGTTTTCCAATTCAGGTTTGTATTCTTCCAGTGAACTTTCAATGGTTTGGAATTGATGGTGGCTGTGATTGAATTTTAGAATTTCATTGTTAACGTCCATAACTGTAACCACAGCATCTGGAAAAACAGATTTTATTCCCTCGGCAAAATATCCCGATCCGGGGCCTAGCTCCAAAATACTAGTTGGAGTAATTCCTTTATTCTTTAAAGAATAGCCAAACAAAAAGCCTCTTCGAAAGTTTCTCA
>CEQS01074300.1_pt1 | contig 34178 bp, 22 predicted proteins | sample 530981 | NCBI WGS metagenome assembly CEQS01 (sample SAMEA2621176, study PRJEB7988) | marine metagenome | biome: marine biome (ENVO:00000447); feature: mesopelagic zone (ENVO:00000213); material: "saline water (ENVO:00002010), including plankton (ENVO:xxxxxxxx)" | depth 800 m
ATCTTAGTTCTTTCATTTGGGGTACAATGTTAGCCCCGCCATAAACAACTGTAATTTTTAAGCCCCTTTTATATTTAGCGTATGCTTTTAGTTGCTCTGCAATCTGCATACTCAATTCACGGGTAGGTGCAACCACCAATGACTGGGTTACCTGCCTCTCGGGATCAACGTAATCCAACAATGGGAAACCAAAAGCACAGGTTTTACCTGTTCCAGTTTGAGCAAGTCCAATAAAGTCCGAATCTTGTTGATTCAAAATTGGAATGGATTGAGCTTGAATTTCAGTTGGATTTTCAAAACCTAACTCCGGAAGAACCTTTATCAGTTCTTCAGAAAGGTCTAAATCAGTGAATTTTACCACAGTAATTGTATTAGGGCGCGAAGGTACGTTTAATTAATTGGTTGGAATGCTTTTAATTCGTAGTCATTTGAATAGAACAACCTTAGGTTTACTCATCTTTGAATTGCCATCCAAATGGCCAATGATCGTTATTTTTGAAGTATTACCCAATCTGGTTACGAATGGCATGTGAACATTGTGAAGGAGCAGATCGCCTGTTCGATTTAAAAGGGGCCAAAAAGGAGCTTAAGGTTTATAAAAAACGTGGAGCCCTTAAGGCAACCAGGCATCTAATTGAACTTTTGGAAGAAGAGTCTTTCAAGGACAAATCATTACTTGACATTGGAGGTGGAATTGGCATTCTACAATGGAATCATTTGGAAAATAATGGACGGGATACAACAGGCGTTGATGCCTCATCGGGATATTTAAATATTGCAGAAGAAGTTGCTAATGAAAAAGGACTAAGTGATAAAACCAGGTTTCTGTTTGGTGATTTCCTCGATGTCCATGCTGATATTCCTGAACACGATTTTGTAACTATGGACAAAGTTATTTGTTGCTACCCTGATTATAAGACGCTTATAAAAACAGCAAGTTCGAAAAGCAAAGAACTTCTGGCAGTATCGTTTCCGATGGATGGAATAATAGCTGAATTCGCTCAATGGCTTGGAATAATGTTTATGAAGTACATCAAAAACAATCCTTTTCGTCCATATGTGCATCCGGTAAGAGAAATTGAAAGGGTGATTAGTGAATCGGGTTTTGACCTCATATCCCAATCCAGATCTTTTCCCTGGCACATTCGGGTTTACAAGAGAAACAACTAAGGTTATTGTACGATCAACTTGTGCGTGTGGACCTTGTCTCCAATCTTTACATTAACAAGGTAACTTCCTGCTGCTAATGCCTCGTTCATATCAATGGCAATAACGGAATGATCTCCATGATTAATTACAGTAAAATCGATCAGGAACTCGGTTCCAATGAAATTATTGACAAGCACCTGCAATTCGCTTGATTCCGTATTGGGAATCTTCATAAACATGGTTTGTCCACTGTTCGGATTGGGATAGAGTTCAATTTGAACTTCTTCCAGCAGGTTCATATCCAACAATACTTTTTCCAAATTGAAGTATTCCCGTTTACCATCATAATCCGTTTGGCTCAATCGATAGTAACTAACTCCATCCACTGGATTCATATCGGTTTCATGATATTCCGTTTCTTCATTGGTTGTACCCTGACCGGTAACCTGAACTACTTCTTCAAAAGTGCTTAAGTCGGTTGAACGCTCTACCGTAAAATAGTCGTTGTTAATCTCGCTGGACGTAACCCAAAAGAGGTCAACCACCTTCTCATCGGGGTCAGGGGTTGCACTAAACTCAACCAATTCAACCGGAAGCGGAGTTTGACTAAAATCAATTGATCCAATTGTAAAATGATCGTTGTTATCTATATCTATTCCAGTCCATTGGTAAACATTGCTTCCAAGATGAGTCGCTCCGCTGGTTGAAGTAGCACCTGAAGCAAAAGTTCCATCACCATCAATTAAAAGTCTTAAATCCGATGTAGTAATACTACCCGGAACCGAAGACAAGTCGAATGTAATGGTTACAGTACCCACTTCTCCGGCCTCACTGGCTGACCATTGTCTTTCCAATCTGCTCTCTATGCCTGTTGGAAGATCAGTAACTCCATCGGAACTTAAAGCACCATTATCGTGCCCCCATATAAGAAACTCACTGTTTCCCAGCCCTGAAGGTGTATGAATACGAACAATACCTGTCCCCTGCCCGTCTTCGTGACTTGACCCATCAGAGGCCTGACCTATTCCTGCTACATCAAAATCGAATCCGGAATCGTCTTCGTCGTAAAGGCTGTTGGCATCCATACTAAATCCGTATTTGGCCGCCATTGCATTGTGTATAATGTATCGTTGGGCGGTGTTAATGGGTGAGTCGAAAATGATTACCTCAGCCAATGATGCATTAATGTTTCTTCCTGAAGTACTTTGTTCATCCCCAATATACAGACTATTGGAATTGGTCTGCGGGGTTTTGGTTTCGCTATCGGTCTCCGTATGATCTCCATTGATATGCATTTCAAAATTGCTTTGGTCATAATCGAGCTGATATACTCCATAAACTGAATTGGAAAAGGTTTCTCCTGACTCGGAATCGGTACTTCTACTTGCATCGGTAAACTTTACCGGATAGTGAAAGTTTCCTGTACTTGGATAATTGGTCAAAAACTCATAGTTCTCATTGGCGTCTGTTCCTTTTACTACAAAAGCATTGTAGTTTTTATGTGTATTTACAATACCAACGACTATGATTGACCAGGTAGTCAAATCCAGGCTATTGTCATCCGACGCAGTCAGGTAATCGTTGCTCCCATCAAAGGTTATAATGGGATGTGAATTCGTGCCTGAAGAATTATATGTTGGTCTATTTGAAGAAGCCGGTGGCGTACAATGATTGGTATAACCCGATTGATCGCTCCATTGAGTAACGGCTGTACCCGAAGTTGAGACTCCCTGGTTGGCATCCAACCACAGCACCATGCTACCCGAACCATCGGTATCTCCTACTCCACCCGGACCATCTTTTCCCATACTTGCAGTTCCGGTTACCGTAATATCATCAAAAATCGAGCGTTCACCACTTCCATCGTTAAACATAGTTACAGTTATAGTTAAGGTAGTTCCACTTAAACCAGTTACCGTGTTTGTAGCCGTATTAAAATCACCATCTCCGTTACCATCTCCAAATTCTACATTTCCAGATCCAATGTTGTAAAAGGTTTCAATTTTATCGTTTCCACCATTATCACAGTTACTCTCTTTTAGATTTATTGAAATGGACACATTGGAATATCCTGAAATGGAAATGGATTCTGAAGTCCAGGTAACTGTATTATCCAGGTTTCTTCCATTCATGGAAAGCGTTCCATTGAGTACTTGGTTACTTTCAACACGCCACCAGTTACTTGTTGTTCCAGACTTTGTCCAATCGGCACCACTTGGAGTATTGTTGTCCTGGGCGGTTTCATCATTGTCGGAATAGCCAGTTTCAAAGTCTACAGACCAAATGGTGGTTTGAGCCTCAACCATTAAGCTCATACAAATGCAAATGGATAGGTAGACAAACTTGTTCAGCATTTTCTTATTAAGTAAATATTCTACTTATAAATTAACCGATTACGAAACAATTGGTTCAAAGTTACCTCAAACACCTATTTTCTTTATTGTTTATGGACGAAACCAATGGTAATTCGATATATGCTACCCTATGCCCTACTGAACAATTAATTTGTGCGAATGAACCTCGTCACCTACTTTAATATTAACCATGTAGCTTCCAGCAGCTAATTGCTCATTCATTTCAATGGCTACGACAGAATGGTCTCCCTGATCTATGACCGTGAAATCCACCAAAAACTCCTTTCCGATAAAATCATTAACCAGTACTTTCAATTCTTCCGAATTGGCATTCGGAATTTTCATAAACATGGTTTGGCCACTATTTGGGTTAGGATATAGCTCAATTTGAATTCCAACAGATTGAGCCAGGTCAAACATTACTTGTTCAACATCAAAATGCTCTACTTTTCCGTCAAAATCGGTTTGGCTTAGACGGTAATAACTGATTCCTTCAAGTGGTTGCTCATCCCGCTCGTGGTATTCTGTTCTTTCATTGGTTGTGCCCTGTCCGGTCACCTGAAGTACTTCCTCAAACTCTTTTAGGTCTTTGGTTCGTTCAACGGTAAAATAATCGTTGTTGATTTCGCTGGACGTAACCCAAAACAAATCCACTACCTTTTCAGTTTCATTGGCTGTAGCTTTAAATTCAACCAAATCAACGGGCAAGGGGTTGTTGCTGGTAGTTGAACCCAGGGTAAAAGGACTAAAGCTTGTAACCGCACCTGAAGTTGAAATAGTACCCGCAGTTGTATTCCCAGTCGTTCCACCGTTTCCTTCATTTTGCCAGGTACCTCCGTCCCATCGAGCCACCACAAGTTCGCTTAAATTATCTACCCCTCCGGAATTTGCATCCCAGCCAATGGTAACTGTTACACTATTGGTACTTGCTATTCGGTCCAAATTCCAATATTCTTCAACGCTTATGTGGTCAATTCCCCCACTATAACTCGATCCATAGGTGTCCACCGGATCCAAAGCCGTGTATTGGCCTCTGAATTGTGCTGAATTAGAACTTGGAGCTGTAATACTTATCGGTCTATATCTCCCACTATCACCAACCGGAAATTCAAATACATTATTCCCTATTTTATCTACAGGACCATCGACAAAGCTTGCATCACTGGCACCCGAAACGGTCGAATTATCTTCAAAAATGAGTAAGTTGGTTGCATCGGTATTCATTACACCGGATGTAAATGTTGCGGTGGTTTGAATTCTTAAGGGTTCATTCAAGGTAAACTCTCCGCTTGCTTTATTTAAAGTAAATCTTCTAAACGTAAAGTTACTGGTTGTCCCTCCATCATTCAACGCTTGTGCTCCTGTACCATCAAATACAACGGTTCCATTACCTGCTCCAAGGGTTACTTCTGTGTTGGCATCAACGGTAATGTTTCCAGCAAACGTGCACGATTGTCCGTAAGCAGGTTGCAGCGTACCTGCTGTTCGGGTAAGGCTTACATTTCCGTTGTAATCGTTAGCCACGTTATTTGCTAATCGTAACAGGCCACTTCCCGTTAATGAATAGGCCGCACTTCCATTAAACGTGTTTGAACCGTAGGACGTAGAACTGGAAGTTCCTGTATAGGTTAAACTAAAATCACCGCTATAGGTTGTTCCACGTCCGTAATATCGGGGAGCCGTTACAGTCATATTTCCACCGAAAGTCGCATCGTAAGGATAATATCGACCCGTTCCGGTAAGTGTAAGTAATGAAGCTGTGCTGCCTAATTGAGTCATATTTCTTATGTATAAATCGCCTGCAACAAAACCACCTGCACCTATACTAAAGTTTCTTCCTGAAGCCAGCGTTGCTGATCCCCCATTACTACCAAAATACACTCCATCGGAGGAAGCATTTGTTTCTTCAATGGTAATGTTACCATTGTAAACATTTGCACTATTGCCGGAATAGTTCAAATAAAACTGACTATTACTAGCTGACGCTGAATTGGTAATATCTAAATCCCCGGTTACAGTAACATCTCCACTACTACCAAGGTAGAATCGCTTGGTTGTAGAGCCTCCACTATTGGTAAGCGTTGCGGTTCCGCCTATGGAAACAGCGGAATTTGTTCCGCTTGCGACATAGATATAACCCGCAGCTCCGGAAGCTGTATTGGAAGCTACCAGATTTCCGGTTAATGTAATATCACCACTACTTCCGAAAACAGTCTGAATACTTGAGCCTGAACCTGAATTATTAAGGGTAGCGTCTCCACCAATTGATAACGTACTCGCTGTATTGGTGCTAAAGTAATGGATCACCGAACCCGTTCCGTTATTGGTTGATATAAGGTTACCGGTAATTGAATTACCTGCAGAGTTATGAGCGATATACATGTGATCTGTACCCGTGTTGGTCATGGTTAAATTATTAGACCATGTATCTGCTGTTCCATTGCCCATTAACAAATATCCCGAGCCGGAATTAATTAAGGTACAAGCCCCAGTAAACGTATTTCCTCCGGCAGAAGCATCGTCAGTTGCTCCTGTTTTCGAAATGGACGAGGTTCCACTATAAGTAGTTCCTCTTGTAATGTAGCGAGGAGAACTAAACGTTACGTTACCGCCCCATTGGCTGTCGTAATTATAAATGAATCCGGTTCCTGTTAATGTAAGTGCCTGAGCCGTCGCACCGGTTTGCGTAAAATTTCTAAAATACAAATAGCCGGCAACGAATCCGCCTCCACCCACAGTAATGGTTCTTGTAGCTGCCAGCGTACCTGAACCACCGTTTTGTCCAAAGCGAATACCGTCGCAAGAAGCATGGGTTGACTCAACTGTTATATCCCCGGAATATACCCCAACCGATCCTGACCTATCATTTAGATAGACCTCAGAATTGGTTGCAGAGCTACTGTTGGTTATGTCCAGGGTTCCCGAGAAGGTAACATCCCCATAATATCCCAAATAAGTCCTTTTGGTTGTGCTCGCACCGGAATTGCTACTGGTCGCATTTCCTCCTATTGAAACGGTCGACGCCGAACCACTTGCAACGTAGAGATAGCCATTGGTAGAAGAAGCACTATTGGTAGCGTCAAAAGTGCCAGATACCGTCACATCACCTGAATTACCAACCCATAAATTTCTGTTGGTACCACTTCCGGAGTTTGTTGCAGTAAGATTCCCGGTAATGGAAACCGTACTTGCCGTATTGTTTGCCAGGCGTATATAACCACTTGTACCTGTTCCGGAATTAGTTAAAGTCACATTGTTGTTAAAGGTTATATCCCCCTGTTCACCAACATATATATAGCTCGTAGTAGCTGTACTCGTATTTGTAAAAGTGCTCACCCCCGTTACCGTCAATGAGGAAGTGGATGAATTTGAAATGTAAGTTGTATTGGTTGTACCACTTCCGTTGTTGTTTACGGTAAGGGTTCCGGCGATGGTATTTCCTGCACTTCCTTGAGCCAGGTACATATTGTAAGTTCCTGAGTTGTTCATTGTAACATTAGCGCCATAAGTATCGGCCGTGCCACTACCCATTCCAAAATACCTGGAACCCGAGTTGGTTAAAGTTACATCACCGCTAAAACTATTACCACCGGCTGATGCATCATCAGAAGCTCCCGTTTTGGTTAATGAAGCAGTACCTTGGTAGGTGGTACCTCTTGTATACATTCTTCCGGAGCTAAAAGTCACATTTCCTCCCCAATCCGAATCGTAGTTATATATATATCCGGTTCCGGTATTGGTAAGGGTTTGCGCCGTAGCCCCAACCTGTGTAAAGTTTCTAAAGTACAAGTCACCCCCAATAAATCCACCTCCACCAACAGTTATGGTACGGGTAGCAGCCAGTGTTCCTGACCCCTGGTTATTTCCAAATCGAATTCCATCGCATGAAGCACTTGTAGATTCAACAATAATATTTCCATTATAAGCATTCACACTATTTGACGCATCATTACAGTAAACTTGTGAATTCGTGGCAGTTGCAGAATTTGAAATTGTCAATTGCCCCGTAAATGTTACATCTCCGCTGTTGCCCAGGTAAATTCTTTTTGTGGTTCCACTACCCGAATTGGTAAAAGAGGATGTTCCACCTATTGAAACTGCGGAAGAAGTAGAATTAGCTACCTGAATATATCCTGCTGCACCACTAGCCGAATTGGTTGCTGTAATATTTCCAGTAAGCGTTATATCACCTTCGGAACCAAAGTAAATTCGGCAATCTGGAGAACTTCCTGTATTGTTAAGAACTGCGTTCCCGCCAATGCTCAAAGTGGTAGACGAATTATTTGATATGTACACGTATGTATTAGTTGATCCACTGGCAGAATTGTTTACCGTAAGGTCACCAGTAACCGTATTACCTGCGCTGGCCTGCCCCAGGTACATGCGGTAGGTACCCGAATTATTCATATTCAGGTTAGCTCCAAAGGAATCGGATGATCCATTTCCCATTCCAAAATATCCACTTCCCGAATTATTTAGGGTAGCATTTCCGGTAAACGTATTTCCTCCGGCTGAAGCATCGTCAGAAGCACCTGTTTTAGATAGCGTAGTGGTTCCCTGGTAAGTCGTACCACGGGTATACATTCTTCCTGAACTGAAGGTAACGTCACCTCCCCAATTCGAATCATAATTATAAATATAGCCGGTACCGGTATTGGTTAAAGTTTGAGCAGTAGCACCAACCTGAGTGAAGTTTCTAAAATAGATATCCCCTGACGAAAATCCGCCTCCTCCAACCGTAACCGTTCTCGTTGCGGCCAAGGTTCCGGATCCTCCATCAGATCCAAAAAAGACACCGTCTGAACCTGCAATGGTACTATTTAAAACTATGTTTCCATTATAAGCTCCAACGCTTCCCGTACGGTAATTACAATAGATCTGACTATTGTTAGCTGTAGAAGAATTAGTCAAAGTCATGGTACCAGTAACTGTTACATCTCCATAATTTCCAACCCACATTCGACCATTGGTTCCTGCACCACTTTGCGTATAAGTAAGGTCTCCACCAATACTTACAGCTGAAGCTGCTGAATTAGCTATATAGCAATCAGAAGTGGTTACCGACGATGTTCTGGTCCAGGTCAAATTTCCGTTAATGGTTACATCTCCAGTATTTCCAAGTCGGGCAACGCAAGTAGTGGATGTCCCCGACACCGTTATACTCACATTTCCAGTAACTTGCAAAGTAGAAGCAGTTTGATCCGATAAGTATATCCAGGTACTACTACCCGTTCCCGAATTAGTTGCAGTTAAATCCCCACCCACTGTATTTCCAGCTGAGTTATAAGCTAAATAAATTCCCCTCGTACCACTATTATTAAGGGTAAGGTTTGCCCCAAATGCATCTGAAGAACCATTACCCATCATTAGGTAACCTCCGCCGCTACAATTCAATGTAGTATTTCCGTCAAATTGATTTCCACCAACACACTGATCATCGCTTACGTCGTCTTTGGTTAATGTGGCAGTTCCCCGATACCTGGTACCACGCGTATTTATTCTTCCCGAACTAAAAACAACATCCCCGCCCCAATCCGAATCATAGTTATAAATGTAGCCTGTACCGGTGTTAGTTAAGGTTTGTGCAGTTGCACCGGTTTGGGTAAAATTTCTTAGGTAAATGCTCCCGGCAATGAACCCTCCACCTCCAACGGTTATCGTTCTGGTTGCAGCAAGAGTAGCACTACCTCCACCATTTCCGAAGTAAACTCCATCGGAGCTGGCATTTGAACTAACCAATACAATATTTCCATTATAGGTACCAACTGAATTAGAAGTGTGGTTACAATAAACCTGCGAATTGGTTGCTGAAGAGGCATTAGTAATACTTAGGGTACCTCCAACAGTTAGGTCACCATTATTTCCAAGATACCCTCTTCCATTCGTACCCGCACCTGACTGAGAATAAGTTAAGTCGCCTCCAACAATTACAGTCGAATTAGTTGCATTAGCTATATAACAATCGGTGGTTGTAGAAGATGAACTTTTTGTAAAGGTCAGATTACCATCAATGGTCACGTCACCTGTATTACCAATCCTTCCAACACAAGTTGTTGATGTACCATTTACCGTCATATCAACATTTCCTTCCACATGTAAAGTCGATGCTGTTGCATCGGACAAATAAATCCAGGTTGATGTTCCTGTACCTGAATTAGTAGCGGTAATATTTCCTCCTACATAGTTTCCCGCTGAGTTGTAACCAATGTATATTCCATTTTGACCGGTATTAGACAAAGTCAAATCAAGGTTAAATGTGTCCGGGGTGCCATTACCCATCATTAAATAATCGGCTCCGGAACAGTTTAGCGTAGTGTTTCCATCAAATACATTCCCTCCTGCGGATTGATCATCTGTAGCACCATTCTTTGTAATCGAAGCAGTGCCTCGATATCGGGTCCCTCGGGTAATGTATCGAGGAGCGGTGAAAGTTACGTTACCTCCCCAGTCCGAATCGTAGTTGTATATGTATCCTGTACCTGTTATAGTACAGGATTGCGCAGTATTACCCGATTGAGTGAAATTTCTAAAATAAAGATTGCCCGCAGAAAACCCTCCACCTCCGATAGCTATAGTTCTTCCACTGGCCAGGGTTGATGAGCCACCGTTACTTCCAAAATAAATTCCATCACTAGCTGCGTTAGTATTCGTTAGCGTAATGTTTTGATTGTAGACGTTAGCACTTCCCGACTGATAATTACAGTAAACTATGGAATTTGTGGAGGCATCTGAATTATCGATAGTCAGAGTTCCATTGAAAGTTACATCGCCGTAATTTCCTAAATACGAACGACCAGTTGTTCCGGACCCACTATTGGTTAGCGATGTAGCATTGGCAATGGTTACTGAAGAACTTGCACCATTACCCACAACAATCTGGTGTGTTGTTGCCGTACTAGAATTGGTTGCAGTAAGTTGGCCAGAGCAAACAACTGTTCCATTATTACCAAGATAAACCGATGATACGGTAGTTCCAGTTGAACTGTTAGTTATGGTTACATTCCCTGTTAGGGTTGCCGAGGAATTTGTATTGGTTCCAACATATACATAGGCATTAGCACCTGTTGCGTTATTGGTTATAGTTGTTGTTCCAGTTACATTAGCAGTTCCATCATCAGCAAAATACACACGGGTATTAGTACCGGCACCAATATTATTGATAGCAACATTTCCAGCAATTGTTATTCCCGAGCCTACAACATCGGCTACATAAATATAGTTACTGCCACTTGCTCCATTATTGTTAATGGTAAGATCTCCACTAACGTATGATCCGGAACTGTTGTATGCCAAGTACATATTATGGCTTCCGGTGTTGTTCATTATCAGGTTCCCGGTAATTGTATCCTGAGTACCATTGCCCAACATAAAGTACCCCGATCCTGAATTGTTCATAGTCAACCCGGAAACGAATACATTACCACCCAACCCGGCATCACTATTTGCACCGGTTTTTGTCATAGTTGCCGTACCATTGAATCTGGAACCATTGAGATAAAGTCTTCCCGAACTAGCCGTAACTGCAGGATTAAAAGTTGACCCTCTAAAGTAAGTAGTACCCGTACAGGTTAGGCTTATAGAACCACCGGAGGTATTATTAAAAGTCCCATCTTCAAAATCATTGGTAGTTGCACCGTTAATGGTAAGGTTGTTTCCATTTAAATCGATGGTGGCGGAGTATCCGACAGAAATATCAATTGATTCAACCGTTGGGGCAATATCCAAAGTACAGTTGATATTACCAGATGAATTAAACAGGGCACGATCGCCTGATCCGGGAACTGAAGCACCACTGGCCCCACCGGAGGTAGTGGACCAGTTACCAGTATCGTTCCAATTGTTATTAGTGGTACCTACCCAATACCTATCAGCTCCATTTACGGTTAAAATGCTGAGCGACAGGAACGCAATCAAGATTGCAACACCTAACTTCTTTGTCATAAATCTATCTTTCAACCACAGGCAATTCCCGTTAGAAATCAGAAAGAGGGTTTCTTTGGCCTCAAAAATAGTAGTGGCAATAAAACACATCAAATTCCTAGTCGTATATACGTGTAGTTCAACGAAAATTAAAAACCTCGTGAATATAGCACCTGGTAAAAGGTTACCAATCCATTTAAATAAAAAATCAACATTTGTTTAAGATATTGGTTAAAGCGAACTAAGCCATGTAATTAGGACATCCTTTTGTTGCTCCGTCAATTTGGTACCTTTGTGCATGAGAGTAAAAGGTGGTAAAGGCATATCTCCCTCCAACACTTCATATTCTGCTTCCTCAACAAAACGCTCAACGTGTCGGGCATCCATTTCATGCCACTCTGAAAAATTAAAATGGCGCCTTCCCTCATCAACGTGGTGCTTAATCCACCAACTTGCAGGTGCAATTTGACTATACCAAGGCCAAACCGTATTATTGGAATGACAATGGTAGCAGGAACTTTTTAGTATTTTTTGAACCTCTTCAGGTGGGTTTGTAATGGCAATTAAATCATTTTCCGGTTTACTTGGCGGATTGGTGTATTCTACCCTTATAAATTGGATTAAAACCATAACCCAAACAAAAAATATTAGTGTTCTTCTCATGATGTTCTAAATAATAAGACACAAACATAAGCTGAATATTGAATTAGAGGCTCAACAAACAAAGCTACATCCTGTATTTTGCTCTATAACTGGTATATTCAATTGGATAAGGTTCGGGAAGGTTCTCCTCTCCAAGCATTTGCTTTAAATCAATTTCAATGGTTCTGGAAATGGTAGACATAGGTGTGTCAGCCGCTCTATTCTCAAAAGGATCTTCGGTTACCAATCCGGTTTTATCCAGTATGTAAAACACAAATGAAACAGCCATACTCATAGGAATAACCTGCCAACCCATTTCGTCTACAATAATCATGGGTAGAAACACTATAAAAGTCCACAAGAAAAGATCTGTGAAGTAAGTGTAGTAATAAGGAAACACGGTGGACTTAATACGCTCGGCCTTACCCTGGCAATCATACAGTTGTTTGATGGTTTCGAAGAATTGCTTTTGCTCGAAATCTGATATTTTGTTTTCACGCTTAAGCTTTGCAATTTGTTCTGATTGCACACGAAGCAACTGACTGGCCTTGTTTTTCCAGCTTGGAAACTCGTCGACTTCTGCCTGATTAAGAAATGATTTGGCCTCTGAAAAATCTTCCTGCTTTCTCAATTGGAGCTTAAGTCCATGCAGCCATGCCAGGTGCCGATAAACGATCTCCTTACTTTGTTCATTTTTTCCGACTATGGCCAATATTTCGGCCGCAAAAGTCCTACTGTGATTCACAATTGCTCCCCAGATTTTTCTAGCTTCCCACCACCGATCGTAGGCGCTGTTGTTTCTAAAAGCCAGAAATATAGCCAGGGCTCCACCCATAATACTTACGGGAATAGCAGGCACGTGAAAGTTGATTCCAAAACGAACGTGAGCCAAATAGACAACAAAATCAATAGCAAAAAAGATCAGTATTGCTTTGTAATTGTTTTTTACAATTCCATAAATCTGCTTTATTCTGTTATCCGAAAATTTAATTATCATATTTCTTCTTTTCGACGGGTTTAATCAATAATCTTAAAGATTGGTCGTAGGTAACATAACTCCATGCCCAATTGATAAAAACAAACACCTTATTCTTAGCACCTAAAATGGACATTAAATGAACAAATAACCAGAGCAACCAGGCAAGAAATCCTTTCATCTTCATATATGGTAAATCGCAAACTGCTAAATTCCTCCCCACCGTGGCCATTGATCCCTTATCATCATATTCAAAGGTATCAAGCTCTTTCCCTTGTTGGAGTCGAGTTAAATTCTTATTCAAACGGATGGCCTGTTGAATGGCTACCTGCGCTACCTGAGGGTCACCGTTTGGCCTGTCCTCGGTAATCATAATCGACTGATCACCAATCACAAATACATCATTATTAAATTCAACTCTTGAAAAAGAATCGACCTTATATCTTCCTCCAAAACCCATTGAATTATCTGGAAATCCAGCTATTCCATTGGCCCTAACTCCGGCAGCCCAAATAAGTGTATTTGAAAGGATTCTTTCTCCTCCTTTTAGTTTTACTTCTTTACCATCATAATCTTCAACTAGGCAATTCAATCTAACTTTTACATTCAGCCCTCCCAAATACTTGAGTGCGTTGTTCCCTGAGTGATCAGACATTCCATTGAGCAAACGCCCTGACCCTTCGAGTAGCGTTATTGTCATTTTTGAAAAATCGAGCTGCGGGTAATCCTTAGGCAGGACGTATTGCCGCATTTCCGCGATGGCCCCAGCTAATTCCACTCCGGTGGGTCCACCACCGGTTATTACAACATTCATCAACGACTCTTGCTCCATACCATGGGAAGTATTTAAAGCTCTTTCGTAGTTTTCCAAAATTCGATTCCGTAAGAGAAGGGCCTCTGAAACTGATTTCATGGAAATGGCGTGCCGCTCGATGTTTTGATTACCAAAAAAATTGGTGTTTGCGCCCAATGCCAACACCAGGTAATCATATCCCATTTCACCAATACTGGTTTCAATTGTTTTTTCTTCCCATCTTACTTTTTGCAGTTCGGCAACTCTAAAGTGGACGTGTTTTTTGTGTTGAAGAATCTTACGAATAGGAAAGGAAATGGAGCTGGGCTCCAAGCCAGAGGTAGCTACCTGATAGAACAAGGGTTGAAACTGGTGGTAATTGTTTTTGTCCAACAGTACCACCTGAAAGTGCTTTTCAGAAAGCGATCTTGCCAATTTTAAACCGGCAAATCCTGCACCAATAATTACTACTCTTTTCCCTCTTTTTTCAGGGAGATTAGCAACATTATTCATTGTTAGGGTTTGTGCCTCGAAGGTAAAATTTAATCCTCGAATGGAGCCTTTAAAGCATCCCTAAAAAATGCTAATAAGTTATGTATACGACCGGGCTTCAAAAGTAAAACTGCCCGGTTAAACTCATCCAATAGTGATCGCGGGTTACCAAACGATTGCTGGGTGTTGTAATGTTCAACGCTGCCCAGGTTTCAAAAAAGCCTACTCGAAACACCAAGCCTGTTTCTAACCATGCCTGCAGTGGTACTACATCAGAAGCATCCAGTGTGTGATAGCTGTTTTTAAATTGTCCCTGCAGCAATGCATCGTAGAATACATATCGAAAAGAACCATTTACAAATCCATAAACCTCAAACCATTTATCATCTTGCTTGTAATACGTATTTCCAAATTCCATTGGATTGGAATGAAATGACCACCAGGGGGAATGAAGTTTTCCAAGCCTAAACCCGGCAGAAGTACCCAGGTAAGTTTGATACCCCAAACTCAATTCAATTTTTGGAATCACCTGGATTATGTTTGAATTCAGGTTTTTTGTCGGATCAAACCCGACAGTCAGGCGATAGGCTCCGGTAAGTTCCCCTCCATTGGAAATTTGATTGTGCCAACCCATAGGATCATAGGGTTCCTGCCTTCCTTTTGTGGAACGCTCGGTCTGGTGGAACCAGGTTTGAATTTCGCGCGCCATATGCATTCCAAGAATTCCTATTCTAAAGTCAGATTGCACAAATATTTTTTCGTCTTTATCAATGGATTTTTTTCCGAAAGAGAAAAACCAAATGCTGGAATAAGGGCGATCGTTTTTTACAACGGTATCAGCCTGAATTAAATCAGGCGTATAGGCTTTGAGCGAGGTCTGAAAATAATGAAAATCAGTAAACCCCCTCGTGATAAACAACTTGCGCGGATAGTAATGCAACCATTTTAAAGGCCAGGAAAAAGGGTTGTATTTATTATTTACCCAGGCTCCCCCAAGGCCAAGGCCAATTCCAAAAGTGTAATCACGGTCTTCATTTTTAGGGGGATAAAAAGCATCCTGACCTGCACTTAAACTTAAACCAGAAACTGAAGCTTCTTTTTTAATGGAAATAGAATCGGAACTGGTTACAATAGGCTGACTATGTATAACTCCTCCAAATAACAACATTGGAATTAGCCATGTAGGAAATTGACCGAAGTTGCTTATCAACTTCAAAACAGCCGATACGAATATCCAAGGTTGAATAGGAGGCTTACATCTTCTCCTGCCAGTTTATAATTTTCCGGACGAAATGAATTTACGATATCGGTCCAATAGATAGAAGGCTCAAATGAAATGCGACTTCTCTTACCAAACGAATAACTAGCTATTCCACCCAGTCTAAAGGAAGCGAATGATCTAAATTCGGCATCGTTGTTCGACGATCTAACCAACCTTTCTTTGGTAAATCCAATCCCTATATCATAACCGAGATTAAACTTCTTGTCTTGAGACAAATGTTCAAGTACCAAAAATGAGGTTATGGATGAAACCTCACCTTCCAGAGTTGAAACACCAATGGGTAATCCCCTAAAGTCGTAAGTATTGGATTTACCCTCCCAATCCTCACCGTTTACTCTGGAACTAACATACTGAAACAGTAATTTCAAGTTGAAATAAGATGAATCGGGCATCAATTTAATTGCACCAAAAACTACTGCGGTTCGGTTAAAGTTAACGTCTCTTGCCTCATTCTGCTCTACCAAATAGGTTTCTCCTACTCCGCCCCCTAATTGAACTTCAAGGTGTTGAGAATGCAGTTCCCCGCAACTCCACAACAAAACCAATAAACTAACTAACGATAATAGCCTGCCCATTCTAATGCTGATGTTTTACTACAACACGACCCCTGGTTTTACCTGCCAGTATTTTTACTACGTAGCCATCGAGTTGGTCGAGTGTTGTATCAATGGCCATATCTTCCAGGTTATCGGGTTTCCATATAGTCGATAATTTATCCCAAATAATCAGGCGCGTTTCCATTGGAGTTTCCGCTGACTCTACACCAATCAAATTCACCCCATTCAATAGAAATGGATAAACCGTGGTTTCCAGCTTGGGCGATTCCACTAAACCACAGACACCAATGGAACCATTTTTTCCACATCCTGCCATTAAGGTCGCTAATGTATTTCCTCCAACGGTATCGAGTCCTCCGGCCCACTTACTGCGTGAAATAGGGCGCTTTTTTTCATCGTTACAATATTCCCTACCCTCGCACCGAACGGCACCTAATTTTTTCAGGTATTCATACTCTTCTGACTTACCCGTTGATGCTACCACATCATACCCTGCCTTAGAAAATATGGCAACAGCCATACTTCCAACTCCACCAGTTGCACCAGTAACAACCAACTCTCCCATTTTGGGCTGTTGGCCTGCCATTTCCATTTTATATAAGGCCAGTGATGCCGTAAAACCGGCAGTACCAACAATCATAGCTTGTCTCAGGTTAAAAGCGGACGGCAGTGGGACCACCCAACCGGCAGGAACCCGAATGTATTCTCCAAACCCTCCATCGGTATTCATTCCCATGTCGTACCCAGTAACCAATACCCGATCACCAGTATGAAACTGGGGAACATTTGATTCGACAACTACGCCACTGGCATCCAACCCAGGGGTGTGCGGAAATTCCTTGGTAATTCCTTTGTGACCGGAACTGGAAAGTCCATCTTTATAGTTTAATCCGGCATAATGAACCTGAATCAAAACATCTCCGGCAGGAAGATCATCGGTTTTTCGCTCAACGATTTTCCGTTCAAACTTTCCATCTGCTGCCTCAAAAATTCTATAGGCTCTAAATGTTCTCGACATATCGCTAACTTAAACGTGTTCAATTAATCCAGGTAAGAGATGGTTAAACTGTAGGCTCTAAGTTCAGATGAACTGCCAACAAAAAATCCAACATGATCTCTATACCCCATATCCATAGGTATAGTTTTTATCAAAACCTTATTGATGAATAAGGTAAACTCCCTTCCAACCTTACGGACTGTAATGATATTTTTCTCATACATGGGGTAAAGAATTTCAGGTCGTGACTTTTCTTCAATTACAACCCTATTCCCTTCCTCAATAAAAAAGAGCTTAGTGGACATCTCCTTATTGAATCCAATATAATATCCGTTATTGGCATCCCTGTTCCAAACCAATCCCATGTAGTCTTTAGATTTATTCCAATCGTTGGAAACCACTACTTCTATTTCGTAATTCTCACCTTGATCAATTTTAATGGGTATGGTTGATACCAAAGGCAAATCTTTCCCAATGGTCTCAACTATATATCTTTCCTTTTTGATCTTCTTGTAGAAAATCCTCCATGAATTTTGATTGTCCTGGAACTTTTCGCTAAAAAAAACTTCCTTTTCGAAATAGGAGTAAGATTCCTTATCCTGGGCCATAACTTCAGTAAACAGTACCGAAGTCAGAACTATGGAAACCAGTGCCCTTAACATAAGAGCGGGCTAGTATTTATTGTATTTCTATATCGCACCTTCTGTTATTTCATCAACAATTTTCGGGTCCAAAAGTGTTGAAGTATCTCCCAAATTGGTTGTATCGCCTTCAGCCACCTTTCTTAAAATTCTTCGCATAATTTTACCCGAACGTGTTTTAGGTAATCCACTTACGAGTTGAATCTTATCAGGTTTCGCAATCTTGCCAATTTCTTCTACAACAGTTTCAACTATTTCGGCTCTTAGCACTTCATCGTCGTCAATTCGATCCCGAACTATTACATAAGCATAAATGCCCTGTCCCTTAATATCATGCGGATATCCAACCACAGCACTTTCAGCTACCTGGGGGTTTCTGTTAATGGCATCTTCAATTTCTGCTGTTCCGAATCGATGACCCGATACATTAATTACATCGTCAACCCTACCAATAATTCGAAACATACCGTTCTCATCGCGCTTGGCTCCATCACCGGTAAAATAATATCCGTTATAATGACTGAAGTAGGTATTTATACATCGCTGGTGGTCTCCGTAGGTGGTGCGCAACATACTTGGCCAGGGATGTTTAATCGCCAGGTATCCCTCCTTATCGCTATCAGAAAACTCATTTCCTTCACCATCCAGTAACACAGGCTGTATACCAGGTAATGGATAACCGGCGTAAGTAGGTTTATGAGGACCATGATCTCCCAAAGCGGAGATCATAATTCCACCGGTTTCGGTTTGCCACCAGGTATCCACCACCGGACATCTTTCTTTACCCACATGCACGTGATACCAATACCAGGCTTCTTCATTAATGGGTTCTCCAACCGTACCAATAACCTTCAGCGAATCAAGGCTGTATGAAAGCACATGTTCGTCTCCCTGAGCCATTAAAGCACGAATGGCCGTAGGCGCTGTATAAAACTGATTTACACCATATTTATCGCAGATTTGCCAGAATCTACCCGGATCGGGATAGGTAGGAACACCTTCAAACATTACTGTTGTAGCCCCTGAAAGCAACGGACCATAAACAATATATGTATGCCCGGTTACCCAGCCTATGTCAGCAGTACACCAGTAAATATCATTCTCGTCGTATTGAAATACATTTCTGAAAGAGAAATCGGCATATACCATATAACCTCCACAGGTATGAACAATTCCTTTGGGCTTACCGGTCGACCCTGAAGTGTAAAGAATAAATAGCATATCCTCACTATCCATAGGTTCTGCGGGACAATCACTATCTACTTTATCTAATTCTTCATGGAGCCATACATCCCTTCCCGGTTTCATTTTCACCGCCCAACTGGTTCGCTGAACTACAACTACTTTAGAAACAGAAGAACAGATTAACAAGGCTTCGTCTACCACCCGCTTAACGGGTATTTCTTTTAACCCACGATACAATCCATCGGAAGTCAATACCATTTTTGCCTGAGCATCGTTTATTCGGTCTGCCAAAGCATGTGCCGAAAAACCGGCGAATACAACCGAGTGTACAGCACCAATTCTTGCACAGGCCAATACGGCAACGGTGAGTTCCGGAATCATAGGCATGTAAATGGCGACAACATCTCCTTTTTTACACCCATTTTCTTTTAAAACGTTGGCAAATCGACACACTCTATTGTGTAACTCCCGATAAGTCCATTGAATGTATTTTTCCTTGGGATCATTTGGTTCCCAGATTAAGGCAACTTTATCTCCATTTTCCGAAAGATGCCTATCCAGGCAATTCTCAGTAATATTAAGTTTTCCGTTTTTAAACCAGCTTATGTTTGCCTGGTTAAAATCCCATTCACAAACCGAATCCCACTTTTTGCGCCAGCGAAAACTCTCGGCCACATCTCCCCAAAATTTGTCTGGATTTTCAACGGATTGACTATAAAGTTGTTTGTAATGTTCAAACGAATTAACACGGTACCACGGACTTTCCATTCTTGAATTTTTTAAGGGTACCAAATATAGGATAGGATTGGTTAATTAACAGGGGGAGAACTGAAGAAGATTCAATGAAAATCTATTGTGTACAGGTGCACGAATTATTATAGTTGGCAAATACGGTAATTATCTGTTGGGGTAAGCCAATTTGGTTGCTCTTTATACCGGCATAAAACTTTTTCTTGTTTAGCTTATCCGAGTATGCAACAAAGCTTTCATTAACTTCCTTTTCGCTTCGGCCCAGAAGATCATAAAGTAAGCTAGGGGCTTTACAATCAAAGTTAAATGCGCTGATATCAATGGATCGAATACTATTCAGAGATTTTGTTTTAAAGTGTATTTCCATGTTTTGAATATCATAAACAATAGACCAGGACCCTTGTAAGGCAACACGATCCAATATCTGAAAAGAATAGTCGACCATTGACCCGGAATTTGAGTCGTATAGCTTAACCATGTTTGCCGCTGTGGTAAACCTACAACTAGCTCCCTCTTTATAATTTGTCAGAGACTTGGAATAAGGATCATTTTCCAACACAGAAACCGGAAGGTCATTTTCCTTATAAACTAACATTCCTTTCCTGGTAAACTCAATAACAGCTACCCCACCTCGCTTATCACAAACCAGGAAATGAAGGTTTTGATTGACCTTACTGATTCTGATTTTTTGATCGGACCGAATAACGTCGTCAATGGTTGTCGCATTGTCTAATTGGTACTGAATCCATTGCAACTCGTTAACCGCTGCCCGATCATCTGGCTTTGGATAACTGCCGGCTACACGCATAATCTCAACCACCAACCCTTTTTCGTTGATTCCTCCATAGGGAAATTCTTTCCCAAACTGATTGAAGGTGACACTTCCCCATAGAGAAGTCCATTTAACCGGCTTTTCTGGAGGAAACACCAACGATGTTTTGCTCACTCCCCTCTTATTGATAACAACTAAACCATCATCTGATACCCAGTCTAAATTTCTGCCGAAAACCAATTTGTCCTTGTCTTTTAAAACGAAGGTGGTACAGCAATAGGCCAATACAGAGAGCTGGAGTAAAATTGCAATGGCTATAACTCGTTTCATGAATGAAGTATTAATGGTTAAAAGGAACCTACAAGAAATAAAATAATTGAATCGGTGATCGTTATAAGATCATAAAAGAATGTTAGATAAAGAAATAAATCAAACATCGAAAATCCAAGATCAAATCAATGATGCAGAAACCTCACATCAAACATTCTAAAACGCTATCCCAAGAATGGATTGTTAACCCTTGGTGGGTGCAGTTCCAAAGTAATTTCTATAGGCTCTGCTAAAGGCGCTTAAGTCGGAGTAATTAAGAATGTAAGCCAGCTCACTTAAACTATATTTTCCTTTCTGAATTTCTTTTTTGGCGAACTCCATCAACAAGCTTTCCAATAAATCGCGAAACGAAGTGTCCTCATAATTTAACCTGCGCTGTAAACTGCGCACTGATAAATTAAGGGCCATGGCCACATCTTTAACCATAGCTCTATCGGGAAGCGTATTGATAATGATTTTGGAAACTTGCTGAACAATGGTATCCCTCTTTTGTAATTGATCTTTTCTCTCCTCAGCAAAATTCAATAAATGCTTTAAGAGCTCATGATCGGCACTGGCAATACGCGCATTAAGGTCTTGCTTTTTAAACACAATAGAATTTCTTCCTTCGCGAATAAATACAGGAGCGTTAAAATACTTCTGAAGTTTTTTAAAGTTTACGCGGGGTTGGTAGTCCAGGGTAACCTTAATAGGAGAAAACTTTTTGTTGGTCAGAATTTCAAACTGCTTTAACAGAAACTGAATGGAACCTTCCAGGGTATGCTGAAAGGTAACTTCGGAATCCAGCCGCCACGACTGATCGCAGTAGTATACAAGGTCGTAAGTGTACTCAGTTTCATGCAAGCGCATCGGCATTGATTCACATCCCAGCATGGCATACTCGCACGAATACATTATTGCCTCTTTAACTGTTGCACTGTTTTGTGCCAGTTGTGTAATTAACCCGGCTGCCGACAAGTTCATGGTTTGGGAAATATGAATTCCAAGCAAGGGATCCTTCACCTGTTTTAAGGCCAGTTCGAAGGTTGAATTAAAGTCTTTGAATTCAATTTTAGAGTTTTCTTCCAATAGCTGATCTTCGGTTCTTCCTGACTTATTGATCAGTTCAGAATACCGTGCTCCTCGCGATGCGGACTGAATTATCGTGTTATGTAGAAATCTTCCATTGAAGGGCATACGGCGAATTTATATTGCTCTGTCGCAAATTGGCAAATGATTGGCGGATAATGAATAACAACTCAATGTTAATAGCTCAACCTTTGTTTTTCCTACGATGGAGAGCTAAAACAGTTTTTTAGATAATGTTAAAAATTAAATATTATGAATTCGCAAAAACAATTGGAAACACACATTGTAATTAATGCACCCAGGAAGCAAGTTTGGTCCGTTCTTACTGAATTAGAACACTACTCAGAATGGAATCCGTTTATAATTAGTTCCATAGGCAGGGCCAACAAGGGGAACCGAATAAAAAACACCATGAAGAATGGCAATAAACAAATGACTTTTTCCCCCACGATAACCCAATTGAAAGAAAATGAAATCTTCGAATGGTTGGGACATCTATTTGTTCCAGGCATATTTGATGGAAGGCACTATTTCAAGTTGGAAGCGATTGACTCCAATTCTACCAGATTGATTCAAGGAGAGTATTTCAGCGGAATACTGTCTGGAATTATATTAAAGTCAATTAAAGAAAACACACTGGACGGATTTAAGAGCATGAACCATGCACTAAAAAACCGTGTAGAGTCAATTTAAAAAGGGTTTACAAAATGTTATCTGGTTTCAAACTATCTATGAGCCCAGAATGTGGCTTTCGACTTCGGCCCATGGTAACAATCCGCCTACATTTCTATCATCGATAAAAACATCTGCCTTAATAAGCCTGCTATTGGATTCGGTAATAACTTCACCCGGAGAAGAAGCATTTACCGCGTATAAATTAATTCCGTTATCCTCGCAATAATTTACAGCATCTTCGAGTGTACTACCATTCCTATAGGTCCACAATATTAATCTGTGACCGGCTTCCTGAAATTTTAATAATGCAGGGATAGCTCCTTCAATTGGTTTCCCAATTCTGGGGTATTGATGCTCAACAATGGTTCCGTCAAAATCTACAGCTATGGTCATCGTTTAAAGAAATTTGAGATTTTGTTGAAAAGGCTTGCATTGAATTGGCTTTCATTTTTGTACAATCGATCTTCGCCGGAAATTGATTTAATTTCCTGCCAAAGTTCTCCCCAACCGTAATGTCCGCCGACGTTTTTATTACTTACAAAAACGTCGCAATTCAACTTACGGCTAATAGACTCGTCATACTTTTCTTCGGGATAGCTCTTATTTACAGCATAGAATTGAACACCATTTTTCCTGCAAAAATCGACGGCTTCTTCCAACTTATCACCTTCACGAGTAGTCCATAGAATGACCTGATGATTCGACTTTTGCATTTCGATCAACGTTTCAAAAGCAAAAATCTTAGGCTCACCTATTTCAGGATAGGCATCTTCTACAATTGTTCCGTCAAAGTCTACAGCTATAACCAAAACTTTCCGCTATATAAATTCAGCAGTTATAACATTTATGTTATCGTCCAAATCATAGACGTAAGGAGAACCTGTAGGAATCTCCCGTTTCAATATTTCCTCAGGAGAAAGATCTTCCAAAAACATAACCAATGACCTTAGACTGTTCCCGTGGGCTACAACCAACACGTTTTTCCCTGCTTTTATCATGGGTTCAATGTGTTCTTTGTAAAAAGGGAGTACCCGCTCTCTTGTATCCTTTAAACTTTCTCCGCCAGGAGGTGGTACATCATAACTTCTTCTCCAAATATGAACCTGATCTTCCCCAAATTTCTCACGCGCTTCATCCTTATCCATTCCCTGAAGATCGCCATACATTCTTTCGTTTAACGCTTTGTCTTTCAACACGGGAATACCTCTTTGGGAGGTCTCTTCCAAAATAATGTCCAACGTTCTGTTGGCCCTTTTTAATACCGAAGTAAATGCATTTTCGAAATGAAAACCTTCCAGTTTTTCACCCGCTGATTTGGCTTCTGATTCGCCTTTTTCGGTTAAATCAACATCAACCCATCCGGTAAATTTGTTCTCTAAATTCCATTGGGACTGTCCGTGTCGGACCAATACTAATGTAGGCATAGTCTAATTTTGATAGTAGGCGGCAAATGTAACACTACCATAACATTGAAAGAATAACATTAATCACCTGTTCAGCGTATTTTTTAACATATTCAGGCGTATCAACTTTAAATTCCATGAATTAAACATACTTAACAATGTTCCTGTGGGATTTGTAAGCTAGTAAACAACAATAAATGAACAGGTGGGCGATTTTCGTTCCAAGAAAATAATGAAATGAAAAATGTACTTTTTGTATTTGTGTCCTTGTTACTAACCTGGAATTCTCATGGTCAATCGACCAAAGAAATTGAGGAATTGGCAGATGGCTTCTTTAAAAAGAACGTAAGCAATGGACAAGTCAATTATTTAGCTCTATCTGCGTCGAAACAAGAACTCGGTAAGTTGGTGGGTATAGTCGGTCGTGTAAACCTTTCAACTGCCAGCCCCAATGCAAAAAAGGCATTTTATGTAAATGCTTATAATTTACTGGTGATTCATCAGGTGGTTGAAAACTATCCAATAGGATCAGTTATGGATGTTGGGGGATTCTTTGATCAAAAGAAGTTTCTTGTAGCCGGAGAAAAAATGACGCTTAATGCATTGGAAAATGAAAAAATCAGAAAGCAATACAACGATCCCCGATTCCATTTTGTGCTGGTTTGCGGAGCTGTGAGCTGCCCTCCAATTATTGATAAAGCCTACAAGGAGTCTACAATTGAACAACAATTGGAACAACAAACGTCTTTGGCATTGAACGATCCAAAATTTATCCAAAGCAATAATGAAGCTACCCAAATTTCGGAAATATTTAATTGGTATAAATCTGACTTTGAAGTAAATGGAGGTTCGGTAAAAAAATTCATTAATCGCTATCGGAAATCAAAAATTCCAGAGAATGAGAAATTGGGATACTACACGTACGACTGGAAACTAAACGAGGACAAAAATAGCAAAGGAAGCATAGTACCTAAGGAGAGTGCCCCTTCAAATCGCAGAAGTATAGATCTTCAGCAATACACGCCTTCAGTGTTGCTAACCAAGGGTCAATGGGAATTTAAAACTTTTGGGAATTTGTATACTCAAAAAGGAGGCTACGACCAAAACACTCAATACATCGACTACGGGAACCGAAGTACTTTTTTTACATCTATCAATGAGTTTACCTATGGAATTAACCGACGATTTAATGTAGGAGCCGACCTTTGGATAAAAGCGGTGCTCTACGACGAACCGGGAAGCTCACCATTGGAAGTATTTAAATTTCAGACAACTCCACAAAGCCGTACAGAGCTCAGTGTTGTAGGCCCCAGAATAAGAATTCAACCCATTAAAAACTGGAAGCATTTTGCTTTGAACAGTAGTTTTTTAATTCCAATTGCCTCTGACCAAAATGGATCTGAGTCGTCAGATCGAGCCTGGCTTTCGCAAGATGCTTATCTCTGGATTACCAAGTTTTATTACGACCAAAGTCTTGGGAATAAATTTCAGTTGTTTCTGCAACTGGCTCCCTGGTTTACTATTCAAAAACCTGGAGAATCGGCAAAGAATAAATTAGAAACCCCATTTGATGTTTTCTTCAACTATTTTGCAACCTCCCGGTTGAGTTTTTATATGCAACAAGAGTTCTGGCCCTCCTTCTCACCAGATGGCAATTTGACAAGCTACTTTCTTCAAGGCGGACTGGGAAGTAAGTTTCAGGTTATAAAAGGTTTGCTGGAACTTGAATTGAGTTATACCAATTTTTATTTTGGAATGAATAGTGGGGCCGGACAAACTTTTAACCTGGGAATCCGAATTATAAGTGGTTCAAAATGACAGGGAGTGTTTAATGTTTGATGAATCAAAAATCGAACATCAAGTATTCAAAAAGAACGGCCAGTTAAACCTCGCTTTTTAGAATTTTGCGCGCGTTCTTCAACGCCCATTTCTGCTTTTTCTGAAACCACCACTCACCGGTAAGTTGTCTCATTCCATCGTCTACTTGAGACACCACGCCCATTTGCCAGGCTGCGGATACCAGATTACTCACATCTCCCAAACTTCGAAATGCCATTCCAATACCAACAGACATGTATCTAATGTAGTGCCAATACCTGCTGGGCATATACAGGGTTTCTCCTTTTTCAAGTATGGTATGCTGACCACGTACATCGTGCAAGCCAGGAAACAGATCGTAATCGGGGTTTTCGATCTCCACCCCGGTATGAGTTGTAAACGGATATCGATAAAGCAATTTATCGTAGTCCGGGCTAAAAACCACCACCTTCTTCTTGCCCCAAAATTCGGTTAGAAATACATTGGAGTTATCCATGTCCCGATGCATTCGAGCCACGGTTCCTTCTCCACCAAAAAAAGTAAGAGCCATGGTTTTTAAAATCCGGTCGGTAATATCTGGTATTACAAAATCATCGCGGGTTTCCGGAGCATGTTTAAACACGTTGAACAAATGCAACCTGGCATCTGTAGGTCCTGCAGTAATGAGATCGATGTACTCGCTGAATTTCATTTTCTGCGGAGCTTCTTTAAGTGATCGATCTAAATAACAGGGATCGTTAAAGAAAACACCAACATCAACATCTCCAATTTTTTCCTTAAAATAATCGGGTGACCACTTTTTGTTCGCGTCAGAATCGCTCAGTAAATTCTTAATCTTAACCGGCTTCTGAGGAATAAAAAAACGCTCTTTAAATTCTGCGTAATCTATGGTATCTACCGACTCAATTTCCTGACTAAAATCTATAGGCATACAAGAATTCTACGAAAAGGCAAAAGTAATAAATACTTAAATTTTCAGTATGATTTCAATCAAAGAGATGACTGTTAAAAAATCATAGCCTTACTCTATAAAGCCCGTTCTAAAGGCTTTTTCCGAGAAACGGTATTTTTCTTCGTCAACTGAAAAGTATGACTCCGGAACCTCCACCACTTTCCTTCCAATTACCTCATATACAACGTTTTCATTCCTCAATCTCATCACCAATCCATTTACAGGTAAAAAGCCAATTGGCGATACTGAGGTCTTAACAAGTGGATCGACCCATACATAAAAAATCTTGCCGTTAACATCGTCGTAAATAATTACTTTATTGGTTTTTCTCCCGGCAATAACCTCCTCAATTACAGTACTTTCCCATCGGTATCGCTTTTTCATTTCATTGTACATAATACAGCAATTGCTGTCCTTAAATTCGTGCTTATAGCTGGTTTTTCCTTTTTTCCAAATCGTGGTCTTATCCATTACGCCATAGTCATTCCAACTTTTAGTGCTGTCGAAAGCGACATAAACCGCGCGATTGTTATAAATATACATTCGATTGTACACTACAATTGGCTTGGGTCGAATCTCAGGGCGGTTAATATCCCTTCCCGACTCAATTTCTATCCGGTAATCAACGTTTAATGCACTAACTGTCTTTTGTGATAATAACCCAAGCGGGCTGGCGACTAATACAACAACAAAAAAGAGGTTTAGCAATCTAATCATACAATGGTGATAATAAGCCAAAGATAAAACATGGAAATTATCTGACTAAGGTAAAGTAGCCTTCTTTTGAAATTACTTCGTCATCGTAGGACAAAGCTCTTGCATAATAAACATAGGTTTCCATGTTTTGGAGTTCTCCTTTGTAGTACCCATCCCAACCAGGAGTTTCTTTGGTAGCTTCAAATACCAGTTCACCCCATCGGTTATACACTTTAAACTCCAGAAGCTCTTTTATTCCCCAACCGGCAGGCGAAATCACGTCGTTGGAACCATCGCCATTAGGAGTAAATACATCGGGCACATCCAGTGAAAGTTTGGGCTGTACCTCAACTATAAAGGTTCCTTTGGTTTCAAAACACCCCAGACTATCGCTAACATACAAGGTATAGGTTGTATTCTTTAATGGCTTGGCTGTTGGGTTTGGACAGTCTGAACAGGATAAACCCGTCGGTGGTTCCCAGCGATAGCTCGACCCATATCTTCCCGAAGTGTTCACATTAATTTCCTCGCCTATGATAATGACTTGATCGTCGGGCAGGGTAATCGTTGGAACCTGCTGAATAAACACATTTACAACCGATTCATTCTTACAATTATTGGAATCGGTACCTACTACCCTGTATTGGTATGTAGAATCCGGGGCAGCCTTCGGGTCGACGATATCTAAACGGGTTATTTTATAATCCGGGCTCCATAAATAGGTTCGGGCGCCGGAAGCACCCAATTGAACACTATCTCCCAGGCACAATGCCGTATCGCCATTGCCCTGTACCTTGGGTAATGGGTAGACCAATACATTCCTGCTTGCGGTATCCTTACAACCGTTCCGGGAATTGGTATGGATAAGGGTTACCGGAAAAGTACCATCGTCTTTAAACGTATTTGCCGGGTCCTGGGTATTTGAACTATTTCCGTCTCCAAAATTCCAGCTCCATTGGTTTCCATCAACCGACAAGTCTTTAAACCTGGTTGTAAAAGGTTGGCAGCCTACGGAATCTAAATCAAACTTAAAATCGGCACGTACATCCTCAACCACAATTTCTCTTTTAAACGACCACTCGCATTCACCTGATGAATCCTTAAACAAAAGAATTGCTTCCAGTATACCGGTCATCTGATACTTATGATCCAATTGTTTCACACCAATTCCCGTACTATCTACCCTTCCATCGGCAAAATCCCAAATAAGCGTATAGGTATATAAGTTACTCGTATCGTGATAAAATGTAATAGGTTCATTAATACACACCGAATCAGGCGATACACTAAAACGAGAGTATGGGCCTCTAATTTCAATGTATTCAAAGTAAGTAACTGAATCTTTACAACCGTTAGAGGTTTCTACCACCACTTTGATATCGAACTTACCCGGAGCCAAGAAGGTTTTGGTTAGGGAATCCTTTAAAGGGCTTCGAATGGGGGCAATTCCATCCCCAAAATCCCATGTTCTCCACGTAATGGAATCACCCTTGGAGTAATCATTGAAAAAGATAGTAGCCGGATAACAATTGGTATCTCTAATCGATGCATCAAACAACACCGAATCAATCGCCTGAACCGATATGGGAATTGTCATTGTATCAGAACAAGGAGCGCTTTCAACCACATACCTGGCCAGGAAATTGCCAGATTTATTATATACATGCTTTGGTTCATCTATTAAACTACTATCGCCATCTCCAAAATACCATCGGTGGGAAACACTGGACGGTAGTCGGCTATCAATAAATGTTATTTCATTGCCTCTGCAAAGGGTGGAATCCGTGGTTTCGTAGACGGCACGCGGATATAAAATACTAAGGGGCACTTTAAATTCTTCAATACAGCCAAAAACGTCGGTGAGCCTCAACATTAAATCCATGGTATCACTATTGATCAACTTACTGGAATCTATGGTGCTATCGGGCAGACTAAAACGATAACGCAGGTTCGAATCCTGGCTAATGAGGGTTGGCCCATACTGCCACCTATAAAGTGAAATAGTTGTATCCGGCTTACTTAAATTCTGAACAAACAAACTATCGCCGTTACAAATGTTGGCATTCAGTAATTTAAAGTCAGGGTTTGGAGAAAACACCTTTATGGGAACCATAGTCGTATCCATACAACTGTCAGTGGATACAACAATTAGTCGTACTAAAAATATTCCTGATTTATTAAACTGATGTTTGGTTTTTCGACTGTAATTATCCGTTCCACCGTCTCCAAAATCCCAGAAATACCTTCCATTGATGCTGCCTTGCGACAGGGTAGCGTCAAACTCCAGTTCCGTACCCCGGCAAATTGAACTTCCTGCTGGTCTAAAATTAAAATTTGCCTTAAGTGTTCCGGGAGACACCTGAACTTTGGCCGTATCGGTGCATCCGGTAGTATCGTTGTACGCAACCAAGGTAACTATATAAGGCAACGGATATTTATACCTGTGTTTTACTTTTTTATTGACAGAATCAATGCCTGTAGTATCACCAAAGTCCCATTTAAATCGGTTGTAGCTTCCTCCAATTCCAACCTCAAAGGTTTGATTTAATTTATCCTTACAGTCGGGAAAAGAAATGATAGAAGCAATTGGCCCGCTTACGTATACGTATTTCGAAATAGTATCGTCACAGGTATAATTCCAAATTAACAATTGAACTTTTTTCCTTCCCAGGCTTTCATAGGCATGTTTTGTATCCTTCTTATAATCAAAAGTAAAATCGCCAAAGCTCCATGAATAAGTATGAATCTTTGAAGTATCGACACTCAGATTTGTAAAGTGTACGGTATCCTTATAGCAAACCGTATCATCGTCCATTTTAAAATCGGCTTTCTGCTTTTCTCCAACCTCGTACGGAACATTGTGCGTGTAGACACACCCTGCGGAATCAACCACCGTTACATCAGCTATATATCTTCCACCTTTGGTTACACGAATAACATTCGTAGGAGTCCTTAAGTTACTAGTATCTGCAGGATTTCCGGTTCCAAAATTCCACTTCCATTTTACGGCTGGAAATCGCATGCATGGAGTAGCATCAAAAGTAACATCTGCCGGTGTACAGTTGCTGCTGGTAGTAGCCAACCCATTCAACTGATCATTAAATATTTTTACTTGCTTGGTGACTTTGGAAGTACAGCCTCTGGAAGACCTCACTTCGTAATTTACCTTCCAAAAAGTATTTGTACAGTAACTAATAGGGTATTTAAAGGTAGCATTTTTAGTATTAAAGTATTTGTGGTTTAACCGAACCCCCATATCCAAATGGTATCTTACCGACTTTACATCGCCACTACTTGAGTCCTTAAAGTTTATGGTGTTTGGATCGCAAATATCTTTATAGCTGATGGTGAACCCGGCCTGAACCTTTTCGATGTATACCGTTTTGGTAATGGAATCTACGCAGGAAACACCTGAACTGGCAACCAACTTAATGGTGGTATATCCTGCCTTTGTAAATGTAAGAATCGGATATCTATCGGTACTGTATCCGCTTGTACCATAATACCACTTAAAGTTTTGGGCACCTTTAGAAAGGTTAATGGCACTATCAGTTGAGTTAATACACAGCGTATCGGGAATATCAAAGTCGGCATTGATGGAACCGATGTTAACGTACTTTTTTCTTATCAGGGTGTCCTTACAACCAAATTTATCGGTTACAATTAATTGCACATCGAAGCTACCGGAAGAATTGTAAGTATACGACGGCGTCTTCTGTGTTGACGTTCCACCATCTCCAAATTTCCACAGGTAGGTTTCCGGTGGCCTGAATGTGCTTAGGTTCTTAAAAGTGGTTGTAAGGGGGGGTAGGCAATCGTCTCTAGGGGTTCCGGTAAAATTGGCTTTTGGTGCTCCTACCGAAACGTTTTTAGGTGTAGAAGTATTGGTACAACCATTGGTATCGACCACCGTAAATAAAACGGAATACGTTCCCGGGAAATTATATTTATGCCGGGCATTTTTTCCGGTTCCGGGAGGAGATAAATCCCCAAAATCCCATTTATACGTCAATATGGGAGCATCGCCCAATACCGTTTTATCGGTAAACTGAATTTCCACAGGAGTACATTTGGTTATTTCTACCAGGGTATAATCGGCCTTGGGTGTTTTAAATAAATGAAGGTAGGCTGTCTTGGTAATTTTGGCGGTATCAATTCCGTCCGAAACAACAAGCGTAACGGTATAGGTACCAGGCGTTGTATAGACTCTGCTCGGGTTTTGAAGCGTGGAGTATCCCCTATTGCCAAAGCTCCAACTCCAATAAATTATGGTTCTGGGGCCTGTACTTAAATCGGTAAACTGAATCTGCTTGGGAGCACATGCCCGGGTTGTATCTGCCTTAAAATCAGCCTTCAATTGAGCCTCCAGATTCAGGGCTAAAAAAAGGCAGCAAGCAGGCAATATCAGTCGCTTTAAAGGCATAATCAAATGTAGCCTAAAAATACAGCAGAACTCTATCTTCATTTTATTAATAACTACTTTCAATTCATGAATTAATTAAGCTCAAGAGCCAAATTCAATAATTTTAGTTTTATTTGAATCTGTGATAAAATCAACAGCAATATTCCTTTTGATTGTTTGCCTGACCTTGTGCCAGCAAATGGGTATTGCTCAAGATGTTCACTTTACTCAATTCTACCTCAGCCCTTTAACTACTAATCCTGCTCTTACCGGGCATACACCTGCCGACTGGAGATTTACCGCCAATCATAGAAACCAGTGGAATATAATTGGGAAACCCTACTCCACAACTTCGCTCGGATTTGAACAAAACTTCTATTTATACAACGAAAAATTTAGTGGAGGGTTGCTCTACTTACACGATCAATCTGGAATTGTTGACCTTAAGTACGACAAAATTATGCTTAGTGGAGCTTACCACAAGCGGTATGGAAAACATCAGTTTCACCTGGGGTTTCAACCGGGTATGGTGTTCAAGTCGATAAACCTGAACGGCTCCAGTCTTCCTGAACAATACGACAGAAATACGGGAGGATATAACTCTAACCTGGCCAGTTCGGAGCCCTTGCTGAACGAAAACATTACCTTCTTCGATTTTAATGCGGGTTTTAACTATACCCTAAAATTGAAGAAACTGAAAACCGAGTTGGGCTACAGCATGTTTCACCTGAACAAACCCAATGAATCGTTTTATGGCCAGGAAAATGTACTCCCGGTTCGCAATGTACTCACCATTGGGGCAGAATGGAACATGACGGAAAAACTAATCCTCTACCCCCATTTCCTGCACATGAATCAGAGAAAGGCATCGGAAATGCTTATGGGACTAAACCTAATGCTGTTGCTCGAACAAAACAAAGCCAAGGCTACCGGTGCATACGTTGGAGTTATCATTCGAAACGGATTGCAACGAAATACGGATGCGGCCATTGCCATTGTTGGACTTAAGTTTAAACATCTGGAAGTAGGTTTTAATTACGACTTTAATATCTCCGATTTGAAGTACGCCACTCAAAGCAGAGGCGCCTACGAAATTTCGATCGTATATACAGGAGCAAGTTCCATCCTTAACAAAACAGCTGTTCCCTGTGACCGTTTCTAGACTACTCCTCCCCTTCTTCTTATTGATCAGCTTTGGTGTTTTGGGACAACACCATGATGTAAAATCGATGAAAACCAATGAGCTAAAGAAGCAATTGAAAGGAGCCTTACGCGCTAACGACCACTATTCGCAAATTGATTTTTTAGAAGAACTGACGGAACGAAAACCCGAAAATCTCAAATTCAAATACGAGCTGGCTCGTGCCTACGATGAATCCCGAAACTACCAACGAGCCTTGGAAGAATACTCCAAAGTATTTTATGCCAACAGCGAAAAATATGCAATGGCCATTTACCACATGGGGCGCATTATGAAAATGCGGGAACAATACAAACTTGCCACTTTATACTTTAACCAATTCATTGATAAACATAACCATTCGAAAGAAAGCAAACACTACAAAAAATTGGTAAAGGCTGAACTCGAAGGTTGTAAAATGGGAATGGAAAAATCCATGAATGCGCCCAAAACGGAAATTTTTCCGCTAAAGGGAAATGTAAACCGATCGAATATTGAGTTCTCACCACACATTGTGGATTATCGAACGTTGTGGTATGTAAGCCTGCCCAGCGATGAAATTGTTTTCTTAGAATCGGACTCCATGCCGCGAAGACGAATCTATGTTGCGCATGAAAAGGAAGGAAACTGGGTGGTGGATAATATGCTGGATCATCCGTCGAACGATGGAAAGGAACACATAGGGAGCTTTACCCTTTCGCAAGACGGACAGCGTATGTACTTTACCTTGTGCAAACCCAATATGCAGAACAAAATGATTTGCAAGATCTACCTGAGTCGTTGGGAGAATAAGGAATGGAGCGAACCTGAAATTTTGCCGGAGGAGATTCACCAGAGCAAGCATACATATACCCATCCCACGGTAGGGTTATCTTCTAAACCCGACAGGGAGATCATCTATTTTGTAAGCGACAAACAAGGTGGAAAAGGAGGCTACGATATATGGTATACCCGCTATCGGATTAGCAAGCACCGATTTGACAAAGCAAGAAATGCTGGAAAAAAAATAAATACCATTGGCGATGAGATTGCACCAAGTTTCGATTTTGAGTCGAACAAGCTCTATTTCAGTTCCAATGGAAGGCCGGGCATTGGTGGTTTCGATCTTTTTGAAGCCATTGGCGAGCGTACAAAATGGATGTAT
>CEQS01056238.1_pt1 | contig 34091 bp, 30 predicted proteins | sample 530981 | NCBI WGS metagenome assembly CEQS01 (sample SAMEA2621176, study PRJEB7988) | marine metagenome | biome: marine biome (ENVO:00000447); feature: mesopelagic zone (ENVO:00000213); material: "saline water (ENVO:00002010), including plankton (ENVO:xxxxxxxx)" | depth 800 m
ATATGAGAAGAGCTATGGACCTTGCCCTCCTTGGCAAAGGCAATGTAGCTCCCAATCCATTAGTAGGATGCGTTATTGTTCGCAAGAATAATATCGTTGGTGAAGGGTATCATCGAAAGTATGGCTTCCCACACGCAGAACCCAATGCGCTGGCTAGTGTTGCTGACCCCTCCATATTAGCTGAATCTACTTTGTACGTAAACCTCGAACCCTGCAATCATTTTGGTAATACTCCTCCATGCAGTCAGGCAATTGTTGAGGCCGGAATTCAACGAGTTGTTATAGCAAATAAAGATCCGAATAAAGTCGTAAGTGGTAAAGGAATTGACTTTCTGGAACGAGCAGGAATAGAAGTAATAACAGGCATTTTAGAAAATGAAGGAGAGGAACTCAATCGAAGGTTTTTTACTTACCACCGCAAAAAAAGGCCTTACGTAATATTAAAGTGGGCGCAAACTGCAGACGGCTTTATTGACAAAATAAGAAGCACTGAAGAAGAAGCACTTCAAATTAGCAATCGGGAAAATGTGGCACTTGTTCACAAATGGCGCTCGGAAGAACCTGCTATTCTGGTAGGTATGAATACCATTATGATGGATAACCCTTCTTTAACCGTAAGACATGTTAACGGAAGGAATCCATTAAGGGTTAGTATTGATTCCGAAAAGTCGGTTATCCCAACAGATAATTATTCCTTTTACGATCAAAGCACACCTACTTTAATTTTTTCAAAAACTACTTCTAAAGTTGAAAACAGCGTCGAGTACAAACAACTACCAAGTCTTGACCTGGAAAATATTTTGTCAGAATTACATGAAAGAAAAATTCAGAGTGTAATTGTAGAAGGTGGAAGATCGTTGCTAACCAACTTTATTGAAAATGAGTTGTGGGACGAGGCGAGAATTACCAGCAGTGAATTAATCATTAAAAACGGAATTAAAGCTCCAACCCTAAAAGGTGAATTAAAAAACGAGTTTACCTGTGGAAAGGACAATATAGTTTCCTTACTTTCACCTTTAAAATTCAGTTAGGTGATAGCAAAAAGGTTACGGTCATTTTTTTCTCTATTGCTTCTCATTTTTACCATCGTACCTTCCCTGGTAGGACAGTATAATGAGGAGGATCGAGAATTTAGGGAGTACCTTAAAAAGCACATCAACATTGAAGAATTAAAAGTCAACCCCATTTTATCTTACAGCAAGACGGATAGCATAATTGGGAATATCAATATTAATTCGGACAGCCTTTTTAATGCACGATTTTACAACCTGCTGGGAAAACTGAATGCCAATAAAGGAAATCACAAAATTGCCATTGAGTATTTTAATACTGCCAATGATTTTTACGGTCGAATGAACCCCGCTCCTTTCTTTATTCATAACTCCCTAGACCGGGGAAACAGTTATTATAAAATAAAGGACATTACTAAAGCACTTGAAGATTACAACGAGGCACTGGAATTAGGAATTATCCTTAACGACCAACAAGGAACTTCAACGGCATATAACAACCTTGGGTTATTGCAGCTGCAGGAAGGTGAAATGGAAAAGGCATTGTCTAATTTTACCAATGCCTATGAAATTAGAATAGAACTTCAGGATTCGTTTTTAATTGGCCACAGTTTGGGCCATATAGCCATGTATGAATTCCATTCCGGCCAATTTTCAAGCTCAATTAAAACTTATAAATCGGCCTTGGCGATGCTGAAAAACATTAAGGATTCAGACGATCGGGTCTACAACGAAATATCCCGTCTTCATAACGACTTAGGTTACGCTTGCTTTAAGGAAGGAAAACCGGACATGGCCAGGAAAAGTGCACTAATGTCTGTTGAGTTTGCTAAAAAATTGAGTAAAAAAAGGCCGCAGATCAATTTGCTTTATCAGTCTGCACGGGTACTTTACTTCAGCGGATTCTACAAAGAAGCCATTGAATTTGGCCAACAAATTCGCTTCGATGCCAGGGATAACGATTTCAAAGACTTGTTGCTTAAATCGTATGAACTGCTTACCGATTGTTATGAAAAGCAGGGTGAATATGAAAAAGCAATTGAATATGCCAGGAAGGGGCATCTGGTAAAAGAACGCATTAGTCAGGATCAAATCGACAAGCGCCTGGCCGATGAAAGGTTTACGTATCAAACTTTAAACAACAAAAAACTTCTTCAAATGATTGAGAAAGAGAATCGGTTGAAGGGTATTGAATTGGACGCCCAGGAACGAATTTCTCAACTGCTTACCCTATTAATCATAATTAGCTTACTTGGAATCATTGGTTTATACATGGCCAACAAACAAAAGAAAAAGGTAAATCTTAAACTGGTAGCCACCAATCGATTAATCGAACAGCAAAATTTGGAAATTAAAAAGCAACAAAATGCGTTGAAAACCGCTAAAGCTGATCTGGAAAATAAGATGGGTGAGATGGAAGGTTTAACCGATGAAAAAACACATCTCTTAAGTATAGTTGCTCATGATATGCGAACACCTTTGAATTCGATCCTGGGTCTGTGTGACTTAATTGAAATGGAAGAAAACGAAGAAAATGCTGCCAAATCGAGAAAACAGTACCTTGAACTACTAAAAGAATCGGGCAACAGAATGCTGGGAATGATAAATACGCTGCTTAACGTTCGAAAAATTGAAACCCAGAACATTGAAGTTAATTTCAGCAGCATAAATGTATACAGTACTATTAATAAGGTATTAACGGATTTTAAAAACTGGTCGGACAGAAAAAGTATTAATGTCTCGATTTCCGATGTTGAGATAACGCAAACGGTTTACGCAGATGAGAATTTATTTAGACAAGTATTGGAAAACCTAATTTCCAATGCCATTAAATACTCGCCATTTAAAACGTCTATTGAAATTTATGGTGAACTGCGTGAATCAACCTATCTTATTCATATTAAAGATCACGGACCGGGAATTTCACAAGCTGAGCAGAGCAGATTATTTGGCAAGTACCAACGTTTATCAGCCAGGCCTACTGCTGGTGAAGATTCCATAGGAATTGGACTTTCACTGGTTAAAAAACTTACCGAATTAATGAACGGCAATGTCTTCTTCACCAGCGAACTGGGTTTTGGCAGTACCTTCTCCTGTGAATTTTCTTTGAAAAAACCATTTAATTAACCACTTGGTGCCTGTCCTCATTCTCAGTATTCTTACTTCTTCCCTTCTGTTTGTAATCTTCAAACTCTTTGATAAGTACAAAATAGATAACCTAAGTGCCATAATAATAAATTACCTGGTCGCTTTTTTAGTTGGTTGCACGGTAGAGAGGAGTCTTATTGTTGATCAGGCCATTGGCCAAAACTGGTTTTATTCTGCACTTTTTATGGGTGCTCTTTTTATCTCCTTATTCACGCTAATGGCTAACATAACGATTAAAGAAGGAGTATCAATCTCTGTACTCGCCAATAAAATGTCTTTGATTATTCCGGTTCTTCTTGCATTTTTCTTTCTCAATGAACAAATTACCGCATTACAGTTTGGAGGAGTACTGGCTGTTTTGGTTGGGATTGTATTAACGGTTTTAAAGCCGGGACAAAAATTCAATCTTAAGCAACTTAAATGGCCATTGGTATTGTTTCTGGGTAGTGGAATTCTTGACTTTGGACTAAAAATAAATCAGCAATTCCTGTTGGGAAATACCAGCTTCTATTCCTTTATTTCTATTGTTTTTCTTTCTGCATTTATTATCGGTGGGTGCTTTGCGTTATTTCGCAATAGACTACAACTGAACCAAAAGAACCTAATTGCAGGAATTATTCTGGGAGTACCCAATTTTTACTCCATCTACTTTGTGTTAAGCGCCCTAAACATTAGCAACCTGGATAGTACCATCGTCTTCCCCATTAACAATTCCGGAATACTGGTGGTTTCAACAGTATTGGGATTTACACTTTTCAAAGAAAATTTAAGCTTGAAAAATTGGATTGGAATAATCTGCTGTGTTGGTGGAATATTCCTTGTTGCGCTTTATGCCTAATAATGCACATACATATCAGACCATCTCCTCTCCTTCCACTTCCATGTTCAAAGACCGAGGGTCGAAACATTACGGTTATGCTTTTCCGGTTAGTTCAAAAGAAGAGATTAGTGCATTAATAAAAGAGTTAAGAAACAAAAACCCCAAGGCCAATCACGTTTGCCATGCCTGGGTCTTACGAAATAATGGCAACCCCTTTGAATATTCTACCGACGATGGTGAGCCCGGGAATAGTGCAGGTCCTCCAATATTGGGGCAACTAAAATCATTGGACTTACAGAATGTATTGGTTGCGGTGGTTCGGTATTTTGGCGGAACCAAATTGGGAGTCCCGGGATTGATTAATGCCTATAAAACAACAGCCAAACTATGCCTCGAAAACTCAACTGTTGTTTCAAAAGAAGATTCTATTCAACTAAACCTTCGGTACGATTATAGCGTCTATAATGAAGTAATGAGAATCATTAAAGAACACAAACTGGATATCATAAGTCAGGACAATCAGGTGAGTTGTACCATGCTTGTTCAGGTTCCGCTGAGTATGAAACCCGAGATTGATCAACGAATAAAATCATTAAAATGCAATTCTGTAGAATGGTTAAACTGAGTTGTACGGTTTTGTTACTCCTTTTCTTTGGGTCGCTATGGGCCCAAACGAGTTTTCAAGAGACAAGAATTGAACCCCTGGTTGAAACATCATTTTATCCGGAAGCCGCAGTAATTAAAGACAAAAAAGAGGCTCGTCAATACGCATTGGAATGGCTTAATTCCAGGAATGATTTTACCGAAAACAAAGGATCGATCCAACTGATTTCGGAACGAAGCACCAATCATTCGGTCCATTACCGGTTTGAGCTAATGGTGAATAACAAACCCATTTACGGGGCTCAGATTAAAGTCAGTACTTCTTTGGAAGGTAACCTTATCTCAGTAATGGCATCCAACCATAAGTATAAAAACATCAGTGATTTGGATGGAGAATACGATCTGTACTATTTAAGCAATGATAACCTTATACCGGTTAATGCAATTGAAACCAAGACGAACAATGGACTGACCAACAACATTAAATTGGTTTCCGAATCCAGTGACACATTGGTTAAAGATGACCTCAACTATTATAAATCGGATACAACTGCAACTGTTCGGGTGTTTTATCCCGAACCCATAACCAGCGCTAAAACCACCTATGGAATTCCGTACAACGACCGGGGAGATTCAATTAACCCCCAGCTTCAGGCTGAACATTTTACTAAGACGATGCCCTTGATCTTTAGAGATGATACGTTTAGATTGGAAAGTGATTACTTCAAAATGAATGAGCACTCACTGCCTATTGAAAAGATATGGACAGGAACTTCAGATCAAATCAATTATAATAGATCCGATACCTTTTTTGAACAAATAAACGTGTTCTACCACCTCTCTCGGTTTAGGACTCACATGGATTCCCTGGGATATAAATCGTTAGGGAAACACCAAATCAACATTGATGCACATGGGTTTGCCGGAGCAGATGCCTCTGCCTATTCTGCGAATTTCTCACCTCCACGCCTAACATTTGGCCAGGGAGGAGTGGACGATGCAGAAGATCCCGGAATTATTATTCACGAATACACGCATGCACTTACGGATCATGCAGCGCCCAATAGCAATTTGGGGTTTCAAAGAAATGCTATTGACGAAGGAATAAGTGACTACATAGCTGCCTCTTATTTGCGAGAGATTTCTGAATATCGATACGATGAACTATTTAAATGGGATGGACACAATGAATTTTGGCTGGGAAGAAAAATCAACTTCAATCAAAAATACCCTCAGGATACAACCGGTACCTCACATAAGGCTGGTGGAATACTGAACACCATATTAATGAAGTTAAACAGTGAAATTGGCAGAGACAATGCTGATAAACTTGCTTTTGAAATCATGTACGACTTCATACCTCTTTTAACCTATCCGGATTTAGCCGACATTATTGTCAATGCAGAGAAACAACTCTTTAATGAAAAATACAAGAAGGAAGTTTGCGACGTACTCTGGAACCATGGGTTAAAAGATGCCTGCTATATAGGAATCAAAGAAAATGAAGTACCTAAAGAATTACTCGTATTCAACAGTGCGAGATTTGCTCAGGGTACAGGATCTGTCGAGATTGTCCTACCATCGTCAAAGCAATATCCTTTTCAGGTTCTAAATTCTTCCGGATCGGTTGTTGGAAATGGGAATTCAAAAAATGGAATAATTGCGTTTACTCCCGGTACGTTTAACTCCGGGATATTTTTTGTTCGCGTGCTGGAAGGAAATTATTCGGTAGTGCGCTTAGTGGTATTGTAGGATATTATACTTTCATTAAGATTCCAAATGTTGGTCCAATCGCTCTAGAAACTCCCTGGGAGCAGGAATAGGCCGACCGCTGTTCACATCAACAAATACGAGGGTGGTCTCACCACTATTTATCAATACTTTTTCAGCATTTAAGGTTTCATAATAAAATGTTATTCGAGCTTTTGGCCTTTCCTTTATTGTGGTAATAATTGTAAGCTCATCATCATAATAAGCCGGTTTATAGTATTTAATCTTATAATCCAATACGGGCATCATTATTCCGCTATCCTCCAGTTCGCGGTAGCTCATCCCTATGGCCTTCATGGCCTCTACCCGGCCAACTTCAAAATAGGTGGCATAATTTCCATAGTATACATAGCCCATTCGATCGGTTTCCGCATACCTTACCTTTAATTTTGTCTCAACACTTAATGCCATATATTTTAATTTTGGATAAGGATAAAAGTAAGCTCAATTAACATCCCAATTTGGGAAATAAAAAGCGTGCCAAAATTAATTATGTGATGTTAAAACTACGCTATGTTTCCTAGTATCAATTCAATAATAATTTCACGTTAAGAGATACTTAATTAGAAGTAAAATAAATTTAAGAATCAAGTGGAAAATCATTTTTTTATTAGCTTTTTTCTTAGAATATTTGTCGGGCTTAAAACGAAGGGATAAACTCAACAATATCTTCAAACTTCTAGGAGAAATTAAGCATCGGGGTAATAAAAATGAGTTTAACTAAACTTTATGAATGCAACAACAATGAGTACGAAAAGCCATGAAGAAGTATGGAAAGTCTGCCTGTCGGTAATTAAGGACAACGTCAATTTACAGAGCTATAAAACATGGTTCGAACCGATCAAACCACTAAGAATAAAAGATAGTGTTCTAACTATTCAGGTGCCGAGTCAATTCTTTTATGAATGGCTGGAAGAACATTATATTACTTTACTGAAGAAAGTAATTAAAAAGGAATTAGGAGCTGAGGGTAAGTTGGAGTATTCCATTATAATGGATAACAATTACAACTCTTCTAGCCCTTACACAGTAAATATCCCAACAAGTAACCGTAAAGAAACTAAAAATCCAGCTGTAACCATGCCTCTTAACATTGGGGGAAACAACACCATTAAAAATCCTTTTGTAATCCCCGGCCTTAAAAAAGTTGTTGTTGATTCGCAATTGAACCCTAACTATTCTTTTGATACTTTCATCGAAGGAGATTCAAACCGTTTGGCTCGTTCTGCCGGTTTTGCGGTTTCTAATAAGCCTGGAGGTACTGCATTCAACCCACTATTAATTTATGGTGGCGTAGGTTTAGGGAAAACGCATTTAGCCCATGCCATTGGTATTGAAATAAAAAAGAACCATCCAAGTAAAACAGTTCTTTACGTTTCGTCTGAAAAATTTACACAACAATTCATCGAGTCGGTTAGAAACAATACTCAGAATGATTTCATTCATTTCTATCAAATGATCGATGTATTGATGATAGACGACGTTCAATTCTTTTCAGGTAAGGAAAGAACACAGGATGTATTCTTTCACGTGTTCAATCACCTGCACCAAAACGGCAAGCAGTTGGTCTTAACTTCAGATAAGCCTCCGGTTGAAATGCAGGGAATGGAACAACGCCTGCTTTCACGTTTCAAATGGGGATTATCTGCAGACCTACAGACTCCTTCAATTGAAACTCGTATTGCTATTCTTAAAATGAAAATGCATCAGGAAGGCATTGAATTACCCAACGAGGTAGTGGAGTACTTGGCTTACAGCATTACTACAAACATTCGGGAACTGGAAGGTGCGCTTATTTCTTTAATTGCTCAATCGTCGCTTAACAAAAAATCAATCACACTTGATTTGGCTAAGAAAATGATTGACAAGTTCGTAAAGAACACTGCAAGAGAAGTTTCAATCGATTATATCCAAAAAGTAGTGTGCGATTACTTTGATTTGAATATTGAATTGCTAAAATCTAAAACTCGTAAGCGTGAGGTAGTTCAGGCCAGGCAAATTGCCATGTTCTTCTCCAAAAAACTTACCAAATCGAGCCTTGCAAACATTGGCGCCCACTGTGGTGGAAAAGATCACGCTACGGTTCTTCATGCTTGCAAAACGGTTAATAACCTTATGGAAACTGATAAAACGTTCCGAGGCTACATTGCAGATTTGGACAAAAAGATTTCACTTCAATAAAGTGACCGATTTGATTAGATATAGAAAGGAGATTTTATGATCTCCTTTTTTTTTGCCCTGGCCGTATATTTTTGCCACTAAAGAAATAGTTCATGGAGATTGAGTTTAACAGGACAACGAAGAAAATAATCAAGCGCCTTATAAAAAGGTTTGTGGTAATTGGGATTATTACCTACCTGTATTGGCCCATAACGGTAGTGTATGCTATTACCGGACTGTACGATGTACTCCGACAAAAAAACAGCAAAAAGTGGCTTGTATTCCTCCACTATTTTATGGAAAATGGTTTACTCGCGTGGGTTTTTAGTCCAATTAATACAGCAATTGATATTCTATGCTTACCCTACATTAATAAACAAGTCTATCAGTTAGAAGACTTACCAAAGCTCCATCAGGAGGAAATAAAAACCTTACTTAATGAAACACCCCGCCTGGAGATTTCAAATGCCATGAATGAGCTAAAATCATCGGATGAGAGAACCATGATGTTCTATAAGTGGTATGGATATAATGTGGAAACCAATTATGATTGCGAACTCTTCCATCGTAAGTTTAAACGCATTCTCACCATCGGCGTTTCCAGTTTTAAGGCGAACGCTAAAACCGGAGCACACTTTGGATGGTTACGAGCCGGAGTTAGGGTATTAATAAATATAGATGATGCAGTCGACGAAATGGCTTACATTGAAGTAAACGATCAAAAACATGTCTGGAAAAGGGATGGGCGTCTTTTTATTTTTGACGACACAGTTATACATCAGTCCTTCAACCTGACCAATCAAAGCAGAAATTGCTTATTTATTGATGTAACCCGTCCTTCACTGTTTCCATTCTTAATTAACGGGTTTATAAAAACACTTGGTTTTGCTTCAATTAAAATACCAGGCTTTAACCGACTGTCGAATTGGAAGGTTGTAAAATAATTCTTGGTTGTACAATTTCTATTTCCAAAGACAAAAACAGATGTTATTGATTATTTGAATTAATTTGCAAAAAGTAAATTATGTTACAACGAATTCAGTCAATCTACTTGGCACTAGCCGCAATAATTAGTACGGTTTTCTTTTTTATTCCAATTTCAACCATTGAAGTTAATGACAATACCTATGCGGTTAAAGCAAGCGGGATCTACTATCAGGATATGGGTAATTATGTATTTGATTCTCCCTTATTGGCCCTAAGTTCGGTGTTGGTCTTTCATATTATTTTAAGCCTGATGACCATATTTCTGTTTAATAACAGAAGTAGGCAAATTACGCTTTGCAACCTCAACCTGGTTCTATTGGTAATTTGCATGATTCTGGTATTCTTCTATGCAGGTGATGTACCCGAAAAGCCAATTGACGAAGCAGTTAAAACGGTTACCTATTCCTATGGTGGGTTAATTCCTATGATGCCAGTTGTACTCGTACTACTTGCAAGAAAGGCCATTAAAAAGGATGAGAACCTCGTAAAGAGTGTTGATCGATTACGATAGCCCCTACCCTTTTCTTGGAATTTCAATAACCTCCAAATCCATAATTCTATCCTCATGGATGGAAAAACGAATGAGCGTCTTCACTTTATGAAATCCGTGATTTCCAGCTGCACCCGGGTTAATATGAAGTAGGTCCAGTTTCTTATCGGGCATAACCTTAAGAATATGCGAATGACCACAAATAAAAAGTTTGGGCGGGTTGATTGCTATCTCCTTTCTTATTGAGGGAGAATATCTCCCAGGATAGCCACCAATGTGGGTTATCCAAACATCCACTTGCTCACATAAGAAACGATTGTTTAACGGGTATTCCTTCCTCACCTGTTGATCGTCAATATTTCCATATACCCCACGAACCGGCTTAAACTCTTTTAATTGGTCCATTACTGAAAGATCTCCAATATCTCCGGCATGCCATATTTCGTCACAATTTTTAAAGTGTCTAAACACAGCTTCATCGAGGTGGGAATGGGTATCTGATAACAGGCCAATTTTAGTCATGCGTCAAATTTAATAGGGATACCTGAAACAGAATATTAAAATTACAATCGGCCTGTATTCTTACCATTAAATCTATACAAACACCAATTCTTTACCGTTTAACAATATACCTATAAAAGCTACGTTTCCGACTTTTAAAATTGGCTATTATAACTACTTTTGGCGCTCATGAAATTTGGGAATTTTAAACTAATTCTTATCCCCTTTTTACTTCTGATTTTTAAGTTTACAAGCGGGCAAGAAACTGCGGTAGTGTTTGGAACCGTAGTCGATTCCTTAGGCCAACCAGTTGAAGCTGTTAGCATTGGTATAGTTGGAACAACTAAAGGGGCAACTACCAAAGAAGACGGAACCTTTAAAATTACTGTTCCGGCAAATAAAGATGTTCAAATTGCTTTCTCATTCATTGGCTATAAATCCCGAATAGTATCGGTAAATCTTAAGCCCGGGGAAAACTACGAAGCTAATCCTATACTTAAACGTACTTCTAAATCTCTAACCGGAATAACCATTGAAGCAGAAGAAAGAGAACCAACCAACCTCGTCCGAATAGACCCTACCCTGTTAAAAAGCCTTCCGTCGGCCAGTGGAAATTTTGAAACTATACTTTTTACGTTGCCCGGAGTAAGCTCTACCAATGAGCTAAGTTCGGGTTACAACGTTCGGGGAGGTAACTTTGACGAGAACCTAATTTACGTAAATGATGTGGAAATATATCGACCATTCCTTGTACGATCAGGGCAACAGGAAGGGTTGAGTTTTATAAACTCCAATTTGGTAAGTTCAATTCAATTTTCTGCCGGGGGATTTGAAGCAAAATACGGAGACAAGATGTCTTCCGTTTTGGACATCAAATACAAAGAACCCAAAAAATTTGGAGGGTCGGCATCCATTAGCTTATTGGGTGGAAGCATTCATCTGGAACATGCCACTAAAGATCATCGCCTCACGCAAATTCATGGCTTCCGTTACCGAAGTAATCAATACCTCTTGCAAGGACTTCAAACACAGGGAGATTACAAACCTCGGTTTTACGATTATCAGGGATACTTAACTTACGATATCACGGACAAATTGGAATTGGGGCTTTTAATGAATTATTCGAACAACCGATACCAGTTTATTCCGGAGTCGAGAGAAACTGAATTTGGTACAGTAAACGAAGCGTTACAATTAACCGTGTTCTTCGAAGGGCAGGAAATTGATGAGTACCAAACAGGCCTGGGTGCTTTAACCCTTGACTACATGGCCAGCAAAAATGTAAACCTGAAGCTCATTGGTTCTGCCTACCGTACCGTTGAAAGTGAAACCTTTGATATATCTGGTGCTTACCGACTCGATGAATTGGAAAAGGATCTAGGAAGCGAAGATTTCGGAGAAGTAAAATTCAATAGAGGTGTTGGTGGATTTATTGACCACGCAAGAAATTATTTAGAAGCCAATGTGGCTAACATCCAACACAAAGGAATATGGGTCGCAAAATTTGCTGAGTTCCGATGGGGAGGAAGATGGCAATACGAACAGATTAAAGATGAAATTAAAGAATGGGAATACCAGGACTCTACAGGATATTCATCTCCTCAGTATCCGGGATTGGTTGGTTATACATTTGCAGAGGACGATACCGCTCAATTGAGGCCAATACCCGTAAGTCCTCGAAGTGAACTGAATTTAAAAACCAAATTAAATAGCAAAAACGATATCAATTCAAACCGATTGATGGGGTATATTCAGGGAAGCAAAGTCTGGGACATTGACTCCAATGAGTTATCATTTATTGCCGGAGTAAGGGCAAATTACTGGGACTTCAACAATGAACTGGTTATTAGCCCCAGAATGTCGCTTGGATACACGCCCAATTGGAAAAGTGACTGGAACTTTCGCCTGGCCTGGGGGTATTATTACCAGCCACCATTTTACCGTGAAATGAGAGATTTAAACGGACAGATCAATTACAATATAAAAGCCCAAACGTCAATTCATTATGTATTCGGTAGTGATTTGAATTTTACCATGGGAGACAGGCCTTTTAAGTTTACCGGAGAACTGTATTACAAACAGTTCAAGAACCTAATTCCCTATGAATATGATAATGTAAGAATACGGTATTACGCTACCAATAATGCTGTTGGTTATGCGGCTGGTGTAGATTTAAAGCTTTTTGGACAGTTTGTAAAGGGCATTGATTCATGGTTAAGCCTTAGCGTAATGAAAACTGAAGAAGATCTGCTGGATGATTTTTACTACGACTACTACAATGCGGAGGGGGAAAAAATAATTCCAGGCTTCACCTTCGATCAGGTAGCCACCGATTCGGTGAGAAACGAACCGGGTTATATTCCGAGACCCACCGACCAACGGGTACAGGTAGGGCTGTTTTTTCAGGATTATGTACCCAAAATTCCCGATTTAAAAGTGAATTTGAATTTCATTTTTGCAACCGGACTCCCATTTGGCCCTCCCACTCATGAGCGATATAAAGATGTTCAGCGCATGCCACCTTACAGAAGAGTTGATATAGGCTTTTCTTACGATTTACTTAAAGAGAGCAGAAAGAGGAATGGAGAAAGTCCGTTTCGATTTATCAATAATGCCTGGATAAGTTTAGAGATCTTTAACTTACTGGGAATCAACAATACCATCTCATACCTTTGGATCAGGGATATAAACAATCGAGTGTATGGAATTCCTAACTACCTTACCAATAGACGGCTAAACCTAAAACTTGCTGTGGAGTTTTAATGAGAGTATTGTTTTGCATATGGATAGTTACTGGTATGTTGGCTTGTAGTAATGATACTTCAACTGAAAGTGGTTCTTCTTTTCAAGAAGAGCTTAAAGAATTCCGAAAGGAACGAAATAAAAAAATGGCGGGAAGTGATTCGCCACTAGCCCAGGAAGATCGAAAACACTTCGTTGGATTGAATTATTATCCAGCCAATGACACATTTTTAATTCAGGCAAAATTCGAATTGCTGTTTAGCCAGCAAGCATTTGAAATGGCTACCAATACAGACCGGAAGCCAAAATATATTCCCTTTGGAAAAATTTTGTTCAGTATTGATAATAAGGGCTATTCGTTAACAGCCTATAAGAGTCTAGAACACTCGGGTAACGAGCTATTTGTTCCGTTCAATGACTTGACCAATGGCATTGGAAGTTATGAAACGGGAAGATATATGGATATTAAGGTTCCCGATGGCGATTCTATTGTTCTGGATTTTAATCGTTGTTATAACCCATATTGTGCTTACAATTCAAAATATTCGTGTCCAATTCCACCTGCAGCGAACAGCCTGAACATTCAAATTAACGCAGGAGAAGCAAAATTTCACCATTAGGTCGATAACAGGTGGAGTAATAAGCTGAATATTCCCCTTGCCATTTTAATTTTTAATTTAGCTTTACACAACTCAAATTTGCTGGATATATTTATGCGAATAACATTAGAGATCATCACAAAAATCTTACTATCATTTTTGTTGCTTTCCGCTCCGGTAGCGCATTCCCAGATTATAAATTTTGTTCAATATGGTGTTGAACATGGGCTGCCACAATCACAGGTAAACTCACTTGTACAAAGTAATGATGGTCGCCTTTGGATAGGTACTGTTTCCGGATTATCAAGCTACGATGGAATAAATTTTACCAATTATTATAAAAAAGACAGCCTGGCGGAAAACCGGATAACCACCAGCTTTAAAGATAGCGAAGGGCATTTGTGGTTTGGCCATTGGGGAGGCTCAATAACCAAATACGATATGAATACGGAGCAATTTGTTTCAATTAAAATTGAAAAATTCAGCTCCTATCAGGAAGTTTCATCCATAATTGAAGATACCATTGGTGGTAATATCATTTTTTCAACTCTGGGCAGTGGCTTGTTTGTTTATAACATGGAAAGGCAGGAAGTTAAGCGGTACGACATTTCTGAAAAAAATGAAGGTTCCCGGTTTATTACTACCATCCATTTGGATAAAGAGGGAGTTCTGTGGGCAGGTACCGAAACCGAAGGATTATTTGTTATAAATCTTATCGACCTGTTAAATGAAAAAGCAGAAATACTAAATATCAATGAAGATAAAGGGCTGGCAGGCAACCACATTACTGCATTAATAGAATACGATGAGGAATTGTGGGTTGGAACCAACAAGGGAATTAGTTTCTGGAAGATCGAGAATAATAAAAGAGTAGCTTCAGGAAATGGTAAGTCTGCCATAAGCATAATGAATGAAAAAACAGAACTTGGCGCTAATCTTATTACCAATTTTCTAAAAGATAATCATGGCGAATTATGGATTGGAACGGCCAATGACGGTTTAAAGGTTTGTGTAAAAAAGGGCAAGGGATATAAATTCAAACACTACAGTACGGAGCAAGGCTTAAGTTTTTATAACATTAAGTCGTTGTATATGGATCGGGAAAACACGATCTGGATTGGCACTGATGTTGGATTGAATCAGTATACCAGTGATTATTTCGTTTTGTACGATGAAAGTGTTAGCCTAACCAACAATATTATCTGGAGTATTCTTACCGACGACAATGGCAATGTGTGGTTGGGGACCAACCGGGGTGTTTCTCAATTGATGAACGCTGATAACATCAATAACGATTCGCTCATCGTTGGCAAATACAACATTGAAGGATTGAGTAACCTCCCGGTTATGGCCTTGTACAAAGATTCTGATGGGGATATCTGGTTCGGAACAGGAACCGGAAACCTTTTCAGAAGGAGAGTACATGGTAAATATGAGCAAATAAACATAGAAGCCCATATTCAAGATGTGATTATGAGCATCTGCGAAGATGACAATCAAAATATATGGGTAGGTACGAGAAGCGGGGTTGCCCGAATCAATAAAATGACCCATAAAATGACCGTTTTCACAGAAGAAGATGGCCTGGGTGGAAATAGCGTTACCAAAATTATAAAGGATAAAAACGGAACCTTATGGTTTGCTGTGCTTGGAGGTAGTTTAACCAGTTTCGACGGTGAGAATTTCCGAATTTATGATGAGAAAGATGGGATGAACCACAAAGTTGTTCTGTCTCTTGCGCTAGACCAAAAAGGTGAAATCTGGATTGGGTGTTATACAGGTGGTCTTTACCACTATGATGGAAAAACCTTTACCAACTACAACACCAAGAATGGAATGAAAAGTGAAACACCTTACGCAATTGTTGCCGATCTCGACAACAATATTTGGTTCGGCACCACTTATGGAATTGAAAAATATGATCGAAAGCTTAACGAATTCTCTCATTATGGAAAATCAGAAGGGTTCCTTGGAGTTGAAGTAAACCCAAACAGTACGGCAATTGACCGAAACGGCAACCTCTGGTTTGGAACCATTCTAGGAGCTGTAAAATACAATCCAAATGTTGACTACCACAATAACACTAAACCCAGAATAAAAATTAACAAGAGTCTTAAGGTTAATCGCATTGAATCCCCTTATCCCTTTAACAGTGTATTTGATGCAGAAAATAATGATCTAACCTTTTTGTTTACTGGAATTAGCTTGAACAACCCGAAGAAGGTAAAATACAGATATCGCCTGATCAATTATAAAAAGACTGGTTGGGACACTACTAACCAAAGAGAGTCTTCTTACACTAACTTAAGGCCAAAATCGTACACCTTCGAAGTAGTAGCAATTAATGCGGACAATGTTGAAAGTGATGTAGCCACTTACAGTTTTGAAATTAAAACTCCATTTTATAGCAGCACTTGGTTTTATGTGATTCAGATTTTACTCATTGGACTCATGTTATCGCTGGCCGTATTTTATGGACGTAGAACAGGTGGATCTCGAATTGCGACCATCCTCGCTTCTATTGCAATAATTATTGTATTTGAGTATGGTATAAACTTCGTTGAGGATTATTTTGAGGGACAAATAGGTAACGTAGTCTTTATAAAAGTTGGTTTAAATGCGTTGCTGGGACTTATATTGTTTCCGGTTGAAGCCATTATCAAGAAAAAACTCATTAAGGCGCATCAAGATCACGAAGCTAATCACCCATCAACAGCTTAGCATAAAAACTAAAGCTTTCTTAGCAGTTCCTTAACCAGAATTATCAGTTTTTGCTCACCAACACTTGCTGCCTGTATAATGTCCTCAATATCCATGGGATGTAAATTATCCGGATCGCAAAGGTCTGTTATTACTGAAATTGCACAGCACGGCATACCAATATGATTTGCAACGATTACCTCTGGAACTGTTGACATACCTACCGCATCAGCACCAATAATTCCCAAATATCGATACTCCGCTCTTGTCTCCAAATTAGGCCCCGATACAGAAGCATAGACTCCACTCCTCAAATTAATATCTTTCTCAGTAGCAATAGTTTCTAGCAGGTTGTTTAATTTTTCGGAATAAGGACGTGACATGTCCGGAAATCTAGGTCCTTGCTCATCCAGGTTTTTTCCGATCAGTGGATTATCCGGAAGAAGGTTAATGTGATCATCGATAAGCATTAAATCACTTTTATCGTAATTTAAATTGATACCGCCGGCAGCATTTGAAATAATCAGGTTTTCAACTCCAAGCAATTTCATAACTCGAATGGGTAAAGTAATTTGTTTCATGGAATACCCCTCATAGTAATGAAACCGACCGGCCATAGCCAAAATCTTCTTTCCAAACAATTCGCCATAAACCAGTTTACCCTGGTGAAACTCAACCGTAGCCAATGGAAAGTTTGGAATATCACTATAGTCAATGCTTAATTCAACATCAACTGAATCCAATAGTTTTCCAAGGCCTGTACCCAACACTATACCCACCTGCGGAGCTAAAACTCCTTGCTTCTTAATATAATCGGCCGCCTGCCTTATCTCTTTCATATTCATACTACTGTTTTATAGTAAAAGCTTTCAATTTTTTCAGGAGAATAGTTCAGCCAAAATAACGTATGCATGACTCCAAAGATTAATTGAAGTCTGATTACGCCATTCGATGAATATTTACGTGACGATGTAAGAATCCTTTCCTTAAGTATCCGAAGCTTAGCAACCTTGTTCACCCGTTTTAATAAGTCTATATCTTCCATAAATTTTAAGTTTTTATTAAAACCATCAATTTTGGCATACAATTTCCTGGTTATAAACAAGGACTGGTCTCCCCCTCTGAAAAGGAGATAAGGGTACCCAACAAAAAACTCGTAAAACCTAAGAATCAAATTTGAAGGTGTAAACTTCAGTTGAAAACAGCCAACTTCTGCACCATTTTCAATTTCCTGCATAATCAGATTCAAAAAGCCAGGCGGTGGAATTGAATCTGCGTGTAAGAAATAAAGAATCTCACCATTAGCTTCTTTGGCGCCAGTGCACAATTGGTTCCCTCTACCCTTCTGCGTAAGAATTAACTTCACATTTCGTTCATTGGCCAACTTTATGGTATTGTCGGAACTGCCTCCGTCTACAATAATTATTTCGTATTTAAGGTTCCGGGTCAAATCATTATTGATTCTGTCGATTAGAAATGCAATATTTTCTTCCTCATTCCAGGTAGGAATAATTATGCTGATGTCCATGTCTTAATCCAGGACCGCCTTCAAGGTCGAATCCAAATCGTCTACGTTGTCCACGTCGCTTAACGTAGGAAGGAGTTCGTACTTTAAATTCAAATTCTTTAGATCCAGTAGTGTATCCAACAGAATATTGGGAGTGCTCCATTCCTTGTTTTCAAAAAGTTGACTATGCATTTTTTTTAGTCCAATTAAATAGTATCCGCCATCCTTGGCCGGCCCAATAACAACATCATTGTTTTTCAACTTTTCAAAAGCATCTTCAATAATCTCCGATGTTAATTCAAAACAATCACTGCCAATGCATACTATATTATCAAAACCTTCTTCAAAATTGGTTTTAAAGGAATTGCTTAAGCGTTCTCCCAAATTTCCTGAGGATTGTTCATCTTTAAGGAAGTAGTGGTTATTGAACAAATGGTCTTCAAAGTCAATAAAATCAGAATAAACCACCATTCTAAAACAGTTTACCCCGAGCGCGACATCTCGTGTATGCTTCAATAATAATTGGTAAATCTCCAATGCTTTCTTGTCACCAATGTCTTTTGCCAGGCGTGTTTTGACCTTGCCTTCACTGCTATTCTTAGCAAAGATCATTAGTAAATTTCCATATACCTCACCTGACAATTCAAACATTCTTACAGCTCCAATGAAACTAAATTAAAAGTAAAAAAAACTTGTTGTTGTTCATTGCACAACAATTCTTGATTACTAAGTAAGATAACAATATCTACTACGTAGGGTTAGGTGATGAAGGTTGGTTTAAAACTAATGCTGCTGCAAAGTTAACATCGGAACCCTGCTGTGGTAGGCTACTTTTTTAGCTACACTTTTTGAAAATATTTTTTCAAAGAAGTTCTTTTTTCGAGGAACCATAGCCAAAATATCAGCGTCCGTATTTTTTCGCATATAAGCTTGTATCCCCTCTACCGTATCATCATTTTTAGAATACTCTACATTGACGGAGCAATCTTCAAAATACTTCAACAGATGATCCCTGGATTTGGCCTTATTCTCTTCGGATATCTTACTTGAACTTTTTGTTACATGCAATAAGGTCAATTGAGCTTCTCTTCGAATGGCAATTTCTTTTAAAAACTGAAGGTGATCCAGGCTTTTAAACAGATTAAAATCCGTAGCAAAAACAATTTTGCTAATGCCTTCGAATTTGGCATTAAAAGGCACCGTTAGCGTTGGCAGATTAACATCTAAGATTACAGAAGCTGCATTACTTCCAACAAAAAACTCCTTTAATCCACTGGCTCCGGTAGTACCCATAATTACCATGTCAATCGATCGGTCCTTGATTATATGATTAACACAGCCCAAGAATTCACCAAACATTTGAACCGTTTCAACAGAACAGCCTTCTGCCTCGGGCAAAGCTTCTATCCACTCTTTATCCTTCTTTAATCCTTCGAGCGAATCCTTGGTAAGAATTTCACTCATGTTCATAATCATGCCTGCGCTGCTGGACGACGTAGTAGGCTCAACTGAATTGAGCATAATAAAATTACAGCCCCTTCCCTTATACAACTGTAAACCATAGCGCATAGCATTACGAGCAGATTCAGAAAAATCTGTGGGTAATAATATTGTGATGGACCCCTTCATATCTATCGAGCTCCAGAGTTACCAATACCAATTGCTGCAACTGTTCCAGCCAACAATGCTAAAAAGCTGAAAAGATTTACAAATGGACTAGCCGTTGAGAAATCCAGAAACCCTTTATAAAAGAATAATAGAAACGAAACCAGTATTATCACCAATGCTGTTAATTGCTTTTTACCCATAGCCAATTCTTAATTTATCTGCTTCAAAAATATTTATAAAGTATGAATAAACGCACGTTTAATTTCACTTTTAAGCGGAAAGTGAAAAAAGGGCGTATGGACTATTGGTACTTTTATTTGTACCAATCCATTTTTTTAAATTAAAGCCCGGGTTGTCAACTACGAAAAGTGTCTTCTCTGAAAGATTAATGACTTTTTTATCAGCGCTTTGCAATTCACCATGAACCTTGTGAATCGACAAGTTACTGCACTTGGTTTTTAAATACTCAAACAACAATTTTTCTTCATCAACGGTTAGCCCATCTTTACTATTATCCATAAATCTTAAAAGCAAAGAGTCACCGTCCTTGCAAATAGCTGGAAATAAATAGCAGAATTTTTTAAATGCTACCATCGTATTTTCAGAGCGGGTACTTAGAAATACAACATCTTTAAATTTTTGACCGGTTATGGGGATAATAAGCAAAGGCAGAAATACGTTGTTCAAATTTTCGGTGCTAACTATTTTTCTAACATTCTCATAATCGCTTTCGTCAGTTACCAATAAATCGTAGTAATCAATCGCCAAATTAAATGCTCCGGAGCTTAATGGCTCGGATTGCGCAAGCCGATATTTATTACTTGAATCATAATATTGCTTGCTTGTGGTTATAAGGTTTTTAAAATGGTCTCCAATTCTCTTCTCGCTTTTTTTTATTGGATAGTCCAAAAACACTATGTCAATTGAACAATTCGTAAAATGTTGGTGCATGAAATCAATTGTTCCGATATTATGATCGATATCATTTTTAAGAATCAGGATTATTTTTTTTCTCTCCATTGAAAGTCTATTTAATTAGCGATAGATTTTCGGCAAAAAAAGAGACCTAATATTTAGTTTTTGTTTTTGATCGTCACAACCAATCACCAACTACAGCTGATTAGTACGTAGCGACTATTTGAAATTATATGTCTCTTAACATTCGACGCCTAGCAAATGTCCCTGAAACATTTAGAAATTCAAATGAGGGGCATCAAAAACAATTATGATATTAATCATTATTAGTACAGGTTGGCTATCCGAATCAGCTTCTGATCTTCAAGGACTTTTATTTTACGTCCCTGCGTTTCTATTAACTTATCTTCTTTAAAATCATGAAGAAGTCGAATCAATGTTTCTGTAGCCGTACCTACAATATTAGCCAGATCTTCCCGGGTTAAATTAATCTCCGCAGTTCCGTTGCTTTGATCATCCGCACCGTAGGTTTCTTTCAGCATTAACAATGCACCCGCCAATCGTTCACGAACCGGTTTCTGAGCCAATGAGGTTAACGAATCTGCCATAGAACCTAAATCCCTTGACATACTTTTAATAATGGTTTGCGTAAAATTTGAATCCTCGCGAAGTACATGAAGAAAGTCGGACTTGGGTATAAAACATAAGGTTGCTTCTTCTAAGGTTTCTGCACTTACCGGATACTGATCTTCACTAAGCATAGCACGATATCCCATAATATCTCCAGCCTTAAGTATCTGAATAATCTGATCCTTGCCTTCAGCACCGGTTTTATAAATTTTAATCTTACCGGAATTAATACAGAATACCCCAAGCGGGCGAGTTCCCTCATGAAAAACTACCTGATTCTTTTTGTAAACAGTGCAGCTCTTATTTCTATTTATTTCCTCACGGCTTTCTGAGCACAATCCACCAAAAAGTGAACTATCACGAACACTACAAAGACCACATTCAATGTCTACTCTTCTAGAACGCATGCAAATGATTTGTTTATAAGGTATACAAATGTACGTCGGAATCGGATAAATTCAAATTTCATAAGCATGATAAATTGACACTAAAAATAATTGGTCGATCCTTGATTTGGCGAGAATTTCAATTGCTTATTTTTGCAGCCGAAAATCAGGTCGATGGCAGAAATAGAAATTATATTACCGAAAATGGGTGAAAGTGTTGCTGAGGCAACGATTACAACATGGTTAAAAAGTGAAGGAGATACCGTTGAAACAGATGAATCTATTGTAGAAATTGCCACAGATAAAGTTGATTCTGAAGTTCCTTCTCCAGGTGAGGGGGTTTTGTCGAAAATATTGGTAGGTGAAGGAGAAGTTGCTCAGGTAGGGCAAGCCATAGCAATTTTAAGCACCGATGGTGAACAACCAGCGGAAACCCCTGCTCCGGCAGCAGCCGAAGTTGAGGCGCCTGTAGCTGTTGAAGCTGCACCGAGTAATGAAAAGGTTACTCCCAGCGAAGAAGTAATCGCTATCAACAATTCAAATCGATTCTATTCTCCATTGGTAAAAAATATTGCCAAAAAAGAAAGCATTCCACAGGCAGAACTAGATGCCGTTCCAGGAACCGGACAAGGGGGACGAGTTACAAAAAAGGACATTTTATCCTACATAGAAAATAGAGGTGCTGCTCCAGCCGAGAAACCAGCTGAAGTGAAGCCTTCGGTAGCTTCTGCACCAAAAGCAGCCAAACCAGTGGTTCCAAGTGCCCCGTCGCATGATCATGGAGATAACGTAGAAATCATTGAAATGGATCGGATGAGAAAACTCATTGCCGATCATATGGTTCTATCGAAGCATACTAGTCCTCACGTGACCTCTTTTGTTGAAGCAGATGTAACCAACATTGTGAACTGGAGAAATAAAATTAAGGATGACTATTTTAAGCGTGAAGGTGAGAAATTTACGTTTACACCAATTTTCATGGAAGCTTTAATCAAAGCGATAAAAGATTTCCCAATGATCAATGTTTCTGTCGACGACAACAAAATAATCCGAAAAAAAGACATAAACGTTGGTATGGCAACTGCCTTGCCAAGCGGCAACCTTATTGTTCCGGTTATTAAAAGAGCCGATAATTTAAATCTGGTTGGACTTTCAAAAACAGTTAATGATCTGGCAACCCGGGCAAGGAATAACAAATTACAACCTGATGAAATTCAAGGTGGAACCTATACCATTACCAATGTTGGTTCTTTTGGAAATGTAATGGGAACTCCTATTATCAATCAGCCCCAGGCTGCTATTATGGCTGTCGGAGCCATCACGAAAAAACCAGCTGTGCTGGAAACTCCGGAAGGAGATGTAATTGCAATTCGTCACAAAATGTTTTTGTCTCATTCCTACGACCATCGGGTAGTCGATGGTTCGCTTGGTGGAATGTTTGTAAGAAGAATGGCAGATTACCTTGAAAACTTTGATATAAATCGGGAGTTTTAGTTAACCGAACCATGACTTATCAACGCCCTGTTGGGAATTGATTTAAATCTAGATTAACAATCGTTAATCTCATTATTTGTATAATTGTAGATTATGGATTTTACTTTTTTGTAAAAGTCAATTAACAACTTAAATTTTATGCGATTACAGCTATTCATTCCTAAGATAAGTTTCCTGATTATATTCTTAAGTTTTATTGTTGGGTCAGCACTTTCTCAAAAAGTTTCTAAAACGGAGAAAGCCCTGCATAAGCAGGCTTTTGAAAAACTGGATTTAGAGCAATATGGAGAAGCAGTAAAAGACTATCTGCAGCTTCTTGAAATGAGACCCAAAAGTTCCCAATATAACTTTGAAATAGGAATAGCCTATTTACGGTCCGCAAAGGAATTCTACAAAGCAGAAAAGTACTTTGAAGATGCGCTTAAGTACTCCACTGAAGATACAATTGAAGAATTGTTCTTTTACCTGGGCAAATCTTATCAGAATAACCACAAATTTGCTGAAGCTAAAAAATCCTACCAGAATTTTGAACGATTTATTAAGCCCAGTAAGGATGGTGCTAAACTCAAGGCTCAGGTTAATTGGCTTGAAAAAACCTGTAATCATGGAGAGTATCATGTTAAGCTAAACACCAAAAACCCGCTTGAAAATAAATCGAAACCGGTAAATGACGTTAAGAAATACTTCTTAAATGCCTCTGACTATGTAATCCTGCAGAACCTGGGCAATAAAATCAATTCGGTGCACGATGATGAGGGTGCTGTATTCTTTGATGAGGAGAATGACATCTTTTTCACTTCCAAAAGAAACCCGTTTGCCAATCCAAATGAATTTACCTATGGAAAGGAGTTTGAACAAATTTATGTTTCGAAATACCAGGACGAAGATTGGGCACTTCCCAATCTAATTTCAAGTCTTAAGTTATTTGATAGCGGTTTTGACGATCCTTCTTCACAAATTTCTATTGTAGCCGTCAATAAGGATGAAAACACCATGATACTGTATAAAGATGAGTTACTTTATGAAACGGTTAAGGAAAATGGAAAATGGTCAAAACCTAAAGCATTTCCTGAGACTATTAACATTAAGAAATCAAGACAACCCAGTGCCTACCTGGCAGATGATGGAAAGACACTAATTGTTATTTCTGATAAAGAAGGTGGATATGGCGACCGTGATATGTACATAACTATCAGAGATGAAAATGGGAAATGGGGTGAGTTGGAAAATATGGGCTCGGTATTGAATACCGAACAGGATGAAGATACACCGTTTATGATTGGCGATGATTTACTCTATTTTTCATCAAAAGGACACTCTTCCATTGGTGGCTACGATGTTTTCTTCAGTAAGTTTAAGGATGGAAAATGGAGCAACCCGCAAAGTTTGGGGATTCCGATTAACACTCCGCGGGATGAAATAGCTTACATAAGAAGTAAAAAGGATCCGACCATTGCTTATTATGCTTCCGCAAGAGTTGACGGATATGGATATAAAGATGTATACCGAATTACGGCGTATTACAAAACCAGGAAAAGAGAAGACCTTCCTTCAATTGCAATGGTAGATTTCTTATCTGACGAATTGAAGAGAAAAGAAGCGGAAGAAAAGAAAAAGGCAGAAGAAAAAGAAGCTGCAGCAGCAGTGGCTGTTGTAACTCCACCGGTTAAAGAAGAACCTAAGAAAGAAGTTAAAGAAGAGGTTAATACTGTAGAAGAAGTTAAAAAAGAGCCCGAGGTTGTTGTTGCTAAGAAAGAGCCTCAAAAAGTAGATGAGGATTTGTTCAGAGACATTTTGTTTAGTTTCAATGGAAATACATTGACTGAAGAAAGTGAGGAGCAAGTAAGGAAAATTGGAGAGTACATGAAGGCTAATCCTGACTTTGTGATTTCATTATCAGGACATGCCGATTACATTGGTACCGATGAAGTTAATGACGAGGTTTCCAGACAACGTGCTTTAATTGTAACCCGTAAGTTAGTTGCTGCAGGAGTTGATCCGTATAACGTTAACTATACCTACGAAGGTGAAAGAAACCCTAAAGCGGATGGTAAAAACCCTGATGGATCTGATAACCCTGACGGTAGAGCAAAAAACAGACGTGTTGAATTTGAGTTGGGACAATTTGCAATGTACCGTGTAGTTGGATTCGCTTCCAATAGTTCAAGTGTTGGTTCTAAAGGAATGACCACTATACAGGATGTTGCTAATTTCATGAAGAGCAATCCAGGAAGGAAGGTTGAGTTGAGTGGTTTCTCTGATTCAGTTGGTAACGCTGCTTACAACAAAGTACTTTCAGAAAAAAGAGTTTCTGCAGTGGCAGAAGAATTGAAAAAACTAGGAATAGATTCAAGCTTAATTTCAACTAGTTTCTATGGTGAAGAAAGGCCAAGTGCACCTGGAACTAATTCACGTAGAGTTGAAATTCGAATCAATTAATACTGGAACTCCACAATATTTAAAGCCTCTTCATGGGGCTTTTTTTTGATTAATAATCGAATGAAATTAAATCTTGAACGCCCGATAGCATTTATTGATCTTGAAACCACTGGGGTTAATGTAGCCAAAGATCGAATTGTAGAAATCGCTGTTTTGAAGATTCATCCCGACGGACAAAAAGAAGTCAAGGTAAAAAGGGTAAATCCTGAAATGTCAATTCCAACACAGTCGAGTGACATACATGGAATAACAGACGAAGACGTTAAGGACTGCCCAACATTTAAACAGTTGGCAAAGTCGCTATTTATATTGCTCAATGATTGTGACGTAGCCGGATTTAATTCCATAAACTTTGACATCCCTCTACTCACCGAAGAATTTATGAGGGCGGGAATCCGATTCGATGTAAATGAAAAAAATCATATCGACGTCCAAAATATCTTCCATAAAAAAGAACAGCGAACCTTAATTGCAGGTTATAATTTCTATTGCGGAAAGGAATTAGAAAACGCACACTCTGCCGAAGCTGATATTCTTGCAACCTACGAAATACTGGAAGCTCAACTCGAAAAATACGATGACCTGGAAAACGATATGAAATCACTTCACGAGTTTTCACAGAGAAGAAAACACGCTGATGTTGCTGGTAGAATTGGCATGAACGATAAAGGAAAAGAGGTTTTTAATTTTGGAAAACACAAGAATATACCAGTTGAAGACGTTTTTAAAAAGGAACCTGGGTATTATGGTTGGTTAATGAATGGAGATTTTCCGTTGTATACCAAGGAAATATTCAAAGACATTTGGGAACGAAGTAGAAACTAGTTATGAAAATAATCTGCATTGGAAGAAATTATATTGACCACGCCAAAGAACTAAACAATCCAATTCCAGAAAAACCCGTTTTATTCCTTAAACCCGATACTGCTCTACTTAAAAAAGGGGCTCCTTTCTTCTTACCCGAACATAGTAATAACGTACACCACGAAGCCGAACTAGTCATACGAATAAATCGACTGGGCAAACATATTGAAGAGCGCTTTGCACATAAATACTACGAAGAAATTGGTCTGGGAATCGATTTTACTGCCCGCGACGTTCAAAAATCGTGTAAAGAGAAAGGCCTTCCCTGGGAAATAGCCAAAGCCTTTGATGGCTCAGCCCCACTCGGCAAATTTATTGCCATAAAAGACCTTGGAAAAGTAGACAATATCAATTTCGAGTTGAAAAAAAATGGTTCCACGGTTCAATTTGGAAATAGCTCGGAAATGATCTTTAACTTTAACCAAATTATATCGTACGTGAGTAAAATCTTTACCTTGAAGATTGGAGATTTAATCTACACCGGAACACCGGCAGGAGTTGGGCCAGTAGTAAAAGGAGATAAAATTCAAGGGTTTATTAATGGAATAGAAGTGTTAAAATGTAAAGTTCTATAGTAATGCGGTTAATACTATTTTTTCTAATGGTTCTTCCCACTTTTCTGGCTGCGCAATCAGCGACCAGTCTGGAATTTCCGGCGGTAGATACCATCAATCAGGTGGATAAGAAAGGAAGGAAACAAGGAACCTGGAAAAAGAAGCACGAAAATGGAAAAACCAGATACATTGGGCAGTTTATAAACGATAAACCTTCTGGCGAATTTCTTTACTACGACAACTATGGAACATTGACCGCTAAAATCAATCATCTTACCAATGACACTGCCGAAGTGAATTTTTTTCATGATGGTAAAAATGTTATGTCCGAAGGCAAATATTACAAGATGCAACGAACAGGAATCTGGAAGTTTTATGACCGTGAAGGAGATATTACCTCACAGTGCATTTTCGTGAACGGCAAAAAGCATGGCATGTCTCGGGTTTATTATAAGGATGGTCACATTACTAAAGAAGAGATTTATGAAAATGGAATCTTAAACGGTGTTGTAAAAGAATTTTTTCCTAGCGGCAAAATCAAATTTACCGGAGTATATATCGACGACAATTTAGAAGGTAAGGTTGAATGGTTTCATCCCAATGGTGCCCGTAAAGTTAGGGGCTATTACAAGTATGCCGTACGAGAAAAAACCTGGACACACTTTGATAGCGGTGGGTCTCCCACTCTATATGAGTATTATGCAAAAGGCAGGTTAAAATGGTCAAAAACGCCCGCTCAGGTAAAAGCTGAAAAAGAATTAAAGAAACAGAAACAAGACTCCTTAAATTCGTCTCCTGAAATTAAGGAATGAAAAAGTCCCTCTGGATACTAGCTATTTTACTTGTTGTTCTTTCCTGTAGAAAAGACACTGGAACTACCACCGACTTAGGATTCAACTATTATCCCGAATCGGTTAATAGTTACAAAGTTTACCAGGTAGATAGCTTTGTATTTAACGACTTTACTCACACCATAGATACTTTTCAGTATTACATTAAGGATATAGTAGAAAGTGAATTTGTGGACGATGGGAACCGAAAAGTAAAGCGAGTAGAACGATACAAAAGTCAAGACAAAACCAAATGGGAAATTCAAAAAGTCTGGACTTTTTATAAAAACTCTTTTCAAGTAGAAGAACAGGTAGACAATATCAGGTACATTAAACTGAACTTTCCAGTAGAAATTAATAAATCGTGGAATGGAAATGCGGCCAACGTAATGGATAAAGAGAATTATAACTACGGAAGCAAGACAATTGACACCAACATAAGTGGTTTTAGTTTAGCCCGTACGATGAAAGTGGAACACTTCTACATTACCGATCCATTACAGATTAATACGGAAATAAGGTACGAGCACTATACTCCTGATATTGGCCTTGTAAATCGTTATGAAAAAATGGTAAAACGATTTACCACCGGAGTTCCCGGAGATCCTGTTGTTGATTCTGGATATGTATTGTCAATGCGAATAAATGAATACCACCTTGAATAAGTTTCTGTTGGTCATATTCGCTGTACTGTTATCGGCAATTGGGACTGCCCAAACCGGATATTATTCCGTGATATTCAAGGACAAAAACTGCAGTATAAATCAATCACCAAATACTTTTCTTACTGAGAGATCATTGGAGAGAAGACGTAGATCTAAAGTTTCGATTACATTCGAGGATTTTCCACTGTGCTCCAGCTATATAAGTAAGATCACTACCATTCCAGGCGTGAGCCTTAAGAACAGGCTTAAATGGAATAATGCCATCACTGTAGACGTTTCTAACCCGAGTGTGCTACAACAAATTAATGCTCAATCGTTCGTTGAGTCAGTTACATTTATTTGCAGCAAGCCAATTCCGGAACGGGCAGCTCAGAATAAATTCAAACTGGAAGAGGAACCCTTCTTACCCAATTACGGTAAGTCTCAAACTCAAATTGAGATGATCGAAATGAATAAACTTCATCAAAAAGGTTTTACGGGAAAAGGGATGTTAATTGCTGTATTTGATGCCGGCTTTCGAAGGGTGGATACCATGAATCATTTTCAACCCTTGTGGAAGAACAATCAGATTGTAGGACAAAAAGACTTTGTGAATCATACGGACAACGTATTTTATGGAAGCAACCATGGCATGTCAGTACTTAGTACAATGGCAATTCATATTGATGGTGAAATGGTTGGTACCGCACCTGGTGCAAACTATTACCTAATGAAAACCGAAGATCCTACATCAGAAACAATCATTGAAGAATATAACTGGGCAGAGGCTGCAGAATATGCCGATAGTGTGGGTGCAGACATTATCAATTCGTCGTTGGGCTACACTAGGTTTAATGATTCAACAACCAACCATACTTATGCTGATATGGACGGTAATACAACTGTGGTTACCCGAGCAGCCAACAAAGCTTTCGAAAAGGGAATGCTGGTAGTAAATTCTGCCGGAAATAGTGGAAACGATAGCTGGTATTATATTGGAGCTCCGGCAGACGGATATGGTGTGCTTAGTATAGGTGCCGTGGGCAGTGAGGAAACCGTAGCTGGTTTTTCTTCCAGAGGCCCCACCTCTGCAGGAGTCATTAAACCGGATGTTTGTGCAATGGGATGGTGGGTATACGTTGTTGACGCTTCAGGTGTCGTAAAAACCAGTAATGGTACTTCGTTTTCAAGTCCAATTGTGGCAGGAGCAAGCGCCTGTTTGTGGCAAGCCTATCCAGAGATGGAGAATAAAGTTCTTATGAACATCATTCGGGAGTCTGCTCACAAGTACTCAAACCCTGATGTACACTTTGGTTATGGAATCCCCAATTTCAATGAAGCACTTAGCATTTCGGAAGGAAAACGATTTCCGGAAAATAAAAATAATGGTCTGTACGAAAGCTTCCTTCTCTACCCTAATCCTGCTGTAAGAACCACACGAGTTGAGTTTATCGTTGGTACCGAAAGTGAAAAGGCGGACCTCCGTGTTTATGACTCCAGAGGTGTTTTGGTTACTTCAGAAAACTACCACGCCAGAATCGGCCACAACTACATAGATGTCAATTGTACAGGCCTTGCTGCCGGACTCTACCTGGTGGAACTGAAAGTTGGAGAAAACTCCCAGACCAGGCCCCTCGTGATTCAAGGGAGAAACTAGTTTTCGATTACAACCTTGTACTTGTAGATATTTTGGTTGGTCTGCACAACAAGTAAATACATTCCTTTCCGAAAATCTGTTTTCTCTAGGTAAACTTTATTATCTCCCTCTGGTAACTTTGATTTCACCAGCCTGCCATTTAAATCAATTACATTTAGATTCTGAATCAACTCAGTGGCATTTGATGTTACTATAAATTGGCTGGATGTATAACCAATTGTTAACCGTTTTGACTGAGGCTTTTCAGTGGATATGTTAGAATTCAATTTAATTTTTTTCAACCACTGAGCTATAGTATCAGTGACCACCTGAGCCACAACGGGATTCGTTGAAGTTGTGAAATAATGGTTTAGCCCATTCATGTAATAGACATCAAAATCTGATCGGTTAACCTGGTTTTCGAACCGTCTTGCATCCTCCAGAGGTATATTAAAATCTTCCATGGCATGAAGCAATAAGGTGGGTTGTGAAGCATTTTGGTAATTAATAATCGTTGAATCTGTAATGTCTATCCATTCCTTCCAAAACTTGGGATAAGAACCGAAATAAAGCGTATTGGGGTTCCAGCTACCATCTCGAATCTTACCAAAATCTACCAGCGTTTGAGTGGAAATTGAATCTCCTGTTAAAGTATCTTTCAAACATTTGTAATAAATGTCTCGCTGCTGAATGGCAATAATTGAATCGATCCCTCTTGCTCCGGTTCCAAGTGCAATAAGTGCCGATATATCGTTCCTCTCATTGGCAACGATAGAAATAAAGTTTCCTCCCTGGCTGTGTCCCAACAACATGATGCAACTGGTGTCAACCTTCGATTGGGACTTAATAAAATTGACAGCTGCATGAATGTCTTGTACAAAATCGTAAGGTGTAATGGTCCGTGGGTTTAGATTCTTGTGGGTGTAAGTTCTTTTGTCGTACCGAAATACAGCAATTCCATGATCATTAAACGAATTGGCCAAATCCTTAAAATTCCTAACCGTGTCTTTGTACAATCCCGGAAGCAAACAAGCATGATTTGCTGAAGTCAAAGGCAATGTTTGATCTCTGTCGTTGGCTCCTGAACCATGTGAAAAAACCACAACCGGAAACGGACCGGTGCCTTGCGGAGTTGAAAACGTTCCATTCAGTAGTAAGGAACCACTTCGAAAGGTTACACTGTCCTGTGAAAAAATTAAACCATAGGAAAATGCGAATACAAATAAGAAAATTGCCTTTTTCATGAATTGGATGTTTTAGAATGATTTTCTTTTTGAAAAGTCAGGTAGGAATAAGTTATTGGGACAATGACCATAATGGCTACCGCAACCAGCAATGCCTGGCTTAACATAGGTTTTGAGAGAAAGAAGGAAAGGATTAACAGGACAAACCCCAGCCAAAACCAAATTCTTCCCGCCAGGCGATGGGTCTTCTTCCAAACCGATTCACTTTCTATGGTCCAGGGAACCCGGATTCCGATAAACCAATTGGGTTTTATAGTGCCCATGTAGTTACCAAAAGCCATAAGTAGTAGAATCACACCAATATATATTACCCTGTCCATGTTAATATCGAACCCAAGGGAATCCGTTATGATCACACAGGTAATAGCACTGAAGAACAAAACAAACATTAACCTCAACTTGGAATAGGTAGTCGAAAAAATGTCGTAGTTCTTTTTTCTAGGATCAATTTTGGGTAGGATCAATAAGAGTACATACACCCCAATATTTATCAGTGCCATTAAATATTTTGGGCCATAGCCATCGACTTCACCTTGTAAGTTCCAATGTATAGGTAGTTTAACCGGAAGTCTATCATAAACCAATGCCAAATAAACCATGGGTGCGATCAGAATAATTAGATTAAGAACTTCCTTTTTCAAAAATTTAGTCATCGTTATTTTACTTTTTTAATTGAATAATCCATTTCAGAATATCGTCCATTACCGTTGCATTTAAAGAATAATAAATGAACTGACCTTTCTTAACACTTGTAACCAAGTCGGCCTGTTTTAGAAGGTCTAAATGGTGTGAAATGCTAGGCTTGGAAATATCGAACTCATCAGCAATATCACCTGCAGTCATGTCATCCTCCTTGAGTAACTCAAGAATCTTCCTACGTGTGGGGTCGTTTAATGCCTTAAAAACCGAATTCATTAATTAAATATTTAGACAAATATCTAAATATTATTTTTAACTGCAACCTATTTACCTGAAAATCTGTCAGAATAAAAATTCTATTTCCTCTTATACTTCTTCAATTCCGTTGAGGGAGCTATTACCGTGCTATTGTTCCAGGCTTCAGAACTGAAGGCATATTCCTTTTTAAACTGGACGGTTTTGGGCTGAACCACTTGCTCAAAGTCGCTCGATTGAATATCGTTCTTTTCTACTACAAGAATTTCCCAATATCCATAGGTATCAAAGAAGGCATTAACGTCAAATTTTATTTCTTTTAGTGTCTTATCTATAAACCACCTTCTCTTCTTTTTGATTATGGAAAAGTTCCGTTCTATGGATGCCGATTCATGCTTGTGTGCATTAATGTATTTGGCATAATATCCATTAGAGCCTTTTTCGAAAATAATCCTACCCGTTTTATTATTCATAGAATGGCCAAATCCCAGCAAATGAATATTTTCATCATCTTTTCCTTTCTTAAATGCATAATCCAACTGAATTATGGCATAGGAACTGGTCGAAACATACATAACTCCTTCGTACAAGCCTCTGGACTTTGGTCTAAAAGAAATTTCATAAACCAATTCTTCACCAATCACGGTTACACCTTTCTTTTTATAACGATACTTACCCGGACTGCTGATAAACTCCCAATTACCACCATGCAATGAAGCATAGCCTTTCATTATTGATAGCATTTCGCTTTTTACGTTGGATGCTGACTTTTCATGTGGTTTCAATGTTGTTTCTTTCGATTTATTAGAATCAGCGGATGAACTGCTTTCAATTTCCTGACTAAAAATTCCACTTCGCCACTTGTAATAAATATCCTCATCTTCGCCACCTCTTCCAACATCTCCGAAAAATTTACCCAAATTCTGCTCAAACTTTTTTTCCAAATCTTTCTGCGATCCTTCCTCAATGGAAATGGCGGAAATCGGTACAATTTTCCTTTCACCATCGTGGCTATACAAATCCAGCATTACATCCTGGTATTCGATCAACGTGTCCGGAACCAGGGCCATTAACTCACTCATTAATTCGGCATTAATCTCTTCAAAATTTGATTTTTTTACAGAGATCATTTCCTTGTCAGGGAAAGGTACTTTTTCAAATTTGTGGAAGAAAACTCTTCTTTTCGCTGTTTGTTTGGGATAGTTCTTGTCATAATTCTCTTCTATCAACTCCACAATTTCTTTGACCTTCAACGGCCTGGAAGATACTTCCACGGCATCAAGTTTCAGAGCGGTTTGCTTCAATCGAACTTCACTGGTATTAAGAAGTTCCGCTACACTCATTTTACGCGACTCGTATCCTATGTACGAAAAAGAAACATAAGACTCCTGATCAATTCCCGATAAGTTCAATATGTAATGTCCTTCCATGTTAGTAACCGTGCCCTTAAAACGACCATCAACACCTATGTTGGCAAATGGAAGGGGTTCATTGGTTTTTGAATCAACCAAATATCCGGTTGCCGTGGTGTCCTGGGCCAATGCACCAACCGGAATCAACACTAACACAATCACTAATACTTTAATAAAACTGTTCATAATCCAAACGAAAATCTGCCTACACTATCATACACCATTCCATTATTTAAGGAAAGGCAAAAAAAGGTGACCGGTGGTTTATTAGCGGTTTCGATTTTCAAATTGCTTAGGCTCAGGTGGTATTCAAAATGCTTTCTATTCCGTCCAAATATAAATTACTTTCTATCAGTTATCAGGCTTGACTATTTTTGGCTTCGTCTATGGCAAAAAAACACATCTCACTGGCTCAGGCATTTTTACCCATTGCGGTTTTAATTCCATTGTTGGCTATAAACGTAGTTGTTTTTGGTGATAATTCATTGGGAGGGGCCAATCAGT
>CEQS01012058.1_pt1 | contig 33796 bp, 37 predicted proteins | sample 530981 | NCBI WGS metagenome assembly CEQS01 (sample SAMEA2621176, study PRJEB7988) | marine metagenome | biome: marine biome (ENVO:00000447); feature: mesopelagic zone (ENVO:00000213); material: "saline water (ENVO:00002010), including plankton (ENVO:xxxxxxxx)" | depth 800 m
GAGTGTATGCTGGTATAATAGAAACCCGCACCCACGGATCCAGTTCGCCTCCTCTTCCTGTTCCTGTCACTGTGCCGTAGGAAATTGAGTCGCAAACAAGTGGGTCGCTATCAGATCCCTGAAAGCCTCTCGTGCTCGTGCATACTGGTATTGGCGAGCCCCAGGTTACACTTGCCTGAGTCCAATATGTATAAACTGTTCCGTAACTCGTAACGGGCAATCCGTAGTTGTAACTATTATACGGTTCAAAAACCTCGCCCTGAACAACCGAAGGGGCCAAAAATACACCGTTCAGCAATATAAGCATTGCCGCCGTCATTATAATAGTGAAAAGAGACGGGGAGAATATAAGCTCGACATATTTATTGTTTGTCTTCATACAACCTTATTTCCAATCCGTTAGTGCCAACTGCGACACATCGTAATTGCTAACATCAATAGTGTACGGTACACGCTCCCCATTAGTTACATCAAGGAAAGTTACCTCCGCGCGTAAACTATCTTCCCTCTCAGGATCTCCAAGTTCAAGTAGCGCCACATATGAACCATCAGTAGAGAGAACTGGCCAAAACCCAAGTATATTTTCGAAAATTTGTCGCGAGTATACGGCTACTTGTTGTGGGTCTTCCAAGTTTCGGATTTCTAATACATACACCAAACGTGAGTCCGGTAGTGTCCACACAAGGTAATTGCCGTCGTCGGAAACATCAAGCATTGAGTTTGTTGCTACTACACCATCTTCCACACGTATGAGCGAGTATTCTGTTTCCTCGTCCACATTGTATGCAGTCGGCCCTTCATCGGTAAGATACACGAGTATTGAGTTACTCGCCCATTCTGGCTGAGTACCGAACCGAGTAATCAGCTCTTTGCCTTCAGAATCGAATATCAGAATCTGCCACGCGCTTGAATTCCCGACACCCGGGATACCTAACGCAGAAGCCAGCTCACTGGGTTCTGTTTGTCCGTCGAATACAGATACTGCGACCTTGCCGTCATTGGAAACAGTTGGTGACTGCTGGGCGTAGACATGCTCCAGTCCGTATAATTTGGTTACCTGAGATACCGAGTCGCGAGTGCCGTCAAGCACTCCGCGATATAAGCTCATTCGCTCATTTTCCGACTGTGTATCAGTGTCTGGTACTCCGAAGAATGTAATCCATTGAATGTTGCTCGAAATATTGTGTTGCACTGAATTGCGCACACCAGCTGCCGCAAAGTTGGATGCGGCATCAGTTTGAACATCAAACAGAAAGCCTTCAGGTGTATTTTTCGTCATGGTATCTGCGGGCGCCCCCCCGCCGGCATTCACATCCATGCTGCCACCAACAACAACTGGCAGCGTAATGTACAGCGAACCTGCCAGAACAGAAGGCACCGTAGTTTTGGGCACGCCATTGGTAACATTATTCGTTACACCGAAAACAATCACCAGATACCAGAGGATTCCTCCCAAAAATACTATACCAAACGCTATGAGGGGCCACGCCCATAGCGGCAACCCAGACGAAGACTGGCCAAAACCATTGGAGTCATCTGTCCTGTTAGAACGTAGAACGTTAGTATCCTCACTTGTTGAATCCATATAACAAAAAGATCAAAATCTATCTAGGGAACATCACTTTCTTGATAAAAAGCATAGCACCCGATGCGTACGCCGCCAAAGCACTTGTTCACACCCGAAACCCGAAACAGGTTTCCGTGCCATACACATAAGTGAAGCAAGGTCTCGGCTCAAAACTCCTGCCACGCCGGTGCGACAAAAATGTTCGCGCTGTCTCGGTATTCGAGTCCGTCCAACCCGAGGCACGTGAGCGTGTATTCACTTTGTTGCGTGATATTGTCGACGACTTGTGAACCAGAAGTGAGGCTGGCGACAAGGTTGGGTCCTTCCACACTACACGTATCCACGTTCGTTGTAGTCCATTCGATTGTAGCGCTTCCACCAAACTGAACCATTCGTGGAATTGCATCAATGCTGAGTGTTGCCGGCAGTATGTTTCCACCGCCATTGTTTCCACCGCCTGCGCCTGCTCCTCCGCCGGTCCCGTTGCCTCCTGCGTTGCCAGACGGCTGTCCGGCACCACCGTTGTTATTATTATTATTGTTGTTGGGAGAAGAGGGTGGTTGGGAAACTCCTCCTGTGTTCTGGCCGTTGTTGGGTGCGCTTGGTGGTGGAGGGGGTGGGGGTGGAGAAGCTTTAAGGAAAAATGAATCACACAAGTAGTATCCGTTTAAGAGAGGGCATAGACCACTCTGAGCAACCGAAACCACATACGATGGCAAGGTGTACGTGAACAGATTTGCAAGAGAGGTTAGACTCGAAAGGCCACTATTAACTGCATCAATCGAGTACAGGCAAAAAGTAGAGTACTGGTAACACGGCACGCCCTCAAGCTTACTGGCGTTGAATGTGTATCCCACCCCGGGTGTCCAGGTCCAAGGGCCCATAACAATTTCGGGCTCCTCTTGGGGGCTAGGGTCAATCACCTCGCCATAGACAAGAGCCGGATTAGCTGCTCCTCCTACCAACAAAAAAGCGATCAAAACAGTTCCGAGCGAATACTTCCCCATCACACCTCAAAGTATAACACTGCTCACATGCATCTCGTTATGAAGTGTGGACAATAGAGCCAAGTCTTCGCAGTAAAAAGTCGCGAGGCAATACACTTAAAAACCACCCTGCCTGGGGCCCAGAATCTCTGCCAAGAAAAACCTGATAAAGCCCCGTAAACAATTCCTCTGGCTCAATTGCTACTTCTTTTTTGATCTCATGTAGTCGATGGTGCAAGCTCTCGCCCGTGAGTACTTCATTAGCTTCAATATACGTGTAGAGTTTCTCAAATGCCTTCCTCTGAGCACCAGAAAATGAGAGTGCGACGGGGGTGTCTTCCTGCAACTGAAATACATATCGATCGGGCGCATGCTTTTTTATCCACGCTAAAGAATAGTCGATACGTTCGTGCAGCTCCCTTAATTCTAATTCGTTTAGCTCCTCTCCCTTTTCTTCCCTTGCTTCTCTAAAAATATCGATATGCGGCATCTGCGCGAGAAAAGCGACCTGTGAAAATCGCATACGGTAATGGCGTTCGGGTATATTGTGTAGGTGGACAAGTTCGTACAAGCGTGAATCGTCATCGCCGACCCCGCTCCAGTACTTCTCGGCGATCTCGTCGTAGCGATCGTAGAGCACGGGTATAGTATTTCCTTTCGGTTCGAAATTGATCGCCCGCATTGGTTTGGTTCCCAAAAGAGCAAGTCTAAATATTTTGCGTGGCAATGAATCGGCGATTTCTCGCGCAGATGCACCTGCTCCCTTGGAGCTTGACATCTTTTTGCCGTTCACCAGGAAAAACTCGTATGGTATATCAAACGGCGGATCGTAATTGAAAATTCCTCGGGCGATGTGATTCGCGACATCTCGCGCACCACCACGAGTGGAGTGGTCCTTGCCCGCTCCCTCGATGTCAACCCCAACTACTTTGAACTTGGCCGCCCACTCCACTTTCCAAGGCAAGGATGCATTACCGTCAAATGGTGATATGGTTCCCTTGTTATTACAACCCTTCGCCCAGGCCACCAGGTTTTCTCTACACTCATACGTCACCTGCTCTCCATCAAAACCCAACACTTGCGTAGTTCCCACCTTGCCGCATGACTCGCAAACGACGTTCAGGGGCAACCAGTCGTCTGGCTTGATTGATCCGGAGACTTTTTTGTAGATCTCACGAATGTCCGCTGCTCTCTCTAGTGCTTCTCGTATCACTTCGTTCATTCTTCCCGAAGTATACAGTTCACTCGTTTTGTAAAACTTGGGCGAAAACCCCGCCTCCACAATGACTCCTTTGAATTCGTCCGCATAAAACTCTGCAAGACTCTTTGCTCGACCGTCTGGTGAGGGAACTTCGCACAGCCGCTTTCCCATATGTTGCTCATATTTACTTTTGTCGAGATATGTTGGCAATCCATCCATAGGGTCGAAATCATTGATTTCGTAAAGAAATTTTGCGGGAATACCCTTTTCATTCAAAAGATCCGAAATGATCCCATGAATGGCAACGCCTCGCATGGAGCCGACGTGCACACGTCCACTCGCTGTTTTCTCGTCACGAACAATGACCTCTCCTTTGTCCTTTAGCTGCTCATGTGCTTCCTCAGCAGTTTTGTCTGCCCAAAACATATCTTCTTGATTCTACCGAAAAAACCCCGTGGGGCAACGCCGCAAGAGGCTTTTAGTCTATTTTTGTGACCTTGTACTTCACCGGTCCATTGGGTGTTTCAAATTCGAATATCTCTCCTTTTTTCTTTCCCATCATTGCCATACCAAGCGGTGACATATGTGAAATTTTTCGATCGCGCATGTTTGCCTCGGCCGACCCAACAATCTCATATTCGCGCTCCTGTTTATCTCCAATCTTCATGATAGTTACCCTCATTCCCACATGAACCTTATTACTCTTCGATCCCTCCCTAATGACTTGTGCGCGCGCCAATATAGTTTCGAGCTGCTTTATTCTTCCTTCAATAGCCCCTTGCAGCTCGCGGGCCTCTTGATACTCTGCATTCTCTGAAAGGTCCCCGAGCGAGCGAGCATACTCAAGCTGCTCGGCAATCTCCCGCCGACGTACTGATTTCAGATGGTCAAGTTCCTTTGTAAACTCTTCGAACTTCTCCCGGGTCAGATACTGGTCCTCTTCGTTATTCATTTTCATCGTGGCGTACAGTATACGCGACCCCGAATGTAAAACAAAGCCGGTGCTATTCTGTCGTGATATCCAAGGCAGGATACTCACCGCGTACATATTCAGGATATTCGTTCACTATGGTACGAAAAAAACTTTGCAAGGCAGGAGCAGCGCCACGTAGCGTTCCTGCTGGAGCTTTTTCGAGAACGACTGCAAAAGCAAACTTTGGGTTGTCTGCCGGCCAAAAACCAACTACCCATGAGTTCATTGACTCATTGTTCAGCCCCAACTGTGCTGTTCCGGTTTTTGCTGCAATTTTAATACCGGGGACATTGACGGCTGCCGCTGTTCCGGTCTCTGCACTCTGGCGCATGCCTTCCCGTACTATTTGCAAATATTCGTCCGCTACTCCTACCGGGAAACTCTGCATGGAGGTCCCCTTTATGAGATGCGGTGTGAGCAATGTTCCGCCGTTTGCAACCGCTGCAATATATCGAACAGCTTGAATCGGTGTCACCAAGAATCCGAATTGTCCTATTGCTGTGTGATATGTATTACCGATACGCCACGGATCCTCTTCTCCGAATACTTCCTTCTTCCACGATGGAGTGGGTACTACGCCCTTACCTTCTGAATCTAACTCAATACCTGTCGCGACCCCCAGACCGAATCGAGCCGCGTACGCGGCCAAACGCTCAATGCCCAGCCCCTTCTGTCCCTCGTAACCACCTCCTACTGCGTAGAAATACACGTTAGAAGACACGGCTATGGCCTCACGTACATTTACCCAACCGTGAGCCTTCCAGTCTCGAAAAATGGAATCGTTGTTGGGATCATACGGATTTGATACGCGAATCTCTCCAGTCGAAAGGATGGATGTAGTTGGCGTTACCAACCCCTCAGCGAGCGCAGCTGCTGCTATATATGGCTTCACGATGGAACCGGGAGTGTATTCACCCAAGACGGCTCTGTTCAAAAACGGCTGCCCAGTTTGTGTTGAATATTTCTCTATTTTTTCTTGGTCGATACCGTCGGTCATTACCTGCGATGAATATTCTGGATAGTTTGTTAATGCAATCACTTCTCCTGTCGTTACATCCATAACGACACCCGATCCCCCCATAAAACCAGAGTCTCGCGCACCGGTTTGTATTGCTTTATAGAGAGCTTCTTGTATGTCCGCATCAATACTAAGAGTCAGGTTGGCTCCATCTATTGGCGCACGTATCGTATTTTGAGACTGAATATTGTTCAGAGCATCAACCTCAATGATTCGAACACCATTCTCGCCATCAAGCATATAATTTAAGCTGCTCTCTACCCCGGCTTTGCCAATATAATTGGTGCGCCACCAAAACCCGCGTGAATCTTTCTCAGGATATCCGACGAAACCCAGTACGTGGGCAAACCCCTGTTTATCAATATATTTTCTCAAGGAGTATGTGTTCAATGAGTTTCTACTTTCGTCAGGAAGTACATTCCAGGCTAACTCTCGTCTGAATCTATCATAAATAACTCCGCGTTCTGCAAAAAGTATCTCTTGATTCAAACTATTCTGCTTCGATAAAACCGCCATGGCTTCACCACGTGCAATCTGCAAATTCCACACTTGGACAAAAAAAATAACGAAAATGATTGCGGCGACTCCACCCACCAGCATAGGAATTTGGCTTCGGATAGAGCGCTCGACTCGACCCTCAAACTGACTAGTATCAAACGACGGGAGGTTGAAAGCGTCTAGCAATACTTCATCAGGGTCGATGTCTCGGTTATGCAAGGTCCTGAATGTTCGTTTCCTTCGACTAAACATCTCCTAAGAATAGACCAAAAACCTATGAAGCTCAAAAAAGCCGCCTTCGCACCGCTTCGGCAACAACGGTAGTTGCCAAAAACACTGCGGAGTAGAATCCAATGTACAGGAACGAGTCACCCACGGTAGCGAACCACAAGTCGAGCAACACTCCCGTCGAGAGTACAAGGTAATTGCGCCGTAGTATTAGTGCCATTACTGCTGATAGAAGCGCGAACAACCACGCTCCAGTCATTATCCCGGCTGTAAATACACCGACCAAAAAAAAGTGAGTCAACTTCATGATGTTACTGGACACGGACGAAACGTAACGTATCCAATGTCAGGGGTGTGCGCACGCGTACTAGCTTGAGAGCATCAGTGGGTTTTGTCTCGACACTTCCAACATACCCCACCAGGCCTGACTCCGTACCGTAGAGCACAACAGGATCTCCCACTGTTACTGTAGCATCGCGTGCTATTTCAGTGATCATGTTCCCGTTGCCTACTCCTTGTATTGTCGCCGACAACATCGCTTCTCCACTTCCTATAAGGACGTTAGTCTTTTGCCCAGGTGCAGAAGTTAATTTGACCGTTGCTGTATTGCCCCCGAATTCTGCCACTGTTCCAACGACTGTATCATATTCGCCAAATACTACGGACCCAATAGAAGGAGCGACCGGTGCCTCAAAAGATACGAGGATAGTTCCGTAGGGGAATGAACCCCCGGAAGAGATTACCCGCGCGAGCGTGCCGCGACCAAGCCTCTGCTTGTCCGCTCCCAACAGTTTTCGCAATTCTTCATTTTCTGAGACGAGCACCAAATTATTGAGTGCATAGAGCTCAAGTTCACGAATTCGTGTCTTCAAAGCCTCCCTCTCTTGCAGCAGGGCATCCTTTTGTGTTAGGGAATCCTGAGCGTAGTCAGCCGCATCTTTAAGTGTCACGCTGGTGCCCAGAATCACAGTGGCCGCGTTTCGGGCTATAGTTGCTATAGCTCCGTTTCCAAAATAATTGGCCGTAAATAGCAGCAGTACGAATATGAAAAACGCCGGTAATATTTTGCCCCCAAGGGGGCGTTTTTGATGTTTATTCAGTCGGTGAAAGTTCATGACTTTGTGTTATAAGGGCTTCCTCATAACTTGAAAGGTCCTCGAGGATCATTCCGGTTCCACGAACTACAGCGGTAAGTGGATCATCGGCCACATGCACAGGTACCCCCAAGTGTTCGGCTAACAGTTCCGCAAGACCCCGGATGAGCGCTCCACCGCCTGCTAGATAAATCCCCCTCCGCATCACGTCTGACACTACTTCAGGAGGTGCCGTTTCCAGGACCTCCTTCACTGCATCAATAAGTTGGTCGATGGAGCCGGCTATCGCTTCTCGTATGTCTGAATCGGTGATAACCACTTCCCGAGGCAATCCTGTCACCAAGTCGCGCCCTCTCACAGTGGCTTCTAGAGGTATCTCTCCTTCAAGCACTGAGGAAGTTGCAATTTTAAGGTCTTCGGCAGATTTACTCCCGATAAGAATCTTAAATTCGCTGCGTATATAGTTAATAATATCGTCGTTGAGTTTATCGCCAGCGATACGAACATTTTTGGCGTTGACTAATCCCCCGAGAGAAATGATTCCAATATCAGTGGTCCCGCCACCTATATCTATAACCATCGACCCTGAAGGTTCACGTACCGGCAGACGTATTCCGATTGCAGCGGCCATTGGCTCCTCTACAATAAATACCTCGCGAGCTCCGGCGTTGCGAGCCGCATCTTGTACAGCACGTACCTCAACGGAAGTTATCCCGGAGGGAACTCCCACAACAACGCGTGGGCCAAGTAATCTGGTCTTGTCGCCCTGTGCCTTACGAATTAAGTACCCAAGCATTTCCTCCGTGACTTCAAAGTCGGAAATAACTCCATCAACAAGCGGCTGCACGGCAACTACATGCGCTGGTGTTCGCCCCAACATTTTTTTTGCGTCGGCGCCAACCGCCACTACCTGCCCAGTTTTTTGGTTAAGTGCAACCATGGACGGCTCGTTTATGACAATGCCTCGACCATTTACATATACGAGCGTGTTGGCGGTCCCGAGGTCAATCCCAATGTCGTCAGACACAAGTCCGGAAACGTGTCCAAAAAGATTTTTCAGCCATGTGCGCACCCGATTAAACATAACCTGGCTAATTATCAAGAAGCTCTTGTTCGCGTATATAGGTTGTCGCACCAGTAGCTCGCGTTACGAGCTCGTATTCACCCGCCGCAAGTGTTTTCTCACTTACAATGACACGTTTAGGAATGCCAATCAGGTCCGAGTCAGCAAACTTCTCTCCGACCCGTACATCTCGATCATCGAACAATACTGACATACTTCGAGACTCCATCTCCCTGAATAAACGCTCAGCTTCTTTTCGCACCTCTTCAGTTCCATTGTCAAGAACGACCAGGTGATACTTGAATGGGGCTATTTCCTCTGGCCACACCAGGCCCCTCTCGTCTGACAAAACCTCGGCTACCGTCCCCATGGCTCGTGCAGGACCAATTCCATATGACCCCATAACCACGGGGAGTTCTTCCCCTTCTTCATTTTTATATGTAAGTCCTATAGCGTCTGAAAACCGTGTCCCCAGTGGAAAAATATTACCGACCTCAATAGCCCTTTCCTCTCGCAAAGATACTCCCTCCCAGCCCAGGTCCTTAATAACCTCTGTTGTATTTACTTCCTTATTAAGCGCTGTTCCTGTCGTATCATTAATGTAAATCATGTCCTCACCGGCATCAGAGATGGTTTGAAATTCATCACTAAATCTGGAGAACGAACCGCCACTTGCGAATGTCCGGTACGTTTTTTCTCCTATACCGATCCGGTTAAATATTCGGAGATACGCTTCCGCGCACTTTTCATAGAATTCACGAAAACTTTTCTCGTCAGTATTAAAAGAATATAAGTCTTTCATTACAAACTCTCGCGTGCGCATTATGCCGCTCTTCGCACGAGTTTCGTTTCTAAACTTCGTTTGAAATTGATAAATAAACTTGGGAAGGTCTTTGTACGAAGAAATATGGTCCTTGAGCATCCTTGTCAGTGGCTCTTCGTGTGTGTTTGCGATACCCAATTCTGCTCCCTCATGATACTGCTCGCCACTGTGTAAATGAGTCTTGAACCAAATGTCCACCGCAGTATCTTCCCAACGTCCGGAAGTTTTCCATACTTCTGGATCTTGCAACGCCGTCATGATCATTTCTTGTCCTCCTATGGCATCCATTTCTTCCCTGATTACTTGCACAACATTGTTAAATGTGCGTAGTCCTAACGGCAGAAGCGAGTACACGCCTGCCATTTCTTTATGTATATAGCCCGCGCGTATCAAAAGCTGGGCATTCTTAGACACCTCATCTTTGGGTGTATCTTTTCGCGTTTTAGTAAAAAGTACTGACTGCCTGATCGTGTGTGTCATGGTGAGGGAATACTAGCAGAAAAGCTTGCTGAAATGAAGTTTTTCGCATTATCCATTTGACTTTTTATTGCAGGGCTAGTTTATTTTAGATAGAGCTTTTAAAAAGGAGAGGGAACGATGGTGAATCATCGGCACCGATCTATAGGGGGTGTGGGTGTCTCCGGGAGACACCGCAACGGGATACGTGAAGTAAGAACTATCATAGCTGTTCTACAAAAGGAATTTGCCGGCTACATGCTGGATGGCAAATTCAAGATAGGCATTGGTCCTATACACAAGAATGCGAAGCGTAGAGACCCCACCATACAACGAAGTAGCGGGTCGCTGATCCTAAAAATCAAGGGGAGAAGCGGCGGTCAAGACATCGTAGTGTGGAGCAGCAAGCATTTGTGGGATTCGGTAGAGTGCGCAGTGCGTAGAGCCTGGCGCAAAAAGAGCTGGTAGATGAATGGCCGCCTGCCCTCTACAAAAGCCCGGTCGCGTGCGACCGGGCTTTGTTCATGGTCTACGATAGAAGCTTGGCTATGTCGTAGTAAGTCACAACCACCATCAATGCAATGATGAGTGTGAATCCTACAAAATTAAATACTGTTGCCACCTTCTCACTTATAGGCTTCCGCCGCACGGCCTCAATAACCACAAACAACAATCGTCCCCCATCAAGGGCTGGCAAGGGAATTAGATTTATCACTGCCAAGTTTACAGAAATGAACGCAGTAAAATAGAGTAGATACACAATACCAACAGAAGAAGCATCTCCTACCAACCCAGCTATGCCGATCGGCCCGGCTACTTGAGACCAATCGGCGGCACCCGTTACAGCGGAGGCAAAAAAGCCGACTAATCCGACTGTGACAACCTCAAATGCGCGGAAAGTGCCAGCCAAGCCTTGGCTCAGAGCTTCCCATACAGGCAGAGATCGGTCAGCAACAAGCGCCATCGCCATTCCAATTGCGGGAGTTCCGGGGCTGTCACCAAGCACACCATGTGCAGGACTAACCTGGACATTTTCGACTGTACGCGTATCTGTGTCACGAATGTATTCGATAGTTACATTTTCGCCTGGTCGCTCTTGTATAAACCTGGCTGCTTGGCTTGGAGTCATTCCCTCTAGAGAGTCATCTCCTGTTCGCATTGAAACTAGCTCATCGCCCGCTGCAAGCCCTGCCACGTCTGCAGGAGATCCGGGTACAATTGAACTCACTATCAGTCGGGTATCGAACCCAGCAGCATCCGCCTCGTCAATTGCAGTCGGGGCCCCCATCATGAGGGTCGTTGAAAATAAGATCCAGGCGAAAATAAAGTTGAATAGCACACCTGCTATCAATACCGCGGCCTGGATAAATCTCGATTTGTGCACGAACGCCTGCCGTATCTCCCTGGCACTGTAGTTTTGGTCGTGTCGCTCTCCAAAGATCCGTACAAATCCGCCAAAGGGTAGCCAATTTATTGTGTATGTTGTATCTCCCCGCTTACCTATCGTGAAGGCGCGTGGAGGATACCCAATACCAAATTCATCTACTCGTATCCCAAACAATTTTGCCACCAAAAAGTGTCCCAATTCATGGACAACTATGAGCACGACTAATACTGCAATAAAAAGAACTATGGACATGCGTGTTTGTTAGCTGTGAATTTCTGCTTCCTTTTTGCTGTAGGCCTCTTCCAAAGACTGATTGGCCTTTTCTACTTGTTTTTGTAACTCGTCCTTACTGCGAAACTTCTCATCTTCACTTATTTGACCTGCTTTTTCTTGAGCTTGAATTTCACTCCACACTTCGTCTCGGGCGATTCGAATACTTTGGCGTGCGTCCTCGAGTTTTTTCTTGGCGATTTTCACCAAAGACTCACGACGTTCAGACGTCAGTTCGGGAAATATTACACGGACACCTTTTTCGTCTGCCGAAATACCTGCACCAAGATTCGCATTTGCTATCGCTTTTTCTACTTCTTTTACTTGCGAGATGTCCCACGGAATTACCCGCAGTGTTCGTGCATCCTCTACTCCTACGCTTGCCGACTGGCTTAACGAGACACGAGCCCCGTAACTTTCTACCTGGATACCATCAAGAAGCGCCGGTGTTGCACGTCCTGTGCGCAAACTGCGATACTCTCTTCGTAGCCATTCTTCGCTCTCTTCTACTTTTTTTTGCAGTGGTTTGAAATCGTACATACTTCCAAGTATACCGTAACTCGTTGGTTACGAAAGTTTCGGAGTGACAAGTGCTACGCTTTCCAACATCTGTTTCAGTGATGCTCCGTTATCTTGCATAACACGGCGAACGTCGATAATGTGCTGCAACGCCCGTTTACTCGAGATCGCAGAGCAAGCATATAATTCCCCCTCAATTCCATCCAAGAGTCGCCTTGCAGATTGTCTGTCTTTTTCCTTTATGATCGGCTCGAGTATGGCCACGCGACGAGACGGATTACCCTTGATGAAGTCTCTCGCAACTTCTACTTCTTTCGAATTTTTATCGCCTTGTATTACCCATGCGCGCGAGCGTAGTGTTGGGAGTATGTCCTGCACGCCAGAAACACAGAAAAAAAAGTGGGTGCGCTCTGGTGGTTCTTCCAGTAGCTTCAACAACGCATTTTGCGCCTCTAGGGTGCATTTCTCTACTCGCCAAACAAACAACTGCACCCCCAATGAACGCATGTTCGCCAAACGAACGAGATTCCGACTGTCGTCTATTCCTAAAAGATCAAAATTCTGTACGTATATTTCAGCATCTTTGTAACCATCTCGGAGCACTTCCGGCAGTGACTCAAAAACGCCCCCTGTATCTTCGATGAGGTACGCATGATACAAATTTGCCACATCTATGGAAGTTGGTATGCTCATTACATTAGTATACCGAAATTACCGCTTTGATAGGATTGCCTTTTTATACACATCAAGATGTTGCAGGGCAATACCAGTACCCTTGGCGACACTATAGAGCGCATCATCCGCGAGGGTTGCTCGAACGCCGGTGCGTCGATAAACAAGTTCGGGTAAGTTACGCAGCTGGCTTGACCCTCCGGACATGATGATTCCATTATCTATGATATCCGCAGCAAGTTCTGGTGGAGTTTCTTGAAGCACGTCACGAATTGCTTTTACTATCTCCCTCAATTCTCTTCCTATTGCCTTAACCACCTCATTAGTAGACAGGTCGATTGAACGCGGGAGACCGGTTAAATAATCTCTTCCTTTCACCGTCATAGTAAATTCCTCCTCCAAGGGAATGGCAGAACCGATTTGCATTTTTACTTCTTCGGCTGTTTTGTCGCCTATGGCCAGGTTAAACGTTTTTTTTATGTGGGCGGTAATAGCTTCGTCAATACGATTGCCCGCACACTTTACTGAAGTAGAAGCTACAATTCCACCAAGAGAAATAACAGCAACATCAGTCGTGCCGCCACCAATATCGACAATCATGTGCCCTTGTGCTTCATGAATTGGAATCCCGGCTCCGATTGCCGCCAAAATCGGCTCCTTAACAACCGAAGCAGACTTAGCCCCCGCCTTTACTGCAGCCTCGATGACGGCGCGCCGCTCGGCTGACGTAACGCCTGCTGGGACAGAAATCATAACGTCCGGTCGAAATATACTCCACCAGTTGGTAGACTTACGCATGTAATAGCGAAGCATCGCCTCGGTAACACGATAGTCTGCGATAACCCCGTCCTTCATAGGCCGATAGGCAACGATATCGTCTGGAGTTCGCCCGATCATGTCCTTTGCTTCATCACCCACCGCAAGAATTTTGTTTTCCTGCTCGGAAACCGCAACCACCGAGGGTTCGCGGAGTACGACACCCTTTCCGGGCACATACACAAGTGTGTAGGTAGTCCCCAGGTCGATGCCGAGCTTTGGTGTCATTGAAAATATCATAAGTACGCTGATTGTACTGTTTTATCAAGCTTTTACAATTCACTTGCTACGAGAGGTGGGGCTTAGAGTCTTTTGCTATGTTCACAGGCATACATTAAGTGTAGTGGCAAAACTCGGGTAACGTGGTTCACGCCCGAAACTGGTTTTCTTTGCATTTATCGTTTGAAATTGATTTAATGCCCGAAAATGAAGAAGGTCACGCGAAAAAAGTATATTCTAGCCGGAGGAATCACAGTTGCGATTTTGGTGTTGTTATTCGGAGTTATGGATCAATCTGGGTATGTGCTTTCGGGGCCCTATATCGTAAAAGGAGGGACTCTCGTTCTTGAAGAAACTCAGCCAAACAGCGAAGTATTCATTGACAATCGCCGAACAGGGGAAGTTACAGTCGATGGAATTGGCTCTTTTGACGGCTTGAAGCCAGGTACACGCAGTATTATTGTTGCGCACCCAGACTTTTGGCCATGGATTCTCGACTTTCAGGCGTATCCCGGGCAGGTAACCACACTTCGACCGCTGCAAGTACGCAGAGAACAATCAGATGCCTCAATTACCATTACTGAGCCGGCAAACAAAAAAGTGGCCGAATCTGCGCTGGTGCAGTATCGGGAACCGACTCGGTTCCAACCTCTCGCTCGCGGTAATCTACGTGTTTGGATCGAGGGTGCCACTATATTTTTGCACACGGGAGAGGAGTTCGTGGAACTATACTCCTCTACTGACCCTATCCGAAACATATTTTGGTATGGAGACCGTGAGGATGCCGTCATAGTCGCATCACAAGATACCGTATTTGCTCTTGATCTTCGTGTTAGTCGAGTACAAAATTTCTTTCCCATCTATAGGGGGGTTGCTCCTGAAGCAGTCGCGGACCCCACGCAGCCGAGAAGGATCTTCATCAGAGATGCCAGGGAATACCTGGCCATAGATCTCTAGAGATCACTCACTACTTCAATGTGTGCCCCCACTTCTGAAAGGCGCTCGGCGATACGCTCATAGCCTCGCTCAATCGAATATACGTTTCGCAAAAGTGAATTTCCTTTTGCAGCAAGCATTCCAATCAATACAACAACAGCAGGGCGCAGAGCCGGAGGACAAACAACCTGTGCCGATTTGAGTTCAGTTGGGCCAGTTATGAAAACGCGGTGTGGATCAGCCAGCTTTATGTCTGCTCCCAGACGGTTGAGTTCCGTAAAGTATATAGCTCTTCCTTCCCAAGCCCAGTCATGAATGAGTGTGGTGCCCTTGGCTTGGGTCGCTATGGGGACAAAGAATGGTAGATTGTCGATATTCAGCCCAGGATACGGCAGTGGATGTATCTTTACCGGAGATGCCTTGAGTTCTGATGGATAGACCGTTATATCAACCAACTTCGTCTTTCCATTTTGGGAGAAGTATACGGAACTTTTTTCGCATAGAAGTCCCATATATGAAAGTTTGAGTAGTTCTACTTCTAGAAACTCTATTGGGCATCGTTCAATCCGTAACTCCGACCCTGTTACTGCAGCTGCGCTTATGAACATCATAGATTCAATTGGATCTTCGCTGTTGTGGTGCGTAATCTCTTTGTTTATCTCTTCAACTCCGTATACCGTGAGAGTAGTCGTCCCAACACCGTCGATGCGTACTCCAAATTGTCGCAATAAAAAACATACATCCTGGACTTGGTAGTTTGGCGGGGCATATTTAATGACTGTCTTCCCTGGCACGAGGGCTGCCGCAAGTAACGCATTAATCGTCGCAGTGTCGCTCGCCTCGTACATGACAATCTCCGCGGGCTTGAGCTTTTTATGAGTTAATTGATAGTGATCGTCATGCGTTTTTATGCGAACTCCGAATTCTTCGAGTGCATGACGGTGTGCCGCGATAGTTCGGTCTCCCATATTGCACCCCCCCGCATGCGGAAGGTTAAACTCATTTTTCTGATGAATCATGGCGCCGATGAGCATCAACCCACTGCGCATCTTGCATGCTGCTTCTTGGTTAATTGACGAAAGCTTAAAGTTTCTTGGGGGCGTTATGCGAAGCGAAGTACGATCGACTGAATCAAGCTGCACACCGATACTCTTAAATACCTCCGTCATCCGATATATCTCTTCAATACGTGGAATACCATGCAAGGTTGTGGGTGCCTTATTAAGAAGGGCTGTACACATGAGTGCCAACGCTCCGTTTTTCGATGTATTCGTAACTACAGTTCCATGCAGTTTATGTCCTCCCTCAATCCGGAAGTCCACGCTTTCTTTGATGCCAACGACTTGGTGGTGGAGTACATCACTAATCTTCAGTAGTTGGCCCGTTGACAGATTCTGATCACCAGCTTCCATGCGAGCAACTGCCGACTGGGAGGTTCCAAGTGCATGCGCGAAAGCCTTTTGTGTAAGCCCTCTTCTGCGACGAACTTCCTTAATAAAGAGTCCTATCTTTTTGTGAGGTTCAGAAGCCATATCCAGTTTCGATTCGAACATGATATATCACATGTGATATAGCGCAACTTACCTATACCCATGGTATGCTGTTGCAACCATGTTCATAGTGCACGTGACCCCTATAGCCAAAGGAGGTCTCGATCAACTTTCATATTTCTCATCCCAAGAGATCCCTGTCGGTGCGGTAGTGCGTGTTCCATTGCGAAATAAAGAGGTGCCAGCATTGGTGCTTGAGCGCGAGGATGCACGCACCATAAAAGCCATATTGCGTACGAGCATCTATGAGACGAAAAAGATTGCGACTCAGGACTATCTTTGTATCTTTTCTCCAGAGTTTGTGCGAGCTGCCCAAAAAACCGCAACTTACTTTGCAACTTCAATTGGAAGTATCATGTACAGCTACGTGCCCGCCGCCATACTAGATGCTGGAAAAAAGGGTGAGGTTACAAGTCCACGTTTTGATCGTAAGGCTGCAGAAAAGTTTGAAAAACTTGTGCTGCAGCTCCCCAAAAGAGAACGTCTAGGAAAATATAAAACCATTATCCGCAGTAACTTCGCGCAAGGCAAATCGGTTTTTCTATGTACCTCCACGGTACTTGAGGCGCACTCACTGAAAGAGCAGTACGGTCGTGGCATAGAACAATATACGTATGTACTCGAAAGCACGCAAAGCAAAAGGGTTCAGGTTGAAACGTGGAACAATATTTTGAATGAAGAGCACCCTGTACTCATTATTGCTACACCAACGTTTGCGAGCATTCCTCGAAGAGACATCGCAATGTTTATCATTGAACGGGAGATGTCGTCATCATACAAGCAGCAAGAACGACCGCATGCCGACGCACGCATTTTGCTGGACTATATCGCACGCGAAACCGATAGTGCGCTGGTGTACGCCGGTACCACAGTGAGTTTACGAGTTCACAAAGAACTTAGAAACGGTTTTGCTACGGAACTTGAGGAGCACCCCCGAAAACTACGCTCTACAAACACTCTGAGAATAGTCGATGGCAAGGAGGCACGCCAGGGCGCCAAGAATGCAAAGCGAACATTTCCTTCTCTCTCTCCAAAGACGATGGAAGTACTTACCAGGTGCATGGAAGGTGGCAGAAACTCATTTATTTTTTCTGCACGTCGAGGGATAGCCTCACACACCGTGTGTAACGATTGTGCTAGCATAATCGAATGTCATCAATGTAAGTCTCCAATGACTCTGCACGAGCATCGAGGCTCTCGTAACCTTCTATGTCACCGATGCGGAACAACCCGTGACGCTCACGAAACGTGCACAAGATGCGGCAGCTGGAATCTGGTTCCTTTGGGCATTGGCATAGAGCGCGTGGGACAGTTCATCCATTCTGAACTTCCGGACTGCAAAACTTTTGTTCTGAGCAGTGATACAGCGAAAACGACGAGACAGGCGCAGAAGATTGTTGACGCGTTTTATACCACCAAGGGCTCGGTACTTATAGGTACTGAAATGGCACTTCCGTACTTGGCGGGTAATATATGTTGTGCAGCCATGAGTTCTATTGACTCGCTTCTGTGTGTCCCCGATTTTCAAATAGAGGAGAAGATTTTTGGCATCATTGCCGCAATCCGCGAACATGTTGAAGAAGAGCTGATCATAGAAACAAGCACGCCGGAGAACTTGATGCTCAGGCACGCCAAGAGCGGGTCTATTTCCGAATATGTGGACGAAGAGCTCCAACTTCGCAGGAAACTGCATTACCCACCCTACACGACACTTGTGAAAATAACATCTCAGGGGCCTCGCCATGCCGTTATTGAAGACATGAGTAAATTTGTAAACCTCATCGAGAAATACAAACCGCGTGTTTTCGGGGGGTTTATCCGTGGCAAGCGAGGGGAATACCTGCATGCCCTTGTTCGAATTTCTTCAGAAAAATGGCCTGACGAAGCGCTAGTTCACATTCTAAATACATTGCCCAAGTCATTTGAAATAAATGTGAACCCAGAGCGTATGCTGTAAGTATTTTCTAACTATCTATATCCGCGGTATAGTCTTCCCATGCGTACCATTGTTACAGTTACATCATCTGAAGAGTCAATGCTTCGAGCGCGTGCAGACGAGGTGCAACCAGAGGACATACAATCTCATTTAATACAAAATGTTATTCTCGACATGAAGGAGGCTCTCTCTAAAGAAAAATTCGGGGTGGCGATTGCGGCACCTCAGGTTGGAGAGCTTTTGCGGATATTTGTGGTCAGAGGAAAGGTGTTTGCTTCGCGTTCGGGGGACGAATATGATGAGGACATACATAAAGATCAGACGTTTATAAACCCTGAAGTTGTGAAGGTTTCGAAAAAAATAAAGACGGGCGACGAGGGTTGTCTATCAATACCAGGCAAATACGGCACGAGAGTCGATCGGTATGACAAGATCACCATACGCTATTTTGACGAATTTGGTGAACGACACGAACGTGGTGCCTCGGGTTTTCTGGCGCGTGTGTTCCAACATGAAATAGATCACCTAAACGGAATCCTCTACACCGACATTGCAACCGAAGTGATAAGCGTAGACGACGACCTAAAGCCAATTGCATAGTATGGAACACCTACGGTTTGTATTTTTTGGCACTCCAGCACTCTCGGTCATTGTACTCGAACAACTTAAGAAGGCGGGGATGCTTCCCTCTCTTGTTGTCACAGCTCCAGACAAACCTGCCGGGCGCGGTATGAAGATCGTGCCATCGCCGGTAAAGACCTGGGCGCAGGAACACAAGATCGACACCATTGAGCCCGAAACGTTCGACGATACTGTCCTTGAGCGACTTGAAGATGAAGACTCGGATGTATTCGTGGTTGTAGCCTACGGGAAGATACTCCCGCAAGAAGTTCTCGATATTCCCCAAAAGGGTGTGCTGAATGTACACCCCTCACTACTACCGAAACTTCGTGGACCCTCCCCTGTGCGAACTGCAATCCTGCAAGATGAGAAAACTACAGGTGTTACAGTGATGCGTATCGACGAAAAAATGGACCATGGTCCAATTTTGGTGCAGGAGACATACGTGCCACCAACGTGGCCTCCGGATGCACGAGAGCTCGATAACTATTTATTTATGCGAGGGGGCGCTCTTTTAGCTGACGTGATGCCTCAATACATTAACGGCGAGATTAAACTTCAAGAACAAGAGCACGATAAAGCGACGTTTTCAAAATTGTTTACCCGAGAAGATGGCCTGTTGGACCTTTCTGACGATCCGTATCAAAACCTTCTCAAAATTCACGCGTACGCTGGTTGGCCCGGGACACACTTTTTTAGCAGCAATGGTACGCGTATAAATGTCATATCGGCTCATCTAAAAGACGGGGCCCTCGTTATCGACCAAGTCATCCCGGAGGGAAGAAAAAAGATGCATTATGAAGACTTTCTGCAGCAGTCTTGAAATTCACAACATGTATGCGATAGTAACAATCTAGAGAGGAGGTGCCATATGATGAATATTACCCCCGCTCAAGTCGAGCTTGTTCGAGCAAAACTGCCCAAAGAAGATCTAGAGGAAGGTTTTGCTATTCGGCTCTTCGTTGCACTTAGTGGAAGTTGGAGAGCGTGTGTCGAACTTGTTAACGGCAACATCAAGATTCTCGAGGGAACCGACTGAGATGCCGCACGAAATCCATACATAAGGGGGCGCGAACCTCTTGGCTGCGCCCCTTCTCTTTTTGTGTTGTTATTCCCAAAACCGCAACATCTTTTTGATTTTGGCACTTCCTTCGCGTAATGTGTCTAGCCGCCTTGTTTTGTCACGTCGTAACCGTCTCGCAAGATCGTCCTTAGCTTCGTCTATCGCGGCGTGCAATGATTCTCCGTGCCCCACTGCGTGTATACGGTCCGGTCCCGCATATACGGTAATATCCGCGCGGAAAATATCGCCAGATTGCTGATTTCCTTTCTTTGCTAGCTCAACGTCTGCTCGTATGTTTTCATCTTCTACTTTTTGTAGGAGTTTTCTTAGAGTACGGACCTTTTCTTCCGCATAGTTTCGTACATCATTACTTAATTCGAGAGTCGGAGCCTTAAAATCTATGTGCATATTTTATTGTATTTAACTAGTAAGTTCCACGAGTGTTTACCATGAAGGTTTTTTTACGCGCCCGATGACCCGTCTGAATAACTGCTTGCGCGATGGGTATTCCCAAGTGTTCTGCAATTATTTCTCGAACTCGTATGTTTGCTAGGTTTTTCTGCGCGGGCTCGCGCACATACACATCAAACGTATCGCTTGTATGCTGAATGACCCTCTCCTTCTTTGAAATGGGGAAAACCTTCACGTGAATTATTTTATTTATTTCGTTCATACCGCCCTAACAGCTCTGCTTTCGCTAGTATGTGGTGCTTCATTGCCTTACGCACCGTCTCTTTAGTAGCCCCCTCCTGTTCGTCTAACTCTTTATCCAGTGCATAGAGCATGAAGAAGTATCGATGCTCCTTATCTGGTGGGCATGGCCCGCCGTAGCCAAGTTTGTTTGAGGTTGTGAGGCCTTGTACTCCTTCCGGCTCTTCCCCCCTTGGTATGAAAACTGTATTTGGTGGGATATTAAAAACCACCCAATGATTCCACATGCCGTCTTCACGAACAAACTTGGGGACATCCGGATCCTCCATTATGAGCACGAGTGACTTTGCTCCCCCTGGTACATTTGCAATTCGCAGCTCGGGTGAAATGTTTTCTCCGTCACATGTATACTCACTTGGGATAGTGCCTCCGTTCTCAAACACTAGGCTTGTGAGCTGCATTTCTTTCATGAGCATAGTATATCATTTCCTAAATTCAGCTGTAGTATATTGAAAAAGGACACTCGTCGTGTAGAATACGCGGTATTCCGCGGTAGCTCAGTGGTAGAGCAGCGCGCTGTTAACGCGTTGGTCGCAGGTTCGAATCCCGCCCGCGGAGCAAGATGGGATTCTTCGAGTAAGAATCCTCCAAAGCCTTTTGTTTTTCTTCGTCTTTCAGAGGTTCTAACCTCTTATGAATCCGCTTCACCTCCGGCGAGGCTTTTTTTAGTGGCAAAAGCGCATTCGCGGTGTCAATGCTGAGTTTTTTGTCTTTCAGAATGAGGTTCGAACCTAGCTTGAGGAGTATCTTCTTTTTCTCCCGTAAGCTCTCCTCATCCCTGTATTGCGTGCTGGCGTCCCGAGCGAAGTCGAGCATTTCCTCGGCTTTGCCGATCCAGTCGTCTGTACGGGCGTCTGTGTCGTTTATGAGGGCATGCAGGCGCTTCTTCTCCCGTACCTCCTTAAACTTCTTATTTCGGTATTCCTCCTCTGAAATCTCGCCACTGGCTCTCATGTCGATGAGGGCGTCCAATTTGCGCACAGACGCGTTATATGCGCCCTGGTGGTTGCTCATGACATCATTGCGCTCTCCGGTCTCTTTCTTGTGTTCGTGCTTGAGCCACGTCATGGCCCAGCTATGGAAGTCAGCCGGAATCTCGATTTTCTCAATTTCTTCAGCAATCTGTCGTTCCAGCTCCTTTACTTCGATGCAGGGCTGGTTGCAGACACCGCGCTTCTTGGTGCAGTGGTAGTAGGTGTAGTAGTGGACGTTGCCATTTTTCTGGTGCTTTTCTTTGTCCTCGGCCGTGATGCCACATCCGCATTCTCCGCAGAACATCATGCCGGTGTACGCGAAGCGATGTCGGCGTGGCCGAGCGATACCTTTCCGTCCGAGCACCGCAAGTATCTGATGATGCTCTTCTTCGGTGATCATGGCCGGAAGCTTGCCCTCGTGCCAGTTACCACTTCCTTTCGGATACTCGAAGATACCGCAGTAAAACGGATCGGTGAGGAGCCGGTAGAAGGTGCTGCGTGCCATCGGCTTGCCATTCTTCATGCGGAAGCTCATTTCGTCTTTGGCGATGCGTGCCGCTTCCACCGCATTGCATTCTTTGCGCATCACCATTTCAAAAAGCTTGCGCAGCTGGTCGAAGCGCTTCTTATCTTTCTTGATGATCTTCATGCCTTTGGACCGATCGGGTGTGTTGAGGTATCCGACCGGTGCCGGGCATGGATACCAGCCCATCTCTACTTTCCGCCTGAGTCCGCGCTTCACGTCCACACCTTTGGTGTCGTTCTCAAGCTTTGCCTGACTGCAGAGGAGGTTCAACAGGAATTTGTCATTGGGCGAGTTGGAGAATGTCTGCCCAGGTACTTTCACTTCTTTGAGTTTGCCGATGTCGAGGAGATAGATAACGTGACCAGTGTCCACCGAGTTTCGTGAGAGTCGGTTTGGATTCCACAGGATGATGCCGTCTGCTTCTCCTTTCTCAATCCGTTTGATCATTTCCCCGAAGATGGGTCGGCCGGGTGCTTTTGCTGAATAGGATTCTTCCAGCACGTCTTTTACGTTCAGTCTCTCGCGCTTGGCTAGAGCGATCAGTTCTGATTTCTGTGAGTCAATCGAGAGCACCTGCCGATCTTCCTGTTCTGACGATTTGCGGACGTAGAGGAAATATCGGGTGCTTTCGTCTGTCATTTTAGATATTTATCTATATTAGTTTGATGCTCTGCATAGGTTGCAGAGCAATGAATAATGCCTTCACTGTCGTGAAGATAGTAGAAGCAGTTTGTTTCTTCCGGATACAGCACTGCTTCAATTGCTGCGATGCCTGGATTCGCGATCGGATGTGGAGGAAGTCCGTTGTAGAGGTAGGTATTGTAGAGCGAATCAATGTTCTGTGTGTCTCCTGCAGAAAGCGGTGCCCACCAATCATCTATACCTCGATACTCTACGCTTGGCTGAAGTATTTCCGAATTGAAGCAAAGATCATTTTCAGGATTCCGTGCATAACTATCAGGGTCTTCACATGGGTCATCTTTGTACGCTAGTCGTGTGTCGCGTGCATATTGGACCGTTGCGTCTATATCGAGTTTCTGATCATTCAAAAGTCGGTTCCATAGGACGCCTGCAATCAGGGGCATGTCGTCTTTTCCAGCTGCTTCACGTTGTACGAGTGATGCGATTTTGAGGAGTGTCGTCCATTTTATATTTTGTGCAGTTGCTTCATTGAGATGTGGTGCAAATTCTTCGTTGAATTTTGCACGGAGTCTGTCTGCCACTGCCTCAAGTCCCTCGTCCACCGGAATGAGATACGTGTCCGGGAAGTACACACCCTCCACTTCGTCAAACGTCATGGAAGTGTAAGTGTTCACCCAACTGCTTTTCTGTTGCCCAGTCCAGCCAAGTGTGTCTCCAATGAGTTCCGCGATCTGTTCTTTGCGCAATCCCTCGGGAATAATCACCCATTTCATGTACGGCCCTTTCTTGAGTACGCGTGCAACCTCCCAGGCGTTCATGCTTTTTGAGATTTTGTATGCGCCGGGTTCAATGTCTGTGTTGCCCAAAGCAATACTTAAACCAAAGGTGCTCCTGACGAAGCTTTTCTCTGCTAATTCTTCTATCGTTTTCTCTGTCGTTTGATCGCCATGCCCGAACGGAATGGTGAATTGCTGTGGCTCTGTGTTCTTGTACGGCGCTCCAAAGAGACCCCAGCTGAGGAAAATGCCCACTGCAACAACCACAAGAGCTATTGCTCCGCTGATCACTATCTTTTTGTTGAATCTAGGTTGATTTTCCATGTTATTACAACACTGGTCCCAATGCCTGAAGAAGTCAAACGTGTGTCTCCTGTGGGCACGAGGTTGTTTTTAAGGGGTCTGTACTATCTCGTTTTTCTGCACTTCACCAGCTTTTGAGTATTTTGACTCCTGGTGAAATTATATCGTTTTTCTTTCTTTCTTGGTATCTCCTTTATTTAAGCGATTAATTTGTTCCGGGTGTCTGATTTCCACCCCCGTTTTGCCCAACTTTTGCCCAACCAAACTGGTGAAGTTTTGGTGAAGCATTGGTGCAATTTTTGGTACAGTTTTGGTCCAGTGTTGGTACAGTTTTTCATTTTGCCTCGTGCCTCCTCTATGCTCACGACCTCCGGTTTTTCGGACTGTTCATGTTAAATGAACGTATTAATTCTTTTTTCTTTTTATATATCTCTCTTATTCGGGGGTCCGGATGGTGCTTTTGTAAGAGGTCATTCCGTTCTCTACCAAGAGCACTTTTTGCACCTTTGGTATTTGCGATCGTGCTCGTATCTGTGAGACGATAGACAGTGCCACCATAGCGAACACCATTGGCGGACCTTTCGCGTCTAGTCTCTATAAGTCCCAGCTGTACGAGTTTCTTTCGTGCGCTCTTGCAGACTCTCGTTGAGAGCTTGTACTGTTCAAATCCACAAATTGCCCCGTCTTTTGCGGTGAACAGTTTGTCTGTGTGCCAGAACGATCCATCTTCTGACTGCTTTCCGTACTGATTGAAGAGTTTGAGAAGTACCATCAGGAAGTGGAACTCGGCATGCGTGAGTGAGTCAACAATCGCTGGATTCTCAAGCAGCGCGTGCGGCACTTTGAAGAACCCTTTACCGGTTCGCCTGGGTGACTTCGGCTTCATTTTTATCTTTATCGTTATCTTCCTGCGCACGTTTAGACGCAGATTCCCAGGCAAATTTGTATAGATCAATCAGGTTGTTGGCACGGAAGACCGCCTCGCGTTCGGTCAACTCTTTGCCATAGCGCTTTTTGTAGAGAGTTTGAAACTCCCGTATTGCTTCGGCCGGGAGCATACTCATTCGTAGATCCTCGCTTTGAGGACCTGTAGCTGCTGGTAGTACTCGTTAGGCTCGACCGAAAGCTCGCGGTTGAAGAACCGCTCGATATCCGTATCAAGCGCGGAGCTTCGCTTGAAGACGAACGTGACCCGTTTGGAGCTGCCTTTCTCTACCTCTTTGAGTGGGTGCCACAGCGCGAGTGTTGCAGCGAGTGCGAGGTTGTTGGTCGCATAGCGACCCCTGGATGTTTCCATTTCATAGTGGCAGTGCGTTAGCTAATAAACGAAAAGACGGACCAGCATGGGAGAAACTAGTCCGGTCGGGTCACTCTTCGCGTATCTTTTTCTTATCGTTATCTACATCACTTTGTTTCCTCGGGATTAGAAGAAACAAAAAAAGACCGATGCCTTCATCTGTCGCCGGAGCGACAAGCAATCAGTCCAATCGAGAATCGTTTTTTATCTTTATCTAAATCGTGAGCCTTTTCGTATCTTTATGATACCCATTCCGGACCGCTGCGCCAAGGCGCTTTGTGGATAATTGATACAAAAGATTGACATTTGCGTAAATAGCGAATATCCTTACCGATATAAAATACTATTTATGAAAAAAGGAGAAAAAGAACAACGTTTTAAGAGACTTGCGTCATCTCGTACCAACGACATCCTCAATAAACTCAGGGTACTTAGTAACTGCTCTAACCGGAGTGCTTATGATTATTCTGAAGAAGACATCAATAAGATCTTCAGTGCAATCGAACGTGCGGTTAAAGAGTCACGTTCAAAGTTTTACTTCCCTAAACAGAAAGACGGTTTCAAACTATAAAATAGGCTATGTCATTCCTTTCTAAACTTTTTGGAATTCGCAACACTGGTCCTGACTGGAGCTTCCAAGTCACTGCTATCTCGGCTGTGATTCGAGATTTTCAGCAAAACATTGCTGGTCGCTTTCTTCTGGTGTTACCAACGGGCGGAGGAAAAACACTAACGGCAATCAGATCGTTGAATGAAATGCTGAATAAAGGGATGATCTCTAGAGACGATAAGGTGTTGTGGATCGTTCACACCCTTTCACTTCACACCCATGCTGTAAAGAATCTTCAAAAAGAGGCACATTACTCGAAATTCTCTCTCAATCAAGAATTGAAGTCGATAGTTGACGTAAGAATGAAAGCCGAAGCCGTAAAAGAATTGGCAAAAGGAAAGAAGTACAAGCTTATAGTTATAGATGAGGCACATCATGCGGCAGCGAGTACTTACCGAGAATTCTTTGACTATCCAATTGGAATACTCGGACTTACAGCGACCCCTCACCGAATGGATAAACTTGGTTTGCCATTCGAGAAAATATCCTACTCAATTACATTTCGAGAATTGGTTAGGCGCGGAGTTGTACTGCTTCCGAAATTTCTTCCCGAAGTAAGAACGAATATAAATGTGCAAGCGTCTTCTTTGCAGGACGAAACCCAACTGGCTAAATTCAACAGCCGAGAGAGAAATCAGCTGGTCTCGCACACCCTTTTTCAGGAGGCGGAGAAACACAATTTTAAGAAAGTCATTGTGTTCGCTGGTACAAATGCGCATGTAGAAAGACTCTACGATGTCATAAAGGCAGATAATGCATCTTCGAAAAACCCTTTCGCACATGTGGGATTCATTTATGGTGGCAACAATAATGAGAAAGGCATGACAAATGAGAAGTACCTGGAGTGGCATCAATCTCAAGATTCATCGATTCTTATCAACTGTAAGATACTTAACGAAGGCTATGACGATCCAAACATCGACACGGTTGTCATGGCGACCCCAACAAACTCAATTCTTTACTACCTCCAATGCATCGGACGTGTTGTCCGAACACCAGAGGATCATGCAAATGCGAAAGCGTACGTCGTTGAGATAGTGGACAGATTACCGAATGTGGCATATCGCATTGATAATCGGTGGCTCTTTGCAGAAATATCAGACTACTTAGAACCACTAATCCAAGACATAAAAAGCCCGTGGCCATTTCGTGTTTGGACCACCTTCCGGAATCTCATTAAATTCAAAGTTAAGTTCGGAGATCTATCTGCTTCAGACATCATGGCGTTACTGGCTGGTAAGCGTACAAATCTACTTCTCTTTAACGACGTACCGAACACACATCGAGGCAAATGGAGATTGATGGCAATACCTGAGGGCGATATGAAAAAGATCAGCATGTTCAATGATCTATCAGAGAACATTGATGAGTATTACAACATAAATCACGATTTCATACTCGAGAAAAACTATCCAGACATATTTAACAAAGAACCTTATAAGAATCGCGTGTATCGTTCAAGTTTAATGGCCGCTTTACATCGCGCGTCACTACTTAAAAGTAAAAAAGAAAGAGTCGACACGTTGATATATTTATCAGTACAATAAGAATTAAAGTTATGGCAACCAAAGCAGATCTATTAAAGGAAAAAGATATTAAAATTGAGGATCTTTTGCTCGATCCGAACAATCCTCGTTTTTCTAAGCACTTGGACGAGATCACCCCGCTCGACAAAGTGGCGAACGAAGAAATCCAAGCTCTTGCATACGCGCAAATGAATGACGCCACAAATCGATTTGAGATCGACGAATTGGTTGAAGCTATCATGGCAGATGGGTTCATTCACGTCGACAAAATATTTGTCAAAAAGACAGACAAGAAGTATCTGATTATAGAGGGTAACCGCCGTGTAACTGCAATAAAGAAAATTTTCAAAGACTTCTCTGGAGAAATCACAGCAGATTTAAAACAGCAGATCACGACAATACCCTGCATCGTTATAGACACCAAAGAACCCGGTGCAGAGAACATGATTCGTAAGATTCTCGGCTTGCGTCATCATGGATCAATTTTGCCCTGGAAACCACTCCCAGCTGCTTTCAACCTATATCAGGAATACATGGTCGCGTATTGCGAGGGAGATATAGAGAAAGCGAAGGATCCAAACAACTTCGTCTACCGCCCTGATGTGGCAAGACAAGTAGCTGCAATGTTTTCGGTTAAATTTAACGATGTCCGCCAAAAAGTAAAACTCTATCGAGTGTATCTACAGCTGATCGAGATGTCTCGACGACACCAGGCTGTAGAAAATTCAGATTCTTTCTCAATGATCGAAGAGACTCTGGGAAGAACCGCGCTAAAAACATTCTTTGAATACGACGAGAGTCGTTCAGTATTCTCAGATGATGGCGTAGAAAAGATCCTCGATGTTTACTTTGGCCTTAGAGGTAAGCAACCTGCCATTACTGAAGCGTCCGCTGGTAGTTCAAATGTTCGCGACTTCGCGTATGTAGTTTCAGAAGGAACCGAAGAAGATATCAGACGAATTACTGTTGATCGAGAAAAAGCAAGTGTTGTAAAGGCTGAAGTTGAAACTAAACGATCTCACCGCTCTCTTCAAAACACCCTAGAATTAGTATTGAACGAACTGAACAAGATCAATCTTGGTGAAATTGGAGCAGATGGCTTTGCTCCAAACGAAACAGAATACATTGCGAGTATTGACAAGAAAATGAACCAGCTTAAGCGTGCGGCAGGTTTACAAGACTCGAACTAGAGGTTCCTGGTTGCAAGCACTTCTTTTACTTTCTTTCTATTGCCGGTACAGCTGATAACGCGAGGAGCATCTATAATTCGTATCTTATATCCAAGCGACTTATACAGTTTCAAAATGCGAGGAGTTGCTTCGTTTGAAAGAATCACTGGACCTTTATGCTTAGACAACCACTTTGCGACTTCAACTTGATCGTCCCAAGAAAATCCACCAACAGAGTATTGCGTAAACGGAACGTCATATGGAGGATCTGCATAAACAAAGTCATCGTCTTTCAGCTTTAGTTTCCTAAAGTCTTTATGCGTGAACTTCCACTTACCAAAATAAGTTTTGTATTCCGAGAAATCTTGGAGGTAATTTATGGTCTTATTTCTACCGAAAGGGATATTATAAAAACCACTATTATTAAACCTGCACAGACCATTAAAGCCGGTTCTATTGAGGTAATAAAATAATTCTGCTGACTCTGGTGTATTGATTTCTCCATCTCTAATCAGATCATTGAATCTATCCCTATTTTCATAGTATGAGTCTGCATCGTTCTTGAACTTCAATTTTGTTTTTAATCCTTTCTTTAGTTGGAAGTAGAAATTAATAACGTGAGGATTGATATCATTTACCCACGCTTTTTCTGGGAGCAGTCCAAGAGAAACCGCCAACCCTCCACAAAATGGCTCTACAAATCTTTTCTCTTTATGAGCTTCCCATAATGGTTTGAGGTAAGGCAGTAGCCACCTCTTACCGCCAGCCCATTTTAGAGGGGGTCTTATGCCACCGTTTGAGCTTTTTAAATTAGAGGATTTCTTCATAGACTACTTCAAAAATTCATCAACAGAAATTTCTAACACGTCTGCAAGTTTTTTCAGACTGCTCACTCGAGGATCTGAAGTAGAGCCGTTCTCAATCTTTGCAATCGTGTGATAAGCCAGACCTGTTTTCTTACACAGGTCGCTTTGAGATAACCCTCTTTGTTTCTTGAGCGATTTAAGCTTCGCAGCTATTTTTGATGCAGTTTTCTTTCTCTCGTTCATATTGATAAAGTTTTACTCTTATAATTTTATCATATACAAGAAAAAAGAAATGGCAAATCATTGGAAAATTGAGGGGATAACCGAGGTACACACCGCTTTATATGGAAGCTAATATCCCACACGATCAGGCCTGATATGCCAATGGATTCATCCAGCGCGCGGTGAAGTACTTGGCTACTGATTGATCAAGCGAGAACCGTCCGGAAGGGCGGTTTTTCGTTTAGCGTTTCAGAATTGATACAAAAACGTATTAAAAGTGAAATATGCTCTCTTCTTTTACAGCTTCACTCTTCGGAGTGTAAGCGCATTCGCAACCACAATCACTGTTGAGAGGCTCATGACAAGCGCACCGATTTCAGGACGCAAGAAGAAGCCCCAGACAGCGAATACTCCAGCTGCTGCAGGAATGGCAATGATATTGTACCCGAGCGCCCATGCAAGGTTCTGAATCATTTTTGCGTACACTTTCTTTGAGAGCATTATAAGGCGCACGATATCTTGAGGGTCATTGTCGGTTAGCACCACGTCGCCGGATTCAACAGCAACATCTGTTCCTGCTCCTATAGCAACTCCTGCATCTGCTTGTGTGAGTGCAGGTGCATCATTCACGCCATCGCCCACCATGAGTACTACGCTTCCGTCTTCCTGGAGCTTCTTGATATGGGTGTATTTATCTTCGGGCAACACGTTTGCAAAGTATGTATCAATACCGAGCTCTTCCGAGACAGACTGCGCGACCTGTTCGTTGTCGCCTGTAAGCATGGCAACTTTCACATCCATGTCGTGTAGCTTTTGGACCGCCTCTCTTGAAGAGTCTTTGACTGCATCAGAGAGAACCAAGTACCCGAGCACTGTTTCCTTACTTGCTACAAAAACCAGCGTGCCATTTAGATTGGTAGGAGTAGCAAGATGTAAGTTTAAACTTCGGATCAGGCGTTCGTTTCCTGCAAAGTACTCTGTACCATTCATCTCCGCTTTCACACCTTGCCCGGCAATATTTTGAAACTTGTCTATATCAGAAACGGACACGTTTTGTGCGCGCGCATAGGCGAGTATTGATTGCCCGATGATATGCGAAGAGTGCTGTTCGAGAGACGCTGCGATGGAGAGGATGTTGTTTTTATCTTGCTCTGCTAACGAAACAACATCGGTCACGCCGAATTCTCCTTTAGTGAGCGTTCCTGTCTTGTCGAACACCACGTAATCTGCTTTTCGTATTGTCTCTATCTTTGAAAGGTCCTTAATGAAAAATCCGTTCTTCACGGCAAGCGACGTGGTAATGGTTGTCACTGTAGGAATCGCAAGACCAAGCGCATGCGGACACGCGATAACCAGCACGGTGATAGCGAGCGTTACGGCAAACACAAACGGCTGACCGATCACGAGCGTCCACACGAAGAGTGTGCCGAGTGCCGTAATACCAGCAACAAACGTGAGAACAGCGGATGCTTTATCAGCAATCCTTTGCGATCGCGGTTTTGTTTGTCCAGCTTGGGCTATGAGCTTTTGTATCTGTCCGACTGTAGAGTATTCACCGACACGAGAGAGCTTGATGGTAAGCGAGCCGTCGAGACAAATGGCTCCGGCAACCACTTGGGCATCCGTTTCTTTCTTCACCGGTTTTGATTCGCCGCTTATAAGCGACTCATCTACGTTTGCGAACCCTTTGGTAATCGTGCCATCAGCTGGAATCTTCTCGCCCGGCTTCACTATGACAATGTCGCCCTCTTGAAGTTCAGTGATATCAACATCAGTCTCTACACCATTTTCAAGTTTGTGAGCTTTCTTTGGAAGAAGCTTTGCGACTTCGGAGAGTGCATCTCCTGCAGCAGAGCCTGATTTAGCTTCCAGATAGTGCCCGAAGAGGAGCACCCACACGAGGGTGGAGATTTCAAGATAAAACTCAGCATGAAGTGAAGTAATAAACGTTGAGGCAACGGAAAACAGGTACCCGCTCCCAACCGCAAGTGAGACGAGTGTCATCATGCCGTACCTGCGGGATTTTATTTCATGCCATGCGTGCTGAAAGAACACGAGGGCAAAACCAAAGATGACCGTTGCGATACCGAACTGTATCCACTTGTTAAGTCCGAAGGAGATACCAAGTATCTCTGATATTTTCGGGTGTACGAGCACCAGTGGAATAAGGAGAAATGTGACAATCCAAAATCGTCTTAGGTACTGCGCGGCAGAGCCGTGACTCATTCCATGTGCTCCATGACTTGTGTGATTGTGATGGTTCCCATGCTCCATAGTTAGATCGTCATAAATACTTCACCCTTAGCACCATCATGGGTGATTTCATAGATAACAAAGTCAGATGTTTTTGGTCCGGGCATTCCTGGAGAACCTGATGGCATACCTGCCATGCCGATACCTTTGATGTCGGGCCGTTCAGCCAGTAGCTTTTGAACTGCTTCCTCTGGAACATGCCCCTCAACAACATATCCATCAATCTCCATCGTGTGGCAACTCTCAAGCTCGTATGGCACATCAAACTGTTCTTTGATCGACTGCATATCTGCTACGCCCTCAATATCAACGCCGTATCCTTTCTTCTCTAAGTACGCTGCGTATTGCCCACAACATCCACAACTCGGTGACTTATAGATGGTGGCCAAGAGTTCGTTCGCAGGAGCTTCAGAGATTGTTTCTCCTTTTGGGAGTGTTTGCACCGCCATGACACCGATAACACCAATGACTGCAACAACGAGTACTCCAATAATAAGATTACTTTTCATATTAGTTTTCATTGAACCATGTTTGTAGCCAACCTTTCATCTGCTCAACTTCAGCTGACTGACTTGCAATGATGTTGTTTGCAAGTTGAACGAGCTCAAGACGATCAGTTTGTTGAAGTAGGTTCTCTGACATTCTAATTGCACCAAGATGATGTACGATCATGCCGCGAAGCCATGCCTCCTCGTATGCATCACCAGTTTGTCCGCGACCAATAAGCATCATTTCATCCATCATGTGCATCAATTCGCCATCACCGTTCACGATCTCATCTTCATAGTAGCCTCCCATGTGTTCCTCCATTTCCTCGTACATAGACTCATTCGAGAAGAATCCTCGGTGCGGCATATTGTTTGCGCCGAAGAAGTAGCCGAGCAGAAGTCCGACAATAAGGACGAGAAGACCGATAATGATTGTTTGATTTTTATTTTCCATATTATTTTTTCTTAGCTTTATTAAATATGCTGATAATTTCGCTGATCGCTTTTTTCTCCTGCCCCTGTTTCATTTGATGAATGACGTGCTCGGAGAGGTGATTTTCAAGCATCAGATCCTCAACGGCCGAGAGAGCGCTGCGTACTGCGGATGACTGCGTAATGATATCCACGCAGTATTGCTCTTCATCGACCATTTTCAGGAGTCCGCGTACCTGACCCTCGACACGCCGGAGACGATTTTGCACCTGTTTTTTAGTGGCTGCTTTCATACGTAGCATATTATACCCCCATGGGGTATATGCACACAAGCAGCGTTGTGGAAACGTGTTCGTACCCATTCTAAACACACGCACTTATTGCAGTTGCTTAGCATTTAATCGTTTCGTGCCTCTCGCATGTAGCTTGGAATGACCGGAGTGAATCCTGCGCGTTCCTGCGCTTTGCGTGAGATCTCCCAATAGTCCCACTCTATGGCGGTTCTAATGCGTCTCATGCCGTCGAGCCAGTCAGAACAATCAAGGCAAAAAAAGTTAACCTTTTACTTGGCATTGACACCACTTTAAAAGGTGGTACGATCTTGTCGGATTCAAAACTTGGTAGTAAAGGAGATTTACATGAGTCAGCGACTCACTCCCAAGTTCCTCACGGCCGAGGTCGTCCAAACCGCGGTTAGTATGGTTTTGGGTGGATTCATGTTCAATGGCAAAATGGACATGGTCCTCAATAGGAAGATGTGCCACATCGTGGTGGTCGTTCCGGCCGGCGAGGAAGCGCGTAATTCAGACTGGCCAGACTATTCGGTAACACCGAATTGCATTTTTGAAGCCAGTGTTGGCAACAAAAGTGACTGGCCGCACGAGTTCGACGAGATCGCGCGGAGCAAGGCGCGGCAGCTCTGGCGCGGACAGAACACCGACGGCAACACCGACTCAATGGCGCACCTGCTGTTTCCTGGTGACACTCCCTATTGGGGCGGTGTCAAGCGACATGGTATCGTAGTGGCCTGCTCTGGCGTGCAGCCCTACTTCGACCAGATGATCTCGGGCATGATCGCCGACGCCATCAAGGCATTCGCGCGGTTTCACTTCGAGAACAGCGCGGACAAAAAGGAGGAGCGCTCCTTTCTGGAGTAATGGCCAGA
>CEQS01074254.1_pt1 | contig 33063 bp, 21 predicted proteins | sample 530981 | NCBI WGS metagenome assembly CEQS01 (sample SAMEA2621176, study PRJEB7988) | marine metagenome | biome: marine biome (ENVO:00000447); feature: mesopelagic zone (ENVO:00000213); material: "saline water (ENVO:00002010), including plankton (ENVO:xxxxxxxx)" | depth 800 m
TTCTCTTTTGAAGGAAAAAAACGAAGAACCCGGGCCGAAGACGGCATTAAAAACATGCGCGAAAACGTGGACACTTTATTGGTTATTAATAACGATAAACTCCGCGAAATGTACGGAAATCTAACCCTGGACAATGCATTTGAACAGGCTGACAATGTATTGACAACCGCAGCTAAAGGAATTGCAGAAGCCATTACATATACCGGAAAAATAAATGTCGATTTCAACGATGTTAGAACGGTAATGACTAACAGCGGAGTGGCCATTCTAGGTTCTGCTAAGGCATCCGGTGAAAACCGTGCCCTAGTTGCCATAGAAGATGCCGTTAATTCTCCATTGTTGAATGACAATGACATAAACGGAGCGGCTCACATCCTATTGAACATTACCTACGGAACCAACAATATTTTAATGGATGAGATTTCTGAAATTACAGACTTCATTGAAGATAAAGCTCATGATGAAGCTGAAGTAATTTGGGGACACGGAGTTGACGATCGCCTGGAACCTGAAGAAATAAACATTACCATCATCGCAACTGGGTTTCATTCAAGCCCAGACACCGGAGTTGCTGCAATTGAAGAAAAACCACAACGTATTGTTAAGACCCTGGACGATGAGGTAAAAACGGAGTTGACTAAACCCATTGTACAGCGACCTGAAATTACCCAGGCTAATATTTTTGATACTCCCCAGGAAGAAACTCCTACAGCTGAACCAGAGATTACATCGAAAGAAGAAGTTTCCGAACCGGAAGTAATTAGAAAGAACTTATACGATGAGCCGGTTGAAGAAACCGAAGAGTTAACTTTAGAAGCCGAGTCAAGTTTAAACAATGCACCAGTTGAAGAGGAAGAAAAAGAAATTATTCGCCATACCCTTGAAGATGATTCTTTTGGCTCTTACGAAGAAACTGCACATACGGAAATTGAGGAAACCGTTGAGAATACCACCGAGGTTGAATTCGATATGGAACCTACTTTAAAAGAAGGAACCCCAGATGAAGTAGAAGCTGTAGAATCAAAGGAAGAAGAGGCAAAAACCATAGAAATAAACATCGATACTCCTGAAGCTGAAGAAGAGCCTCAAATCGTTTCGCGAGAGGTGGAAGCAACAGAAGAAAGTGTTGACCCTGAATTAACTTCTGAAGAAAAACACTCCAGCATTAAAGATCGAATGGCTCGCCTTAGAAATTTGAGTTCCATGTTGAAGTCTCCTTCTGGAATTGCCAATTTGGAAACTGAGCCTGCGTTTAAAAGAAGGTCTATTGATCTGGACGAGGTCACACCCTCTTCGGAAAGCAATGTATCTCGATTGACCCTTTCTGAAACTGAAGATCAGGATGGGGAGAAAAAGACTGAAATAAAATCAAACAATTCATTTCTTCACGATAACGTAGATTAATTAATGCCTTTAGTAGATCAGGTAAATAACGACATAAAAGCCGCTATGAAAGCGCGCGAAAAGGATAAGTTAGCTGCTCTTCGAGCCGTTAAATCTGCATTACTATTGGCCGCCACCGAAAAAGGGAACGATGGCACAAGTGAAGAAGCAGAAATTAAGATGCTTCAGAAACAGGTAAAGCAAAGAAAGGAAGCAGCCGCGGCCTATGAAAGTCAAGGTCGGCAAGATTTAGCTCAGGAAGAGCTGGACCAGGCTAAGGTAATTGAGGCCTACCTACCCGCTCAAATGAGTGAGGACGATGTCATTGCCATTATTGATGATGTAATTGCTCAAACTGGCGCAAGCAGTATGAAGGACATGGGTAAGGTAATGGGAATGGCCTCAGGCAAATTAGCCGGTAAAGCAGATAATAAAATGGTTGCTCAAGTGGTTAAGTCCAGGTTAACCTAAAACATGATATTTCCCTTAAACTACTCAAAGAAAGGCTTGGCTATTTTAATATCCAGGTCTTTTTTATTGGTACTTATTCCAATGGCCACCTTTGGGCAAAAAAACTGGGAAATCTCCAAAAAAAAGGACGGTATTGAGGTGTACACCAAAGATGCTCCCGGATGGCCCATAAAAGCCTATTTAGCTCGTGGAATGATCGAGAAACCCTTTGCTGATGTGGTGAAGTACATGTATGCCATTGATCGACGAAAAGAGTGGGTTGCTGATTGTACCGTCTCAGACGTAATCAACAAAAAAGGAAATGAAGAATTCATCGTTCACTTTGTGATTGACACCCCATGGCCAACACAGGACAGAGACATGGTGGTAAAAATTATCGTTGACAAAACAACCGAAAAGGATGCCGTGTTTTTTAGGTTCATTAGTATGCCCAATTACATTCCTAAAAAAGAGGAATACATCCGAATTCAAAAGGCCATTGGATACTGGAAAGTGAGAAAGGTAAATGAAACCCGTACTGAAATATCTTCAGAAGGAAAATCCACTACTGGCGGGGATATTCCAACCTGGGTTTCCAACTTATTTGTAACGGACAATCCCTTTCAAAGCATCAAAAATATTCGGGAAATCCTGGAGGCTCCGGAATCGGAGTAACCCCCTAAATGTTTGCCTCTTTCGATACAATTCTGTTCCGATTGTCATCGGATACAGAATCACTCAAGATGACAAACTACTTAGTAGCAACATTATTAAATTCTCCACATTAATAGCTAAATAGAACCTGGAACTCCGCGAGGCCTTGGGTTTTGTCATGTTGAGTGAATTTTCGATAGAAAATTTGTATCGAAACGGGCAAAACCCTCACCTTATAGTTACCATCAATTATTAAAATAATACTGCCAAATGGCAGTTGCCTCCATTAAATAAGCCACTCCAACGTGAATGATAAAACCTCCAAAAATGTGTTCGGTCCTTAGGGCTATTATTCCCAGTATGTAACCTCCGAAAACTGAACCAATCGTTTCTCCCAAAGGCTTACCAAAATGCAAAAAAGCATACATGGCAACCATTGGAAGCACAGCTTCCTTCCCGACCAACTTTACCATACCAATAACCAATGCTCCTCGAAAAATCATTTCGACAGACAAAAAGCTTATCCCGTAAAGCGGCTCAAATAAAAGGTAATAAGTTGCCGGGTTCCAGCCAAATGCATTGTTTAGCTCCCAGGCTTTAACAATGGGATAGTTCTCTTGGAAATCGGGTAAAAAGGATGCCGCAAAAACCAACGGAAACATAATGGCCAGCATCAAAAAATAGGGCTTAAGATTGGCTTTCTTCAGGTTAAAACCATAGAAATGATTCTTATTCCTATCGAAGAGAATCCAGAATAGAAGTAACGGAATAATCACAGTTACAAATGGATTTAATTGTCGAATTAAATCAAGCATGAAATAATACTCGTGCATGTTCAAGTCGGGCAATTCCACTTTTCTATGCAGGTAGAAGTAGGCTGAAAAACCAACCAGGAAGACGAAGAACAAGGAGCGAACCCAGTATTTGAATGATAATAAGGTTTTTGATTTATTTCGAATAATCAATTGTGGAATGGCAATTCCATAATAGGCTACAGCATAAAACAAGGTGTAATAGAATAGGCTTATGGATTGTAGATAGTAGCTATCAAGTACACTGTCTTCAAAATCGAGATAATAATTAAGGGAAATGGTTACAATGAGAAACACGAACGCATAACCATAAAGCAGAGGGTGGTAATCTTCTTTTACAAAGTTTTTAAGAAGGCGGTATATTGATTTCATGAATTCAACTTAACCTTAAAAGTTAAGTCAAATATAGAATTCTGAATTGTTTAGCTCAGAACACTCAACTCCTTACCCACTTTCGCAAAAGCAGCAATCGCCTTATCCAGGTGTTCTTTTTCATGTGCAGCCGAAAGTTGAACTCGAATTCTTGCTTGTCCTTTTGGCACTACTGGATAAAAGAATCCGATTACATAAATACCTTCTTCCAGCAATCGATTGGCAAATTGTTGAGACAGGGCTGCATCGTAAAGCATAATTGGAACAATGGCACTGTCTCCGTCTTTGTATTCCAATCCAGAAGCTTCGATTCCCTCTTTGAAGTAATTGATGTTCCATTCCAATTTATCTCTGTATTCCGTTGTTTCACTCAACATATCGAATACAGCAATTGAAGCTCCCACAATACTTGGTGCTAGTGAATTTGAAAACAAATACGGCCTTGAACGTTGCCTCAACATTTCAATGATTTCTTTTCTACCCGATGTAAAGCCTCCCATAGCACCGCCAAGTGCTTTACCTAATGTTCCGGTTATGATATCAACCCGACCAATTACGTTTCGAAGTTCGATGCTTCCTCTACCTGTTTTTCCAATAAATCCCGTTGCATGGCATTCGTCTACCATTACAAGGGCATCGCATTTATCTGCCAAATCGCAGATTTTATCCAATTGAGCCACATAGCCATCCATTGAAAATACCCCATCGGTGACAATAATCTTGAACCGAGCTCCTTCTGCCGCCTGAAGTTGTTTTTCCAGATCAGCCATATCATTATTGGCATAACGGTAGCGTTGTGCCTTACACAAACGAACTCCATCAATAATCGACGCATGATTCAATGCATCGGATATAATGGCATCTTCGGCAGTTAAAAGCGGTTCAAATACGCCCCCATTGGCGTCAAAGGCTGCCGCATATAAGATAGTATCCTCTGTTCCGAGAAAGTCCGCAATTTTACCTTCAAGTTCTTTATGAATATCCTGAGTACCGCAGATAAATCGAACCGAAGACAACCCATATCCATATGAATCCAACGCTTTATGAGCAGCATCAATCACCTTAGGATGAGAAGATAGACCCAGGTAGTTATTGGCACAGAAATTAATCACTTCCTCTCCGGTAGATACTTTAACCACCGCATCCTGAGGGGTTGTTATTATTCTTTCCGATTTAAACAATCCATCAGCTTCTATCTGGTTTAATTCAGCTTGTAAGTGATCTTTCAATTTTCCGTACATGATTCAAGAATTTGGAGGGCAAATATAAATCATGGTCGAATGAAATAGGACGTAGTTCGGGGTGGGAATCTAAATCTTCCTTTTAACTAAGAAGACGTCATCTGCATCATTACCATTTGAATTGGAACGACCAAATAAAAAGTAGGAACCTTGATATTCAATGATGTCATCAATCCTGTCATTCTTTCCTCTGTCAATTATCCATTCTGACAGTATTCGACCTTCAGTATCGGTAGTTACTACATAGGCATTTCTATCCTGATTTCCATAACTCATGCTCCGTGCTACTAACACGTAATTCCTATTTGAATTAATAAGAATTGCCTGACCGCCATCATGCAGCATTCCACCGTATTCCTTTTCCCAAATAACCCTACCCTCAGCATCAATTTTAATTGCTATCATATTATGGTTTGGGTCTTTGCTGGACGAATGGCCAATCAACACTAAGTCGTTCTCAGGAGTCAATACGAGGCTTTGACTTTCCTCGTATCCATCACCTCCATACTTCTCTGACCAAAGTGAATCTCCGCCGGCATTGATTTTAAGCAGATATAGATCGCGATCAACTGCACCATAATTTCTGGTGTAACCATAAACCAGTATTTCACCTCTTTCAACTTCCAAAAGTTGGGAGCCACCATCCATTTCTGTTGCTCCAAATGTCTTTTCTAAGCTTTTATTTCCATGAACGTCCAACCACAACAACCAAATATCCGAATCACCAGCTCCCTTACTCTTTGTATTGGCCAGAATGCAATACAAGGATGATTTTGTTTCGATGGCATCCACTCCCCAATCTTGTCCCGCTCCGCCGTATTTTTTACTCCAAATTATTTCACCGTCGGGACTAACTTTCATGATCAGAACATCGCTGCTTCCATTAGAAGCGGACTCTGAAGAACCTATCAAAAGAATATTCCCATCTGATGTCGCCTGAAGTGCATAACCCTCTTCATTCTCTACACCTCCAAGATGTTTTTCAAAAAGCAGGTCACCACATGCGTTTAGCTTTAAGAAATAGACATCTTTCTTATTTGATTCTGTCTCGGCGGTTCCAATGCCATAAAAGAAACCATTGAACTCAATTAATTCCCAGCCTACTTCATTACCACCACTTCCATAATACATTTCAAAATTGCTTGGAAGAACTAGCTCTTCCTTTTTCTTTTTACAGGCTACAAAAAAGAAAAATAGCGGTATTAAGAATATAAAGGGGTGTCTCACAGACGAAGTAACGAACGCTTCCAAATTTTATTTTAGGCTAAGTATGGATACAAAAAAGGGGACCGAAGTCCCCTTTCTTTTAATCTATTTAAAATGGATTATACCACTCCCTGAGCCATCATAGCATCAGCAACTTTGATAAATCCGGCAATGTTTGATCCTTTTACATAATCAACATATCCGTTTCCATTTTCTTTACCGTGAGTAACACAATCTTCATGAATACTCTTCATGATACCTTTTAGTTTTTCATCTACTTCTTCACGTGTCCAGTTATAACGCATAGAGTTTTGACTCATTTCCAATCCAGAAACAGCAACACCTCCTGCATTAGAAGCTTTACCCGGAGAGTAAAGAATTTTGTTTTTCAAGAAAACGTTCATTGCACCTGGAGTACAAGGCATGTTAGCTCCTTCAGATACCGCAATCACCTTATTCTTAACGATCAACTGAGCGTCTGCTTCACCTAACTCATTCTGAGTAGCACATGGCAACACGATATCACTGTTTATAGCCCATGGAGCTTTACCCGCATGGTATTCAACATCGTCATAAGCTTCAGCAAATTCGCTGATTCTTCCTCGTCGAACATTCTTCAATTCCATGATAAAATCAAGTTGCTCACGCGTAATTCCCTTAGATGCATGAACAAAGCCTTTAGAATCGGACATGGTAAGTACTTTACCTCCTAATTCCAAAACTTTCTCGGCGGCAAACTGAGCTACATTTCCTGACCCAGAAATAACAACCGAATGTTTGAACACAGATAGTCCGCGGGTGTGGAGCATGTTTTCAGCAAAATAAACCACACCATACCCTGTCGCTTCAGGGCGAATTAAAGAACCACCATACTGAATTCCTTTACCAGTAAGGATACCCGTAAATTCATTCTGAATACGCTTATATTGGCCAAACATGTAGCCGATCTCGCGACCACCAACACCAATGTCACCCGCAGGAACATCTGTATTCGGTCCAATATGACGACTCAATTCAGTCATAAAGCTTTGGCAAAACTTCATCACTTCATTGTCTGATTTGCCTTTTGGGTCAAAATCGGAACCACCTTTTCCACCGCCCATTGGCAATGTTGTCAGGCTATTTTTAAATACTTGCTCAAAAGCCAGAAACTTAAGAATACTTTGGTTAACACTTGGGTGAAAACGTAAACCACCTTTATAAGGTCCGATTGCTGAATTCATTTCAATTCGAAATCCTCGATTGATTTGAATCTCACCCTTGTCATCTAACCATGGAACCCTGAACATTATAACGCGTTCAGGCTCTACCATTCGCTCAAGAATTTTTGCTTTCTTGTACTTTGGGTTTTCTTCAACATAAGGAATCACAGTTTCAGCTACTTCCTTCACCGCCTGCAAGAATTCTGGCTGATGGCCATTTCTTACTTTAATTGACTCCATGAACTCATTGATCTGAGCTTCGTATTTTTTATTCACTTTATTATAATGAGATTTATTAAAAAACGCGGCAAAAATAGTTAAATATACCATCCGGTGAATGCCCGATGAATTGAGCTTAAAATAAAGATTATCAACACTTTATTTTTTAGTGACAAAGCTCGAGGAGGTAAACGATTCCTTGGTATAGTAAACCGTTTTAAACAATTGGTTTTTCTTGATAAAACTGTAGGCAATTACCTTGGTTATATAGGTTTGCCCTGCACCCACTGCTTTAATTTTTAGCATGTCCTCTTTTTCAAAGAAAACACCCGCAACACCCCCTAGGGTTCTTTTCTGCGCCATCAAGGTTCCTTCAGGGGTTTCAATGTTCCAAATTACCGAATCGGCAAATAAAATCTGCTTGGCCGTTTTTAAGATATAGGTACTGTCAATGATTACATTAAAGGTATCCGGAATAATTCCCTGAAGGTCAGGGAAACTTTTAGGGATATTTTCAACCATAGGAGGATACCCGTTTCCACCATCGGAAACCCATCTTACCTCATCCCTAAAATACATGGAGGAGTCTGGTGAGTGAAACGAATAACTATTGTCTGCATTATTGGTTAATTGAACTCCATTTACGGATACCCGACCAACGCTTACCAGGAAGTTGGTAGAATCGTACAATGCAGCAATGGCTTTTCCCCTTATATTATTATATACAGTCGGAGTCGATGTTTCATACTCCAAAATATTTCGGGCATAGTAATAACCGTCGGCATCTTGAAATTGAGGGTGATCGTCTAAATTCTCTCTATTGCCTTGATCAATGGTAATTGTCGCTACCGTAACATCACTACCGTCGGCGTTCTGAACCGTTAGAGTAACCCTATATACTCCCGCTTCGATATAGCGATGAAGTGGGTTCGTTTCTGTGGAAATAGCCGATTTGTCGCCAAAATCCCAGGTTAGTTTGTCAATTGTTCCTCCGGAAGTATTAATAAATTGTACAATCCCTCCATTACTTTGATCGTAGGTAAAGCTGGCACGGGGTGGTTTTTTACAACCCGTTGCAAGCACAAAAGCCATCAAGCTAAGGCCAATAACCCTTGTTGAAATACTTCTCAATCTATCCATAAATTTCGGCCGTAAAAATAGGGATTTTTAAAAGCTAATATTAAACACAAAATTTCTAGTTATTGTTGTATGGTCAACAGGCTGATTTACATTTTTATGCAACATTTTTATCAACCAAAAAATGTTTGCAAGTGAACAATTAAATTTTCTACATTTGCAGCCCGTTTTTAGAGGCTATGCCAGAACACGTAAAAATATTTGCTTGTACCGCTTCACAGCATCTTGGTGAGCAAATTGCAGCATCATATGGTGTGCAATTAGGCAAGGTTGTTGTGCAGCATTTTTCGGACGGTGAATTTCAGGCTTCTTTTGAAGAAACGGTTAGAGGAGATACTGTTTTTATTGTGCAGTCTACCATGCCTCCTACTGAAAACTTGTTTGAGCTATTACTCATGGTCGATGCTGCAAGAAGAGCTTCGGCAAAAGAAGTGGTTGCAGTGATCCCCTATTTTGGTTTTGCACGGCAAGACAGAAAGGACAAACCACGTGTGGCAATTGGCTCTAAACTGGTTGCTAACATGCTGTCAGCTGCCGGAATTACACGGCTAATGACCATGGACTTGCACGCCGACCAAATTCAAGGTTTCTTTGAAGTTCCGGTTGATCACCTTTTCGGCTCTTCTATATTTCTGCCTTACCTGAGAAGTTTGAATTTACCAAACCTTATCATGGCAGCTCCTGATACGGGTGGTACAAAAAGAGCAAACTCCTACGCTAAATTTTTAGATACAGGATTGGCAATTTGCTACAAACAGCGAAAGAAAGCCAATGAAGTTTCTAACATGACCGTAATTGGAGATGTAGAAGGTAAAGACGTCGTAATTGTAGACGACATCATTGATACTGCGGGTACACTTACCAAGGCAGCTGATATGATGATGGATAAAGGAGCAAATTCGGTTCGGGCTATTATTACCCATCCGGTTCTTTCCGGCCCTGCCTACGAACGCCTAACAAAATCAAGCATTACTGAGTTAATTGTTTCAGATACCATTCCTCTTAAACAGGATCACCCTAAAATAAAGGTGCTTACGGTAGCTGATTTATTTAAAGATGTAATTGACAATGTGGTGAGCAAAAAGTCAATTAGCTCACATTTTATAATTTAAGAACGAGAATAAACTAGGTTTAAGATGAAATCTATTTCAATGAGCGGTTCTGTCCGCAAAAGTGTTGGTGGAAAAGCAACCAAAGAATTAAAAGCAAACGGACTGGTTCCTTGTGTAATGTATGGGAATGCTGATCCCATTCACTTTGCAGTTGATGCCCGTCAGTTCAAAAAATTGATCTATACACCTAATGTTTATATGGTTAATATGAACATAGACGGTACTGAATACAATGTTTTCTTAAAGGCTGCTCAATTTCATCCGGTAAGTGATGAAATTATTCATGCAGATTTCTTTCAACCTGAAGACGGTCAGCGATTCGAATTAAAAATTCCTGTGAGAGTTACAGGTAATGCAATCGGTGTGTTGAATGGTGGTCGTTTGGGACTAATGTATCGTAAATTGAGACTGAAAGGTGACGTGAATTCTTTCCCTGATGCGGTTGAGATTGATATTACCAAATTGAGAATTGGCATGGGAGTTCGTGTTTCTGAATTATCGGTTCCTGGATGCGAATTTTTAGATTCTGCAAACAACTACGTAGTAAGTGTTAAAACTGCACGTGGAGCTCTTGATGAAGAAGAGGAAGACGAAGATGAAGAAGGTGCAGAAGGAGAAGCGGCTACCGCTGAAGGAGAAGCACCAGCAGCAGAAGCACCTGCGGCAGCTGAATAATTTGTTACCATGAAGTACCTCGTCGCAGGCTTGGGAAATCCCGGTAGCGAATACGAAAGTACTCGACATAATATTGGATTTAAGATATTGGATGCGCTCGTTGAGCCATCCAATATTTTTTTTGAGGCCGACCGATATGCCAACAAAGCACAAATAAAGCACAAAGGGCGTACCCTGGTCCTGATAAAGCCAACCACCTATATGAACCTCAGCGGTAAAGCCGTTCGCTATTGGTTGGAAAAAGAAAAGATTTCCCTGGAACGTTTCCTGGTTATTACCGACGATATCGCACTTCCTTTTGGCAAAGTCAGATTGAGAGCAAAAGGATCTGATGGCGGACACAATGGACTTAAAAACATTAGTGAAGTATTGGGTCGTCAGGATTTTATCCGAATGAAATTTGGTATCGGTGCAGAATTCTCAAAAGGCAGACAGGTTGATTACGTTTTAGGAGAATGGAACGAGACTGAACTTTTAACGCTTAAGGAGAGAATTCAAATTTGTGCTGACGCTGTTTTGTCTTTCACAACGGCCGGACTGAACCGAACCATGTCCGATTTTAATAAGAGGTGATCTGATTCAAGTATCATCTAATTATTCCTTTTCATTTCCCAGTATAGGCCCAATGGAATTAAAAAATGAGCTACCCGGTTAAACAACTCCGGAATCCAAATAATTAGAGAGTCCACAAAAAATACCCAGGAAATATTTAAAACTGGCCTGGCAATGGCAGTAAGAAAACCCCATACCATCATATAAATAAGTAGCCACCTGCGAACGGGTTTAATCCAAACTAATCCCAGCAGAGTTAGGTCTAACACTCCAACAACATTTAAGAATAGGTTGGCATTCGATTCGGAAAACCCAAACGCCTTGATTACCATATCCACAAAATGTGCAGGCCTTGGAAAGACGTTAAGTGCAAACAACCCATGCCCTGCAAAGGTGATTACAACAGTGACCAACAAGAGGTTGAACAATCTCTTCTGATCCCAGTTCCTCAACAAATACAATGGAATTACAGTCAATCGCATTAGGCTTTCCATAAAATAGGCCCATTGAAGATTGGTTTCGTTCCATTCACCTAAAAAAATCAAAACTATACCAATCCACCCTGCGACAAGAAAGGGTGAAGACCAACTTCTACTTGTAAAACCAAGGGCAAGGCTTAAAATAAGTATCCCATTTATTAATATTGAAGCCCATGAATTAAAAGACTCAATAAAAAGAGAGGCATCACCATCTACCTGGGAGGTCAAAAAAAGGGAAACAGAATCGATCCAATAAACCAAGTCGAAAAATGAAGGATAATACCAGATGTTCTTGGTGAGGTTGCCTACAATTAAAAATAGACTCGACCAGAATAAAACTTGCTGAAAACTTTTCTTACTTTGAATGAACGAATCCATAATTATGAGACAACTGCAATTTTATATCATTTCTCTGATTGGTTTGCTTTTATATTGCACAGTAGCGCCAGCCAAATCGAGCCGGTTTCGGGCCATGTTTAGAGACGACCCGTCAACAACGATATGTATAGGCTGGGACCAGTTAAGTGGTGAGAATCCCGTTTTACATTATGGAATTCGACAAGAAAAGGACGCGGTAGCCCAACAAACAAAGCCAATCAGGGTAGTGGAATACCATAAAATGAATAACCACTTTGTACGATTAAGTAATCTAAAACCTGCAACTCAGTATTACTTTGAAGTAAAAGACAGCGAGGGAACAAGCAAACGATATTGGTTTGAAACCCTTCCTAATAACAGCGAAGTTCCTTTGTCAATAATTGCGGGAGGCGATTCCAGAAGGACCCGATTGGGGCATAGCACTTGGGAACCCAGGGTACAAACCAACAAAATGGTACCTAAAATTAAACCCCATTTTATTGCCTTTGGAGGAGATTTTACCTTTCTGGATAACCCCATTCAGTGGCAAATGTGGTTCGACGATTGGCAGCACACCATTGATTCTTCTGGAAAAATCACTCCACTAGTGGTCGCAAGAGGAAACCACGAACGAGAAAACGCTTCGGTCTATAACCTCTTTGACTCGCCCAATCAGCGAATAGTTTATGCGCTAAATTTTGGTGGAGATCTAATGCGGTTTTACACACTAAATAGCCTTGATCCGGTTGTTGAAAGTGACCAAACCTTATGGTTCGAGAGTGATTTAAAAAAACACAAAGGGCAGGAAATCTGGCGCTTTGTACAGTACCACCACCCTATTGTTCCTCACCAATCGCACAAAAAAATCAAACCCGATGAATATAAAAGTTGGGCACCTCTTTTCTATAAACACAAGGTTCAACTGGCCATAGAATGCGATGCCCATGTGGCTAAGATTACGTGGTCCATTGTACCGGATGCCAATGGCGACGATGGGTTTAAAAAAGTAGAAACGGGTGGAACGGTATACGTTGGAGAAGGATCATGGGGTTTAAAAAGAATCAACGATTCAGATCATGACTGGACAAGAGCAAGCGGAAGTTTTTACCAATTCAAATGGATGGTTTTATCGAAGGGTAAGGCCATTTTAAGAACGGTAATCACGGAAAGCCCTGATGCTGTCTCCGAGGTAGACCTGAAGGATCGATACTCACCGCCGGCGGGTATGGAGTTGTGGAAAGTAAATGAACAAAGTGAAATTATTCTTAAGCCGTAGTTGATGTTGTAATTATCTTTCAGCCAATCGCTTAATGATCGATATGATCACCAACTCAACAATAACCAAGGGCAGAAACAACCATTCGAGCCAGGGTATAAATCGTAACCCAACGGTATAATTCTGAAAGCAAACCAGCGAGGTAAGAAGGGCGACGATTAGAAAAATAAACCGCCACTTGTTGTCAGCCCACTTTAGGCTTTTGAACTTCATGGAGATGATAGGCAATGGAGAAACCATTAAATAAGAGAACAGTAAAACAGCTATAATCCAAAAAGTGGTACTTTGAAACAGTCCTATAATACCCATATCAAAACCGTCGTAATGATAAAACTGGGCAATGCCGTTTAATTGAATTTGATCCAGAGCAACGTACAGGTTGTATTCGTATTGCGATTCGGCAATTATGGGTATTGAAGCAAAAAATATGGCCATTGCGGGAGTTGGAAGGCCTATGAAATTGGAACTTTGCCGGGTATCGATATTGAACTTAGCCAATCGGTAAGCCGAACATGCTGGTAGCAGAAAGGCACACATAGACAGTACATGAAGTTCTGTCGGGCGTTCTAAAACAGGAACGTAGTGAATTCCTAAAAACCCATTCATTATTTGGTATACAATAACTCCTGGCAATACCCCAAATGCTACCATATCGGCTAATGAATCGAGTTCCTTTCCTAATTCAGATTGGGCATTTAGTAGTCGTGCGGCAAATCCGTCGAAAAAATCAAAGACAGCGGCAATAAAGACCATTACTCCTGCCAGGTGCAATTTTTCTGAAAAAGCAAAGACAACCCCTATTAGTCCAAACGTAAGGTTTATCAGGGTAAGCAGGTTAGGAATAAAGTTCTTAAATGCAGTAATCACCGGTCCCATTTTGGGCAAAGATATTTTTATTTGATGGTTGAGCTAACCCTGTTTCCAACCATCGAATGATCAAATTGTTAAACTAAAAGTGAATGCTTTACAATTTTTAGCTTTGCCGTGAGTTAAATGCTACAATCCTAATTATATTAGCAACACCGTTTGACATGAGTACTTCTTCTATTAAAACGTTAATTCTATCCCTGTTCCTGTTGCTGTTTTTGCAGTCTGCGCAGGCACAAGCAGTAAAATATTCCAATGAGTTTTTAGCCATTGGGGTTGGAGCAAGAGCATTAGGCATGTCAAAAGCAACCGTAGCCACGGTAAAAGACGCTACTGCCGGATATTGGAATCCTGCAGGGTTAACCGAACTCAGGAAGAAGAATTCTATTGCTCTTATGCACAATGAGTATTTCGCAGGAATTGCCAAATATGATTACGCGGCAATGGCTACCAAACTTGATGATCAATCATCGCTAGGTTTTTCATACATCCGTTTTGGGGTGGATGATATACCAAATACCATAAACCTGGTGGATAACAACGGGAATGTGAATTACAACAACATCACCAGCTTTTCAGCGATCGACAATGCGTTCTTGCTTTCATATGCCCGAAAAACAGGAATTACCGGGCTTTCGGTTGGGTTGAATGCTAAGGTTATTTACCGTAAAATAGGCTCTTTTGCGCAAGCCTGGGGTTTTGGAATTGATCTGGCAGGACAATATCAACTGAAACAATGGAATTTTGGCGCTGTGTTACGTGATGCCACTTCAACTTTTAATGCCTGGTCATATTCTTTGGATCAAAACACAATTGATGTATTTCAGCAAACAGGTAACGAGATTCCCGAAAATGGCTTAGAACTTACCTTGCCGAGATTGATTTTGGGAGTGGGCCGTGAATTTGAAATAAAAAAGTTTACCGTTTTACCTGAATTGAACTTTGTTACCACATTTGATGGACAGCGAAACACCTTAATTCAGGGAGACCCTGTGAGTATCGACCCCTATTTTGGGATGGAAATTGGTTATGCGAAAATTGTATTCATTCGCGGAGGGGTTGGTAATTTCCAGAAGACAAAAGCCGAAGTTGGCAACCATAAAGAAACAACCTTTCAGCCCAATATTGGAATTGGACTCAGCCTTAAAGGAGTTACGATTGACTACGCACTGACCGATGTTGGTGACCAGTCTGTAGCGCTATATTCCAACGTATTTTCACTCACCGTTGACCTAGATAAATTCAAAAAATGAAACGGCTTGGGCTCCTATTAACAGTCCTGGCTTTTCATATTATTGGTTACACGCAGCCATTTGGGAACGAATGGATTAATTACAACCAACGTTATTTAAAAATCCCGGTTATTAGGGAAGGAATTTATCGGGTTAATTATCAAGAGTTAAATAATGCCTTCGCCTCCATTGGTGTTTCTCTTTCCAATGTTGATCCCAGAAACATCCAAGTCTACGGAAGGGGACAAGAACAGTTTATCTTTATTGACGGTGAGGCCAATGGTAAGTTTGACGCCACTGATTATATAATGTTTTACGCCAACAAGAATGACGGCTGGTTTGATAGACAACTCTATATAAAACCAGAATACCTGGTAAATCCTTACTACAGTTTGTTTAATGATACCGCCTGGTACTACATTACCTATTCGGGAGTTCCCTCAAGCAAACGATACAAGCCTATAAATAATACTGTTTTTTCAGGAAAAACTAAGTTGAAACATGTTTTCAATGAAGAAGTTGCTACCATAATAAATCAGTATAACGAAGGCGAAAAAGATCGTAATGGTGTATCACCTCCCTTGTATCAAAACGGTGAAGGATGGGTTGGGTATCGCTTTTATAACACCATTATTCGAATTTATTACGTACCGTGTAAAAACCCACTCAATGTTACTGGGACCCCAAATGCTAAGGTAACTGCGGTAACTGTTGGGCAAAGCAATGCAATAGGGTCGCCCAATCACGGATTATTGATTGAATACGGGCCAGGCACCAACATCCAAACCGCTGTTGACACTTCCTATAATGGTTACCAAATGATTGAACATCAATTTGAAATCCCCGCAAGTTCGGTTACAAGTCTAACGCAAATACGGTTTAGGAAAAAGCCCCTTATTCCTGAACCTCCGAGTGATTTTCAGGCCGCCGCTTATGCCAAAATTAAATATGCGCACGATGTTCAGCTCGCTGGAGAAGATTTCCTGAAGTTTAATATTCCGGATAATGCAGACACAAGTTATGTTTCATTTTCGGGTGCAGGCACCAACTTTTTTCCTTACGCTTTAGACCTTGAAAACGGGTACATGAGTAAGGCCGTTCAAACTGGAAGTACTTTTGAGTTCCTGATTGCACAGGGTACCGAAAGGCCGGTTGTCATTTCGAGATCAATTATTAATGTATCTACTATATTACCAAGTTACAGCAAGCAACGTGGTGCGGGCTGGATGACTGATTTGTCGACCACCAGTTTTGATTCCGCGTTCGTTATTCTATCTCACCAAAAATTATGGAGTTCCGCACTCCAATACCAATCGTATCGATCATCTAAAGGTTTTAATGCTATTTTGGTTGATATAGACGACCTCTACGACCAATTTTCGTACGGAATTAAGAAACATCCCCTGGCCATTAAGAACTTTCTTTACTATGTTTCTTCTATTCCTAACAACAAACCGGGTTACCTATTTATTATTGGTAAATCGGTAAAAGAAAATTTGACTCGCCTGTCACCTGGCAATCAAAAGATCAATTTAATTCCAACAATGGGAGTTCCACCGGCGGACAATATTATTACCGCTCCTTTGGATAATCAATCATTCACTCCCTCCGTTCCAACCGGAAGGCTGGCTTCAACTAATAACCAAAATGTGTTGGATTACCTAGATAAGGTAATGGATTTTGAAAAGGAGGTTAACAGCATATCTCCAAGGGTCGAAGACAAAGCATGGACGAAGAGAGGGATACACTTTGCGGGCGGGGCAGACATTAATCAACAGCGAGTATTCTCTAGTTTTTTAAGCAACTACGAGGATCATTGGGAAGGCAACCAATTTGGTGGAAAAATTGAAACGTTCAAACGCTTTGCAAGCGGTTCAGTTCAATCCATAAGTTTTGATTCGGTAAAATATTGGATTGATGACGGTGTTTCACTGCTCTCCTTCTTTGGACATGGATCCGGTGGACAATTGGGAATAAACATTGGCGAACCAGAAGATTATAACAATACAGGTAAATACCCTATTTTTATTGCTAATTCATGCAATGTGGGTGATTTCCATCTTCCAAATACCGGCTCAACCAGTATTAACGAAAAATGGGTGCTTCAGCCAAAAGGTGGAGTAGTTGGATTTATTGCGTCTACATCAACGGGATATGATTTTGCCCTGAATACCTGGTCAAACCCTTTTTACAGAAGATTGGCCAAGGATCAATATGGTCAAGCTATTGGAGACTTAATGAAGGACGTGATCATTGAGATTGAGGGTGGGTCGAAGCTTGTTAATCAGGCATGTATGGAGATCAACCTTCACGGAGATCCAGCATTGAAACTTTACCCGAAATCGAAGGCCGATTTTGCGATTAGAAAAGAAGACATTAGCGCGCCCAAATTCACAAGCATTGACCAGGGAACTATGACCATTTCATACACAATTCATAATCTTGGAAAAGGCATTGATACACTGGTACCCATTCAGCTTATAAGAACGCTTCCATCCGGAAAGGATACCGTGTATCTGGACACGATAAAGGGCGTAGCAAATCGATATAACGGAAGCTTATCATTATTCATCAGCAATCAAATAAGCGTTGGTGAAAACAAATTTGTTTTTAGAATTGACCCTGATAATACCATTGACGAAATATATCCGGTGATCAACAACTTTACCGAATCCATAACTGTAAATGTTACCAGCGATGATCTAATTCCTGTCCACCCAGGCAACTATTCAATTCAGCCCGGTAATAAGGTTACTTTAAGTGCTTCAACAGCTGATCCTGACGCTCCTTCCAGGGCCTATCAATTTGAAATTGACGTAACCGATAGTTATAATTCGGCTCAGCTGAAAAGAGGGAATGTTACGTCATTCGGAGGTTTGATTCAATGGCAACCTAACATGGGAAATATTAGCGATTCTACCGTGTTCTTCTGGAGATGTTCTCCATCTGATGGAGGTAGCGCAAAAAAATGGCGCGAGTATAGTTTTCAGTACATTCCAAATCAAACAGGCTGGAGCCAATACAAGCTCGACCAATTTAAAAACAATCGATTTGTAGACTTGACTTACGACAAACCCAATCAAAAATTTGATTTTGCCAAGGGGCAGGTCAACATATCAGCAGCCAATAAGGGCAACCCGACGACGGCTGACGAATACAACGCGCTTAAATGGAGTATTAATGGAAATTTGCAAGGGATGGTTTCCTATTGTGGAGGCCTTAGAAGTATGATTATTTCGGTTATAGACCCTAACACTTTTAAAAGTTGGGAAGTCCGATGGGATGATGGTGGAGTGATTAAAAACCCGAATAACAATTTTGGTAATTACAATGACGGCCCCGGAGGAAAATGTTTTGTACCGGATAACAAATTTCAGTTTTTGATCAACGATTCTATGATGATGGACTCCATGATTTGGATGATTAATACTATGATACCCGATAGCTTTTACGTTTTGGTAATGAGCGGTAATAATGCCAATTTTCAGAATAGCAGCTATTGGAAAAACAGGCATTACCAAGCCTTTGAAGATTTAGGTAGCGATTCCATTCGTTTTTTAAATAATGATGTCCCTTATATTCTGTTTGCTCAAAAAGGCAATAAGAGTAAGGCGATTGAAGTAATCGGCAGTCACGCCAAGGCGGCCATTAGCTTAAGCGCATTTGTGCAATCGAGTATTAAGGAAGCGAGTATGGAAGGGGTTACAATTACAAACTCTACCGATTATAAAAGCTTATACTGGAACTACGAACGAATAAGCAAGGAAGACAGTATTGTGCTTACACTTCATGGTAAGGATACCACAGGCTCGGAACTGGAATTATTGAAAATTGATGATAACACCTTTTCGGTTCCTGATTTAAAAAGTGTAGTGCCCAACATTAACCAAATGCAGGACCTTCAACTTAAAGCTCAATTTAAAGATAGTTTGGCCAAGGATGCTCCTCAGTTAAAAAACTGGTTGCTCATGATGGAGGAACCCCTGGAGCTCGCCCTGTGCCCCAGATATAAAAATTCGTTTCACAACGACACACTCACACAAGGTGAAAACCTAAAACTTGAACTGGGACTCAAGAACCTGAGTGCAACAGATGCTGATAGTGTAACGATTCGCTATCTTGTTCTTAACAAGCAAGGAGACATAGCGATATCTGAACTTCGAAAAACCAAGCCATTGGCCCATCACGATTCTTTAATTCTCACCTATGGTTACAACACTTCTGAAATATCAGGCGAGTATACCCTATTCATGGATGTAAATCCGGAAGATACGCTGTGGCAACCTGAGGGTGAGCACTTCAATAATGTTACGAAGTTTGATTTTTATGTTAAAGCAGACAGGACCAATCCATTGTTGGATGTAACCTTTGATGGTGTCCATATTCTGGATGGCGATATTGTTTCTTCCAGACCAGAAATTTTAATTTCGCTTACCGACGAAAACCAGTTTAAACCGGTTGACGATACTTCCAACTTTGAAGTTTATTTGACCTATCCAAACCGTACTAAAAAACGTATTTATTTCCAGCAATCCAGTTCGGATTATGAAATTGAATTTATTCCACCTTCAGGAGAAAAGAACAAAGGCGAGGTTAGGTTTAGCCCCATTTTGTTAGAAGATGGCGACTATGAATTACAGGTTGATACAAAGGATGCCAGCCAAAACAAAAGTGGGTCTTACAAGTATAAAATTGGATTTGAAGTAATTAATAAGAGTACAATTACTCAAATACTGAACTACCCTAATCCCTTTAGTACTTCTACCCGATTTGTGTTTACGTTAACCGGATATCAGGTGCCTGAATATTTTAGAATACAAATATTGTCAGCTACTGGCGTGGTGGTCAGGGAAATTGATCGGGACGAATTAGGGTCACTTCACATTGGAAGAAACATAACCTCTTACGCCTGGGATGGAAGGGATCAATATGGAGATCAACTGGCAAATGGGGTTTATTTCTATCGGGTGATTACCAAAATTAACAACGAAGAAATAGAGCACCGAAGTACCGCTGCCGATTCATACTTCAAGAAGGGGTTTGGTAAAATGTACTTACTGCGCTAGTTAACAATTGAACTAAACCGTAGGTTCAAAAGCCCCGGGAATGTGATTTATCTGTGGCGGAGTATCCATTACCACAATCACCACATCAAAGCGCGATTCATTTTCTATTTGGTTTGAAATAATGTACTCCTCTGCAGCATTTATCAAATGTTTGATTTTGCTGTTAGTAATTAGTTCATTGGGATTGGCGTGTTCAAACTTTGATCGTGTTTTTACCTCAACAAAAACTACTTCATCCTGATCTTTACAAATAACATCGATTTCCCGGTGTCGGTACCGCCAGTTGGTATGAAGGATCTTATATCCTAATTCTCTGAGAAAATTGACTGCAATTTTTTCTCCTTCATTGCCGGTTACATTGTGGTTGGCCATAAAGTGTAATTAATCCAAACCGATCATCATGAAACTTCCCCAATAAATTGGTTTTTCATACTTCTTTTTGATTCTTTTCTTGGCCTCCTGGAAAGCGCTTCTTTTTGATTCTCCAGCTAACCAATGAGAATAAAAGTCATTCATCAATTCCTGGGTTATTTTATCATTTACTTTAAACAACGTCATTACCACGTTATCTGCTCCAGCCACCAGGAATGATCGTTGTAAGCCATACACCCCTTCGCCAGACTCTATTTCTCCGCGACCGGTTTCACAAGCACTCAACACCACCAATTCCGTATTGTCAAGGTTTAGGTTCATGGCCTCGTAGGCAGTTAAAATCCCGTCCTTTTTATTGAAATCGTAAATGTTATTATTGGCCAATAATTCACCGGCACCAGTAAACAACAATCCACTTCTCAACAAAGGATTATCCGCAATGTCTTCCCTTCCTGTTTGCTCTTGTTTTTTAGACTCGGCCATAAAAAACCCATGAGTAGCCACGTGGAATACTCTCGGACTTTCCATGTTTTTTACTTTCAATTCACTTGCAGAATCCTGGGTGAGCGTTACATACTTCCAATTCTTTTTGGCCAGGAGCTTGGTAATGTTTAGGATTTCCTTTTCAGCACCAGGTAAGGGTTCAATGGAACTTACCTTATTGCCCATGTCGATTTTTTTGGCGTCACCGGCAAATTTTGGATTGCCAATTAGAAATGCGGAATTAGTTTCATATTTCTGTTTATACCCTTCCTGGCTGTTGAGTACGAGGTCTTTGGTATTACTTACATAATAGACATTGTCTTTGTCAATGATGTAAGTCCCGGAAGTGTCAACCAGGGTCTCAATATTCATCTGGTTATATACCCCATCCGCCGAAATATAAATGGTAGAACTATCGGGTATGTAACTATCAACTGCTTTCCAGAACTGCCCATAGCTTTTTTTGTCCTTGGCTTTATACTTTATAACGTTGGTATAATACTTAAAGAATTTGGCATCGAGTTCATTACCATTAGAAAGCAATACCAGTTCTGGCGCTTTACTCCTGTTGTGCAGGATAAGTGCTGCGTACAAAATAGAATCTGTAAATACCTTATCCCAATACCTAAATCGAATAATCTCTACGGCATACTCATTGGGTTTTAGAACCTTCTTGACATCTTTCCAGGTATATTGTTCATTGTCGAAAATCTGTGCAAACTCTTCGGACTCTTCACTCAATTCTTTTTCCAGCGAATTGATCTCTTTTTCCAATTCCGCCATGTTAATTCCATTGGATAATCTTTCCGCCTCAGTCATGGAAAGACCTTTTGTAAGCAATTCTTTCTTTTCGTTGAATTGACCAAAACGGAAGATAAGATCACCATCACCGGAATTGACAACCCTGTTTTTTAACTTGGCCGATGAACTTTGAAGAATGGCTTTGGTTGACAGTTTGAAACTGTAGATATTTCCAAGGGACTTTCTGGTCTTACCCTTACTGCTTTGGAAATTAAGCGCAAGTGTATTGTAAGCCTCAAAATCACCCTTAATGCTATTCCAATATTTCCCTTTTTCTTTTTCGGACAAAGAAGGGAAGTACTTCTTTAAGTACACCAGGTATTTCAGCGTAGTCTCGTCATACACCTTCATGGCTCTGGCATATTCACCATTAGCAAATAGGCTACGTCCCATTTTACTTCGGGTATCTATATACTCTGGGTGATTATCGTCCAGAATATTTTTGAAGCTCTCAGAAGAGATTTTGAAGTTCTCGTAGGCTTCATGATACTTTTCTTCTTTGTACTTCAAATCACCCATCAGCATTTCATTTCTTGCAGACTTTATGTGATCCTTGCCATGAACTGCATACCATATTTTTCTGGCATCCATAACATTCGACTCTGCTTCTTCGAATTTGCCATATTCCATGTACACCCGGCCGTGGTATTCCAGTAAATCGGCATAGCTGGGGTGCGAACTACTGAAGTTGGTAATTATAATGTCCTTGGCTTCATCCAACAATCCATCTATAACCTCAATATCTGCATCATTTGATTTGAAATTAACATCAGCCAATTTTTCTAAGATTTCCGCCTCCCGAATGTTTCCCTTACCAAATTTTTGTTGAATCAATTTTCGGGCATTCGAATAAATCTCCTGAGCTTCATCGTAATTGCCCATTGCCACATAAATTTCAGCCAATAGAGTAAGGTTATCCATATAGGCAACACTGGTATCTCCAAGCGTTTTTTTACTTAATTCCAGCGCACGCTTTACCTTCTTTTCGGCCTCAATGTATTCACCTGTAACCAGGTACAAATCAGCATATAGTGAAAGAGGCTTTACTAATCTGTAATGATCGTCACCATACTTCCTTTCATTCAAGTCGATCGACCTTACGAGAATATTCTCAGCTGCTTTATACCTTCCCTGTGCAATGTATAGTTCGGCTAATTCTTCTGAAGAATTGACACTTAAGGCCGCATTTTCGCCTGATCTATTCAACAGCTTGTAGGCTGTTTTCATGGTAGCATCGGCCTTTTTGTACTTCCCTCCTATTTGATACAATTCGGCCAATTCCATCAGCGCCAAATAGTAATTAATACTTTTTTTACCGCTTTTTTCCTTTATAATTTCTGTGGCTGTTTCCAATTGAGATTCGGCTTCATCAAACTCACCACGGTCAATGTTTAGTGAGGCTAAATCAATCATAGCAACCCCATACTCCTCTGACTTGGGCCCAAACCTTTCATTCGCTATCTTTAGAATTCTTCCACTATAGGCATACGCTTCATTGTATTTATCCAAATAGGCTTTCAACTTGGAATAATACTTTAGGTAGATTGAATAAGCAGGATGGTGGTCATGCAATTGTCGGTCGATTACCTTATCGAAGTGCTTCTCGTATTTCATTTTTGAGTCGGAAAATTGATCTTGCATATCGATGTTGAAATTAGCAAGATCCAGCACGGCCATGGAATACCTTGGAGCCTCTTCACCAAAATTAATTCCGGCTATCCATTCATTGGTTTCCCGCTCAATCCTAGCCTCCTCAATCTTATTATGTCTTCGGTAAAAATCATAGAAATGGTCATTGAATTTTAAGTTACCTACATGATCATTTGGTATTTGTTCCGCAATTCCTTCTTTGAGCTCGTTTTCTTTTTTTATTGCCTTCTTGTATCTCTTATTTCTATTGCTGTATTTATTCTCCAGCATTAGAGCATTTAAATAGTAAACACTCTGTTTACCATATTTGTGTACGTTATCCAACTTGTATTTCAGGAAAAGGCTTTTGGCTTTTTTTCCAAGGTCAGCATCAATAAAAGACTGGATTTCCTGCTCCACCACTTCATTGTAAAACTTATGGTAGCTGGAAACCTGATGGCTTTTGTCAAGTGAACTTTTTAGTTTTTGGTAAACCTTATACGGCTTCAATATTTGTCCGTCATTCTCAGCCATCAAGGTTCTTCCAAATTGATTCTTTATATAAGGAAATGACTTCTTGTTGAGCTTGAATCGCTCAAACAATCTTTCATTCTCCTGATACATGGATGCAGCTTTAGAATAATTCCCCTTTAACCTTAAAAAATCAGCTTTTTCAACATAAAGCGAAGCCAGTTGTACTTGCCTTTTTTTGAATTCCTTCTTTTTAATTTTAGTGGTTTTGCTTTTTAGAGTTGTATCGACATTGCTGAACTCTCTCTTAGTAACTGAAGCCTGGTATTTAATCAGGTTATCGTAATCGCCTTCCGACTCGCGATAAAAACCACGCTCAACCTGAATTCTGAGTATTCTTTTTGCCAACAGATCATTGATCCTGTTCTCCATTTTTAAACTTGGATCCAGGTATTCCAGTTTTTTCTTTTCGCCGCTTGCATTGGTGTCAATCACTTCAAATTTGCGGTAATCTACCTGGTCATAGTAGGCTTTGGCTTTGTCGTAATATTCACGGGCTTTTACAAAGTTTCCATAATCGGAATAAATATCAGTCAGTACTAGAAGTGCATCTCCATACTTGGAACTGTCCTTATTAATCGTTGAATTAAAGTAGAACATGGAATTATCCAGGCTGTCCTGTACTTCAATGTATCGGCCCAACCCTACAAGGTATTTTGTTTCATAAAGGCACAAAAGCACATAATTCTGTGTAGAAGTGACCTGTTTCTTGACATATTTTTTTCTTAATTTCCTAACTAGTTCTTTACCCTGATAGTAATCGCCATATTGAAAATTAGCTTCTGCCCGTTGAACTACTTTTTGATATTTCTTTTCGTATTTGACATTCTGCCCAAATGAATTTGAGCCAATTGCGACGAGAAATACAGTTGATAAGAAAAGCTTTATTACGGTTAAATATGCTCGCATCTAGTTCATCTAATTTTGACTGAAATTATTCGCGAAGGTTAAATTGATTCCAAATCGTAGATGGAAGTTTTTGTTCTTTGTCGGTAATAAATAGGAAACCACGTTGTCGGTAACCGCATATAACTGAACAGGCCCTCCATTAATGGAGAAACCTACTCCAACGTTGGAAGCACTTCTACCATAAAAGGAATAGTTAACCGTTGCCATAAGCCAGTTGCGAATTCTGTGCGTAAGGGCTGCTCGAATTGAGGATTTAAATCTGTTGTTATAAAACTCATTATAGGATAGAATACTTAAGTCCGTTTTTTGCAATACCCGATAATTTGCACCGATATAAATTTTCGTAGGCAGCCAGGTAGAATAGCTTTCGCTATTCTCCTGAAATTCTATTCCCTTAAACAAGGTATCCAGCGCATCTATGATTCCCTTTCCGTTTATAGAAGTTTGGCTCCAATTCTTTACACTCTCTCCTTCATAGGTAAAATTCACGGTATCTGCCACCCCGTTTTTCACTCCGGAACTCCAGTTAATTAGACCAACATCATTTATTGCTCCCGAAACTGACAGTCGGTTATCTATTCGGTAAGTAAAGCCAACATCTAAAGCTGCTCCGTGATTACCTGTAGCGGCACTAACCGCATCTTTCTCCCCTTCCGGGGTGGAATCATCCAGGATATAACCTGCCAATCCAGCTGATTTATAAGAAAAAGAACCATCTACGCTAATTTCATAAGCATCGCTCTTCGTAGTAAAGCCCAACTGTGAATCTGTAGTTTTCAGGTTGGCTGTACCATTTAAATATTTGGCCCGAACACCTAACGAGAGCTTCTCATCAATGTCCTTTGCCCAACCTAAGGAAGCTTCGGTATATTGCATATAATCAAATCCCAATCCATCCATTGAAACACGCTCATCGAGAAACCGAGGATCGGCATTTCCATACCATGCAAACTCAAACAGTGTCTTAGGGTAAGTGAACCTGGCACTTATTTTTTGTTCCACGTTGAACGTAATGTATGTAGCTCCCGTTCTAAAGCCAAAACCAAGTAATACGGTTCTAATGTCAGTTCCAAGGTCATTAAGTTTTTTCATTCTACTGATCCCTTTCGCCATATCCACTCTTAAGGAATCTCCATCATCGGTCACCATGTCACTATAGTTAAAACCTTCGTTGTACAAGGTTGCATAAAAACCGCTTAATGCAGGTAATAGAACATAGCCTTTGCTTAGAGGTGTTCTGGAAGCATTCAATTGGCTGGCTTGAGGAACAGATCGCAATTCGTAAAGGGTTAAATCTTGTTGGGCTTGAGTAAAAAGGGAATACGAAAAGAAGGTAAGAACAAGCGAAATTTTAAATACTACTTTCATAATACTAAAAATTAATGTTGCCGGTTATTTTAGTTCCAACCTTAAGGTCAAATATGTAATTATCATAGATCGCAACATTAGACGCCCCGCCATTAAATGTCTCAAGCTCTCCTTCGATTCTAACAAACCTCCCCCCTAATACTGCATCCGTTTCTGCAACTCCCAACTGATATACATTAACTACTGTGGCCAAATTACTCTGATCAATTTTTCCTGTAGAAGAAACTACTGTTCCTGAGGTTGCAATTTCTCTATCCTTCATTAAGAATACCGGGTTCCCTGCTTCTGTTTCCACCTGTCGGTAATTGGAATCCAATAGCCTTAAGCTTAATTTAATGGTAAACGGAAATCCGTTTTTGATAGCAGTGTTTATTGCCAAATCTTTTATGTAATCAAAGGATTCATTTATGGCAAAAGGAATGGTATCCATTAACCTCAACCCCTTAATCCTTCCGTTCAACGGCAGTTCGAGAATTGTTCTGGCGGTTAATTTTGCTTCACGTTCCAGCACGTTAGCATTTGTACCTGTACTGCCTGGATTGGATTCAGCATTTATGGTGTGCCTGAAATAAACCGGTGTAGGTTGCAATACAGAGCTTAAATTACTATTGCTTTTATTGAGTTCAACCGTAGACGCTCCTGGCGACTGTGCACTTCCCTGGATTATATTAAAAACCGATTGTCCTGGTTTCACCACTTTAGCAGTGCTATTGGTAACGGAATAATAAGCTTCCATATCACTGAGGTCGAGTGCCAGTGGAACACCAAAGCCATTTTCTATCTCCATTCGTATTCTTGGATCAACCACAAATAGTTCACCCTGCCCTACCAAATTTTTAAACACGTGAAGCCGCACCGAATCCGGTGGTAATTGAACCCTTCTATTTTTTAAATCTCCTTCAATTCGTTTGTAAACAATGTCTTTTAATTGTACGGTTAAGCTTGCCGAACCACCGCTTACACCAGTAGGGATTTCAACATTAACCATAAATTCCCCGCTGGAATTTAATTCCAGCGTATAACCGGAAATATCAACTATTGCTTCATCAATATGCATTGGAACTTTTGTGGTTAGTTTAGTACCTGAAGCTGAAGTTAACGTTGGGAATTTAAAAGTTGCTTCGGCTTGATGTCCTGAATTAAAGCCAAGTTGCATGTTGCCGGACTCAATGACCAGTTTGGTAAAAACCATATCGGTGTCTCCGGGAAATTTAAAGGGCACGGGAATATCATATGATCTCGGAATAACTGGAACACCAGACACTGAATTTAAAAACACATTTCCGGGAAATTGAATAAAATCTTCTGCACTTAATTCTTTAGCTCCACCGTCATACCTCAATACCACCAACCCGCTTGGCTCAGTGGTTACCGCATTGGAATCGGTGTTTCCCATGAGGTCCTGGACTCCCATTACGCTGTGCACCAAGGGAAACCCTATCTGCGGGTTCCAGCTTGTTTTAGCAAATCTGTCAGGATCAAAATCTTCCTTTTTAACACATGCTGAAAGGAGAATAATTGCGAAAAATGTTGCTACTAATTTGTACATGCGATAAACAGAAGTAATTGCTAAATCTTATAATCTTGGTAAAGTAACTAAATTCTTAACGGTAAAACAAGGATTGAGATCGCTAATAATACCACTTAAAGAAGCTACTCCACCGGGAGGCTTTTCTTTTCCCTACCATTGAATATTAAATTCAATCCAGCTCTGTAATTTACATTGCGGCTATTCTCAGGTTTGAAGTGCGAAGCAATGTTGTTAGTTACAAAATAGAGTTGAGCAAATTTTACCTTAAACGTTAACCCAAGTCCGACATTGGTGTAATTAACCCCATTCAGGTTATAATTCAAACTAAAAACCAACCAATTTTTTAACTTGTAATTACCATTTACCAACACCATGGGACGAAACTCTTCCCGGTATTTGCTATGAACATAATATGCAGACAGATCGATGTTTTTATTTAGTTCATATTCCAGTCCAAGTACAAAAGACGTTACTAACTCAGAGCTAAACGACCGGGGCAACACGTCAAATTCCAACGTACTATTTATCGTGTCAGTATATGATTGAATCCCCGAATCTACCTCGTTTTCCACATTAAATACATTGCCGATCTTAATTCCTTCATATTTCACTAATATGGAATCGTTGTATCTGACATTAGCATTGTCCCGCCAATTGATAAACCCGTAGTCGAGTATGGAGGCATCGAACTTCCATTTATTAAGTTTATAAGAGATGCCCAGGTCCAATGCTACCCCGTGATTTTTATTTCCGAATAATTTATATTGTGAGGAGCTGCCATCATCATTAAACAAACCGGCAGTATAAGTAGAATAGGAACCGTTGATATAGGTGTTGTACGAATCTTCATCGGTGTAGAAAAACAATGCATTTTTTTCCGTCTGAACAATACTTTTTCCATTGAGGTATTTCACTTTAATGCCGAAAGTCCAGTTTTTATCGTATTGGGTAGAATATCCGAGGGAAAATTCACGATAATGAGTAAAATCTGCTGCTAACCCATCCAGGTAGACATTTTGCCCAAGGAAACTTCCATTCCCATACCACATTAATTCTAATAGTTCCTTTGGGTAACTGATATAAACATTTAGAACCTCAGTGACATTAAAATTGAAATAGTGATTTCCTTTTTTATATCCACCTGAAAACCAATCAATGGCCATATCGGTACTGAAATAATTTCTGTCGTTTAATCGATTCATGGCTGAGCTAAAATCAATGGACTTGTTTCGGTTTACCAAATCACTGAATGACAGACTGCTGCTATAGGCATTAAAATAAATGGAACTCAATACCGGAATACCTGCATAAGAACGATAATCAGGAAAAAATTGTGGGTTTACTCTTGACGATTGTGGTATATGCTTCATGGGTAGCATGGTGTAATCCGTTTGCGCGGAACTAATAACACTGTAAACGAAGGCAATCGATATGAAAATAAAACGCCTAATCACAATACAACATAAGATGCTTTAGCCATGATTTTACACTTTATCCCTAGCCTGTAATCATCATAAAACCTGACCCATTTTTGCCCTTTATCAGCGGTATTAAAACCCAGTTTAATTAATACCCGATCTGCCTTTTTTAAGCTATTAGCACGCTCTTGGTCTACTATTACTTCAATTTTTTGTGCACTAATGTTTGAAATTCGACCCTGGCTATTAAGTGGTTCTGAATTGAATAAGGAACTACCATGACTAAACAAGGAATCGAACGGAAGCTTGTTTTCGTCCAGAAAAACACATTGAAACCGAAGTTCTAGAGGAAACTTATTGTAAAACTCCATCTCAAATTTCATAAACTCTATGTCATCGAATGAGAGGCTGGACCAATCTATGTTCCGTTCAAACGCTACATCCAACACAGGAAACCTAAGTTGCAATGGTAATTCCAATTCTCCTTTAATGGTGGCTTTAGATGTGTCGAGTATAAAATTGGTATCGGACGGGGTAATCCCTTCGTTCAACAAAATCCTATTCTTATAGAATATTTTATTGGGAGAGCTTCTGAGAACCTCATTCAGTGAGTTACCTACCTGGAGAAGGTGTTTTTCGTTGGCGACGCCCCCTACGGTCATTGGGCTCCTAACAAGAAACTCATTCTTTCCCGCACCAAAAACTAACTTTTTCGTTTGTCCATTAATATCAATTCCTCCCATGTCATCAATAATGAACTTCAGGCTTCCACCAAAAGAGTTCTGGGAGTAAAACGTTAACCTTGGGTCAAAAAAGTCTATGCTGCCACCCAGCATACCAAGGTCAAACATCTCTACATTGAAAGTGTCTTTTAAATCGGCAATGGTCCGTTGAGACAAATAGCATTTAATCAATTTGAAACCCAGGGATTCCATTTTCAGCGTTGCGCTGGTGCTTGCAAAGCCGGTATTGCTTCCTGGACTACCGGTCAATATTAACTTGACGTTAACTACAAGCTCATTGCCATTGGCCAAATTAATTTGATAGCCTTTCAAGGACCTTGACATTGGCCCATTCGAAGAACCGGATAATGCAAGAGAAGTTCCTGCCTTGGTTATATTGGGTGACGATACTTCAAGGGTTCCACCTGATATGGCGGTAGCCGGGACTAAAGAAATCACACCTGAGCCCAACAGGACGGAATACAACTTATCCGTGCTTTGAACCAACGGAATCCTTATTTGTTGAGATACTTCGATTTTCCCGGTTACCGGAAATGTAGTAGTTGGAAGAATAAAGGTGACTTGTTTCTCAATGTCTTTAAAATCAAAAACTTTTGAAGCGTCAAAGGTGTATGGGTTTGATTGTAAAACCAGGGTCATAAATCCATCACCCTCATTTACCTTGATTACTGAACTTTCATTGATTTCCCTCAACAAATCCGTCACTTTCAATTCTGCAGTAAAAAGCGGTGCTGCCAACAAAGGTTTCCAATCCTTTGTTTCAACATCAGAAACGGCAAACTTGTTCGGGTCACACGATGCAACTATTATTACGAAAAGGAGAAGCGTTATTTTCTTCATCTCAATGAAACTGTAACAAAAGTACGGCTAGTCCTTTCAGAAACGATTTTCAAACTAATTTAGAACGTAGCAATATACCATACCTGATGAGGAGGTAGTAATCAGTTCCAACCTACCATCGAGGTTTATATCAGATATTATTGGTCTGGAACTTCCTAAAAATGGATTTCCATCAATTTTTTCGCCGTAGTTATTATACAACCACACATTATTAGTATTGGTAGAAGAACGTGCAACATAGGTATTGACTTCGCCACGATATACCCCAGGTCGGTCTCCCTCACCAATGTCCGAATCTATTTTCAGCATTTGATCTCCGGAGGCCGAATAAATAACAAACCGATCCTTATCCTGGAATACATATTCATCAATCCCATCGCCATCAAAATCGGCTGTAGTAAAATAATGCGAAGAAGTAAAGTTTCCGAATTGAAGCAATTCTAACTTTTTGTCCAGCGATAGTCTCATTACGTTGCCTGAAGAGTCAGTTGCAATTATATAGGTAGCTTTTAATTCATTACCCAATTCGGTACGAACCAGGGAATTTTCCGCCAGGTTAAACTTATCATCGAATTTAATTCTTGTCTGTCCTCGCCTGTTCAATGCCTTAACACTTCCGTCTTGGAAAAAACACATAATGTAGTCCTTGCCTTTGACCCTTAAGTAAACTAATTCACGCTGAGCCGGAACCTTCCCTTTGTACCCCCATCCTTTTACCACTTTGCCTTCAATGTCGAAACAGACGATTGAACCATCTTCAAGAGGTTGTAGGAGCCTGTATTTTCGATTTCGATCATAATCCATTAACGAAAGTGGGCCCGATGCATTTTTCTTCAATTTAATTGGGAAACCCTTAACGTCTTTTCCATTTCGGTCGATTAAATAAACCTTTTCAGAAGTATTGAATAGAATCTGAAATTTGTCATTCTTAAATTTGTCGACTTTGTAATACTGGCTCAAAGCTTTTCCTTTTATATCTCTTGACCATAATACCCTTCCGGTATTGGAAATTAAATACAGTCGATTATTTACATCCTGAACTAAAATTTCACCGGCTTTCGTATAGTGATTCTCGAACAACTGTGGTGATCCTTGAATTTGAGTATCCAACGGCATTTCCCACAATGAGGACGTTACCTTTTTATAAATGGGGTTGTGCTTTAGGAACACACTGTAATAATCCATTCCTTCATCTTCCCTTGTAACCTGAATCGCCAGACCTTCAAACTTTCTAAATAGTTCGATCTTCTCAGATATCCAGTTTTGCTCTTTCTTATTCAGAAAATAAGACAGCAAATGTGGTGAACGGGCCGGAGAAGCAAAAAGGGTAACGTTACTATTAGAGGCCATATTTTCACCAAAAGATTCAAAGTGCTCGTCCTCGGCTAAAACTTTATCACCCTTCCAGGCATTAATAACTTCCCTGAGCATGGCTATTTTCTCACCAAAGACCACATACTCATCCACCACGATGAAATATTTGTTTTCAAGTCCGTCAAAAATACCACCAAGGTTATTGGAGATAAAACCCGACACACCCATTTCATAAACCGGAACTTCTCGATATTCGGTTTTAAACAGGTTATCTGATTCATTCGCTTTAATCAGGTTTACCACTTCGTCGGTCCATACATCCGAATTCTTTAGCCGAAGTATGATTAATGATTTGTCAAACACGGAAGAAATTGACTCTCCATCTATCTTGTTTTGAATTTCCAATATAGCTAGACAGACTTCGCTGCCAACGTTTTTAAACAATAGATCAGAGGTATTTATCCCAGCTGAATCGTTTAAGGTCTTTAAATTTTGTGCATATCTATTGTACTGATTCAACTCTTTGAGATAGGCCTGGTATGATTGATTAAAATCGGAATAATTACTTATGCTGTAGTTAATAAAGAATGCTGTATTTATGGGAAGGATTTCCGAAACATCATTGGTTCCCGGTACTTGACCTTTAAAAACATCGATAAAGCTTTTTTTGGCTTTTCCGGTGTAGCAATAACCATTGAACATTAGTGAATTGGGTTTTAACCAGAGGTCAAGCTCCGTCCATTCTGGTAATCCATACCCCTTTGCAAAACTGTAGTTATGATGCTCGTCGATAAAACCAGACAGGTACTTTGCAAACGTGCTTTGATTGATA
>CEQS01039306.1_pt1 | contig 32983 bp, 21 predicted proteins | sample 530981 | NCBI WGS metagenome assembly CEQS01 (sample SAMEA2621176, study PRJEB7988) | marine metagenome | biome: marine biome (ENVO:00000447); feature: mesopelagic zone (ENVO:00000213); material: "saline water (ENVO:00002010), including plankton (ENVO:xxxxxxxx)" | depth 800 m
TCAAAACCAATTTGGTATTCCCGGATTGGTCCTCCATTGGAAACAAAAGCATGTGGTTTACCGCAGTGACCATTGCTATTGTAGCAAGTTTAGCAACGTTAATGTGTCTGGAGGCCACAGATAAAATTGATCCTAAAAAAAGAATTACTCCTGCCAATCGTGAACTAAAGGCGCAAGGTGTTGGAAACATTATAAGTGGTTTGCTTGGTGGCTTGCCCATTACACAGGTTATTGTTAGAAGTAGCGCTAACGTTGATTCCGGTGGAATGACCAAAACGTCTACGATTTTTCATGGCTTTCTGCTTTTAATCTCAGTCCTGTTTGCCCCTCTCCTGCTCAACAAAATTCCACTTAGCGCGCTATCTGCGATTTTGTTTGTGATTGGATACAAACTGGCAAAGGTTTCCATTTTTAAGGAATTGTATTCTAGGGGCAAAGAACAGTTTATCCCCTTTATATGTACAGTTATTACCATTTTATTTACCGATCTGCTCATCGGTATTGGGATAGGCTTTTTAGTAGCCATTTACTTTATACTGAGACGAAACGTTGAGACCGATCACATTCAAATAAGTGAAGAAACCGAAGGAAAACACATTCACCGAATTATTCTGTCCGAGGAAGTAAGTTTCCTTAATAAAGGTGGGCTTCAGAATGCACTTAGGCATGTTAAGGCAGGAGAGGAAGTAATAATTGATGGCTCAAAGGCGGTGAATATTCCCTTCGACATTTTCGATTTAGTTAAAGAATTTGAAAGCACTTCGGGAGAAAAGGGAATTACTATTTTTCTAAAAGATTTTGACCGTCAGAAGGTTGGTTAACAACCTCTCTTATCTAACTCTTTAGCATTTGCTCTATCTGATATTCCAATACTTCTTCCAGGGAGACATTAGCGTATTCCAGTTGTTGAGGCATTAGGCTTTTCTGAGACATTCCAGGTACAGTGTTTACTTCTATCAAATACAATTCTCCCTTGCACAAAATAAAATCAGCCCTGAAAAACCCCCTGCAGTCAAGTAGTTTGTAGATTCTTTTGCTGAGTTCCATGGTCTTATTGTACTCAATTTCCGATATTCTCGCCGGAGTTATTTCCTGTGTTCCTGGTGAATCGTACTTGGCTTCAAAATCAAAAAAGTCATTTTCAAACACAATTTCTGTAACGGCTAACGACCTAACCTCACCACCTATCCGAATTACGCCGCAAGTAATTTCAGTTCCTTCGACAAAGCTTTCAATTAAAATTCTGTCGGATACACCGAAAGCAAGTTTAATGGCGGGAGCCAGTTCATCGCTTGACTTAACTTTAGTAACACCAATACTTGAACCACCATCATTCGGTTTAACAAAACATGGAAGTCCTAATTTGCCTATTATTTCTTCCTCATTACAATCTTGCTCCCTTGAAATCAAAACACTCTCCGCTACGGAAATTCCGTTCTGCCTCAGGTATTGATTGCAAAACCCTTTGTTAAAGGTTAGTGCGCTTATCAACACTTCACAACCGTTGTATTTTATTCCCAGCAGATCAAAATAGCCTTGAATTTTCCCATCCTCTCCAGGGGTTCCATGAATGATATTCAATACCCCGTCAAATGCAACTGTTTCCGAGTCATTATAGCAAGTAAAGTCCTGTTTATTAATTTTCCAAGATGCTCCTTTTAAATCTTCAACGGACCAGCCATTAACGCTTAGAATAACTTTAAAAACACGGTACTTTGAACCGTTAATGTGGTCAATAATTGTTTGGGCACTTTGCATTGAGATGACATCTTCACCACTAAACCCTCCACATAATACCGCTATATTATTCATGAGTAGACCTTTTTACAAAAATAGAATTCACCATTTTCGGGGGAGAATGGCTCAACAAAACTTATTAAGAATAATTACTAACAGATTTTTTTAAAAGAACTATTGCATTTACTCTGAAAATTATCTTTGCAGTATATGTTGAAGTTCATTCGGTTCATATTCACAAAGAAATTCTGGGTCAATATTGCGGTATTCCTTGTCTTGTTTGTTATTGGAATTTGGGCATTGTTTTCACACCTGGGTAGTCGAACCCTGCATGGTGAGGAAATTAAAGTGCCGAGGCTTATCGGGTTTCATGTTTCCGAAATAAAAAACTTACTGGAGCAAGATGGATTAAACTATGCGGTAATGGATTCCATTTACGTGGAAAAATCAGCCGGCGGAATGGTGGTTGAACAAAACCCCGACTCAGGGATGTTAGTAAAAAACGGGCGAAAAATTTATGTCACATTAAGTTCTTACACCGCTCCTAAAATTCCCGTTCCCAACCTCAAATGGGATCAAAAAAGAAATGTAATTGCTCAACTTTCATCAATGGGCTTTAAAATTGGTAATATCCGATATATACCCTCAGTTTGCGAGGATTGCCTGGAACGCATTGAAATTGATAGCGTGGAGCTAAAATCTGGAACACGACTCGATATTGGAACAGAATTGGATTTGGTGCTTGGAGGGGGCTCCTCTGATCAATTTATTCCTGTTCCATACTTGATTGGCACACCACTTCGAGCATTGGAAAATACAGTAATAAACACAGGGCTGATTTTAGGGTCTGTTGTGCTCGATGAGGAAATGAGTTCGGAAGACTCTTCTCAAGCCATGGTATATAAGCAAAGCCCAGAGCCTGGAACTGAGGATGTTCACCTGGGAACAGCTATGACTGTATTTGTTTCTACTGATTACAATAAGCTGCCAAAAAACGAGTTAGATAGTGCATCTCAAACGGAACAGTATGAGCAAGTCGAATAAAGCGCTAATTGCTGCTATTGTTTTTTTTATTTCCTGGACATCTGGTATGGCCCAGGAGGAGCTTGGTAATCTCTGGAACAGAAGTGCTACAGGAGTTTATTTGGAAAACTCCGAACAACAGTATATCGATGCTGAACGAGCAGAAGAGGATGTAAAAATCAATTACCTATTTAACACGCTTGAACTTCCGGTTGTTGACGATTTTGCGAAGTACAAAATAAAGTACTTTGTGACCGACACAAATCATGCTTCTGTGTTTGATTCCCTTACCTACACTTTTACCGAAAATGGCAGCTATACGGATACACTACGTTATGTAACGGATACCGTTTACAACTACATTTTCAATCCTTCGACTCAAAAACTGGATTCAAGCATTGCTCCTCCGATTAAAATTAGATTTTATCTCGATACAACTAACAAATTTGTTGCATCGGACAGTTTAATTGTATTTCCAAATTATTCAGTAATCACTCAAAATGGAATTAGTAGAAAGCAATTCTATCAAGAGGATAGTGTTTTGGTGAATAAAATAACCAAGCACTATTTCGCATACGACGATGATCGGTCTTTATGGATATCGGAAGGTGGGTTTTGGAACCGAACCATGGGACTTAATCCTCCAACAGTAGGTGTAATAACTTTCGATGGCCTCAATTCGGATGGTAAACCCTATGATAATTCAAGCAGATTAACTTATGGAGCGGCAGACCGGTTCACTTCAAAACCCATTAACCTTTATGGTGATAACACAGGTAGATATACAAGTTCGGACAGTATCTATTTAAGCTTCTATTATCAGCCTTATGGAAACGGAGACCAACCTGAAGTCGAGGACTCGCTTGTTCTTGAATTTTACAGCCCCGTTCAAAAAAGATGGAACATTGTATGGAGTAAGAAAGGAGATACATTACAGGAATTCCAGCAAGTATATTTTCACATGGCAGATACCATATATTTACAGGTCGGGTTCCAATTCCGATTTAGAAATTACGCTACACTTTCCGGAAACTTTGACCATTGGCACGTGGATTACATTAGGCTTGCTAAGGACAGGCGAAAAAATGACCATATGGTGGACATTGCATTTACCAAACCAATTAGAACCTTTCTAAAGCATTATACCTCAATTCCATGGACCCACTATAAGGCAAAACCCTATTCGTATGTTGCCGAAAACGTAACCTATCATCTTCGAAACCTTGATACGGCTACCGCCTTGGCTCCATCTGATTACAAAGTGCATTTAAATGGACAGGTAAATCCATTCTTTAAATCAGAAGTGCTAATAAATATTGCCGCTCCTGCTAACACCACATTTACTGAAGTGCATTCTGTAAATTCAGCTCCTAATAACTTTATCTTCCCAATAGATACTAATGAAAGGCAATTGTTTGAAATAAACGCAAGATTCTCAGGTGCAAATGACCAATTGCCGGAAAAAGAAAATGATACACTAAAACATGTACAGTTATTTGACCGCTATTATTCCTATGATGATGGATCAGCTGAAAAGACTTATCACCTGAATCTTGTTGGAACAACCGTGGTAATTGAGTTTAAGACTCCTATTTCAGATACGTTGAAATCGGTAATGATTAATTTCGTTGAAACCTTTGAACCACCCAGCAGTCAAAAGATTAACATCGTGGTATATAAAGATCTAAATAGCTCTCCGATATACCAATCCGGGCCGGTGGATGTAATCTATAATGCCGAGGGCAAATTTCACCGATACCACATTGACCCTATTGTGGTTGAAGGCCAGTTCTATGTGGGATATCAGCAACTGGATCAGAACAAAACTTTCGTGGGATACGACGTAAACTACAATAACCAGGGAAGAACGTATATCAGTCAGATCGATGGCGACTGGACCAATTCCATTTTCCTGGGTACTACAATGATTAGAGCCAGCTTTGGAGACGGCTCGGAAGAACCATTATCAAACGAGCAAGTTGTATCTGACAATGATCAACTTGAATTTTACCCCAATCCGGCTCAAGATTGGATCAAATTCAAACAGGAAGTCAACTCCGATATTGAGGTGTATTCAATTGGAGGCAAACTGGAAATGAGGGAATACGTTATAGACCATCTTAATATCTCAAACCTTCCCAATGGTTTTTATTTAATTCGATCAAATAAAAGTGAAGTATCGAAATTGATCATTAATCGATAAATTTTGGAAGAGGAAATTGAGTCGGTCGAAAACGAACTCTTCGAGTATAAAACGATTCTTGTAGACCAGGGCCAGCAGCCACTTCGGGTAGATAAATTCCTGATGGACCGCCTTCACCAAATGTCGCGAAATAAAATTCAGCGAATTGCAAAAGGAGGTGGGTTAAAGGTTAACAATCTGGTTGTAAAATCGAATTATAAGGTCAAAGCGCTAGATTCAATTGTCATATTCCTACCTCATGAAAAGGAGGAAATAACCATTACACCCGAAGATATTCCATTGGATATCGTTTTTGAGGACGATGATGTTCTGGTCATCAACAAACCTGCGGGGTTAGTCGTACACCCGGGATATGGAAATCAAACCGGTACACTGGTAAACGCACTGGCTTTTCACTTTGAAAACCTGCCGGTTCGTAGTGAAATTGACCGACCGGGAATTGTACATAGACTGGACAAGGGTACTTCAGGACTAATGGTTATTGCTAAATCCGATATTGCAATGACCCATTTGGCAAAACAATTTTTTGATCGCACCAGTGAAAGACGCTATTGGGCACTTATATGGGGGGAGGTTGATCCACTTGAAGGAGAAATTGAGGGAAATGTTGGACGCAGTTTGAAAGATCGAAAGGTGATGTCCATTTTCCCAGATGGTGAATACGGAAAAACAGCTCTTACCCGGTACAAAACCATTGAAAAACTTGGTTATGTAAGCTTGGTTGAATGTAAACTGGAAACAGGAAGAACACATCAAATCAGGGCGCACTTTAAATGGATCGGTCATCCGCTATTCGGGGACGTAGAATACGGAGGAAATAGGATTATGAAAGGCACCACCTTCAATAAATTCAAGCAATTTGTCCAAAACAATTTAAAGGTATTAACTCGACAAGCCCTACACGCCAAAACCCTTGGCTTTACTCATCCTGTAAGTGGCAAATGGATGCACTTTGATTCTGAATTGCCAGACGATATGAACCAGATTTTACTTCGTTGGAGGGACTATATCAAGAACAGGCCCGAGTAGGTTTTATTCAAAAATCTTTTACCTTTCCAGTTCTTTAACTAATAGACATGCAAACGGTTGATAATTCTCAAATCGATCTTCTGGAGGAAATATCGAAGAAGCTCAATAATAAAAGAAGGTTGGTTGATTGCCTGGCAGAAACTCTATGTATTAGCACGGATAGTGCCTACCGAAGAATTTCCGGGAAAACGGCGCTTACCTTTGACGAAGCAGTAAAGCTAGCCTCGTATTTTGACCTTAAGCTTGATGGGTTGGTTGAAAAAAGTGGAGGTACGGTTTCCTTTGATCGGAGAGGTATTTTAAAAACCGAAAATGACATTGCCATACACTTAAAGGAAATGGCTGAAATGATGAAAATTCAGATTGCCACTGGGGTTCAACCAGCCATTTACACAACCAAAGATATTCCCGTGTTCTATCAATTATATTTCCCGGAATTAGCAGCGTTCAAAGTCTATTCGTGGTATCGGGGCCTGAATACATCGGAAGAATTGAATGATCCTTTTGATCCGGATAAATACATTTCATCCTACAAGAACCTATTCACCGACATTAAAATACTGTATTCGAAATTGCCTGCTATAGAGATCTGGTCAGAAATAGCCATTTTAGGTTTTATCAGGCAACTTCAGTACTATTACGACTCTGGACTCATGGGAAATAAGGAAACGGCACTTCTTCTTTGCGATCAGCACCAACAGGTTTTTGATCTGGTGAAAGAACAAGCTCGGCTCGGTTGTAAAATAAATCCTGATTTTGGGCAACAGACTGAAGTACAGTATGATCTCTATTTCAATGAATTGTTTGTCATGGACAATTCTGCACTGTCGCGTTTAAAGTCAGGTAAGGTGTTTTTTAATTCCTACGCCAACTTTAATTACATCCCTACTCAGGACGAACAGTTTTGCCAGGACGCTGAATCATGGTTGCAAAATCAAATGAAACGCTCAGTGAAATTGAGTAAAACCAGGGAAAAGGAGAGAAACATGTTCTTCAGCAAAATTCAAAAAGAGCTGAACGAATTGTCTAACTATATTCGATCAAATTAAGCGTCTCAGAACGTTGAATTTTTCCAGTATCGGTGTATTTAAACCTGGAGATACTAAACACTTCCTTTGGTTTTTCATAGCTGGATAATTGACTAAAATCAACAGGTGTTTCCTCCCCTTCTACCAATAAAACAACCTTATTTCCCAAATGCTGATCTGGAAGACCAGCAATAAAAAAGTTGCCCGGAATTTGTCCTTCCAAAATGGATTCAATTCGTTCGGGAAATACTTTTATCCCCCCTGAATTGATAACATTATCTATCCTTCCCAGCCACTCAAACTCCTTTTCTGATAACAAATTAACCATGTCATTGGTTATCATATTGTGAACTCCCCAACCTGAAGCGTGAATGATCAATTGCCCCTCCTCGTTCTGATGAAATTTTACTCCTGGCAGTGCCTTGAAACAGGTTTTAACCCCAATTTCGCGTAGTGCAATGTGGCTCACAGTTTCAGTCATTCCAAAGGTAGCATAGCATTTGGTCTTTAGGTTTTCCAGCTTGCGTTCCAACAAAGTATTTATGTCGCCCCCACCAATGATTAGCATTTCAATGCTATCAAAAAAAGTAACATCAGTATCAAGGATTCTGGACACCTGATGCGGGGTCATTGCACAAAAATGAAACTTGGGTTTTAGCTTAACTATCTCTTTGACTTCTGGTTTTGCGACATGCAGATCCAATCCCAAAACCATGGCCCGAACCAACATCATTCTACCCGCAATGAATTTAACCGGTAAACACAAAAGCGAAGAACAACCCTCGGTTAATCCAAAAAACTCACCTGTGACCTGGGCAGAATGCTCCATATAGGCCCTGTCTATTTCAATGGTTTTTGGAATACCGGTTGATCCTGAAGTCTGAAATTTGTAACTTTTAGTATTCTTGCTCCACGCTTCGATAAATGCTGCAATTTGAGCCAACTCTTCCTCTTCATGATTCAATGTTAACCACTTTAAATACCCTATCCCATTGATTTGAAATGATGGATTCATAACTTCAAATTTGATAAATCCCAGGAATTTGACCCATACCACAAATGGTTGGACCGCAGCTCAAGCGGTGAGGGAATATTATTAGAGAAAAGTTGGCCTGTGCCTAAGCCCTGTGGCATTTTGCAGCCTTTTGTATCAACGTATTGGGCAATTGCATTAAGACCAATATTGGATTCCAAAGCACTTGTAACCCACCATTTTATATTATGCTTTTCCGCCATACTGACCCATTCATCGGTTCCACCGAACCCACCAATCAATGCCGGTTTAAGGACAATGTATTGTGGTTTAATTGTGTTGAGAAGTTCTTCCTTTTCTGCAATCGAAGTAATGCCAATTAATTCTTCATCAAGTGCAATTGGAACTATTGGGGCCTTGCTCAGGTCGCACATCACCTTCCACTGCCCTTTTTTAATGGGTTGTTCAATGCTGTGCAAATCGTATTCAGCCAGCGCTTCCAGCTTTTCAACAACATTTGAGGCCATAAACGCACCGTTAGCATCTACTCTGATTTCAACGTCATTCCCGGAATATTCTTGCCTAATTCTCTTTAGCAGGTTCAATTCTTGATTGAAGTCGATTGCCCCAATTTTTATTTTAATGCAGGTAAAACCGTCTTCCAGTTTTTTCCTCAATTGCTTATTCATATGATGCCAATCGTCCATCCAAATCAGTCCGTTTATTTCAATACCACGGGTTCTTTGGCAAAAATCACCATTAAAAATATTAAAAGGGTTGCTCGATTGAAGTCCTTTTATTGCAGTCTCCAACCCGAATTGAATGGAAGGCCAGTCTGTCAACTCCCAGATGATCTGTTCTGGAGGAAAACCAGACTCAATTTTGTCTGCAACGTTCTTTAAGGTGTCCAAATAACCAGGCCGATCGTCAAAGCTTAGTCCCCTAAACACAGCACATTCTCCAATTCCGAATTGGTGGTCATCCTCAATGGTTAAGAAATAGGTTTCTTTTTCTTTTAAAATCCCTCTGGACGTACCCCCAGGAGTAATAAACTTTAGTTTATATCGAGATGTGTGTGCCTTAAGCATAAGAAATTAGAAGACCAATAGAATACAATAGGGTAAACAGAAATGTCCCCAGGGCTAATTGTTTTAAAGAGGGAATTAACTCCTTGGGATCACTATGCAACAATGCCTTTTTACCATTTAAATAAAAAAGCGGAAGAGAAAGCAGAAAGAGCCATGCCCAGGAAGAATTACCTTTAATTAATACATAGGCAATCTGCGCTAGCCAGGCTAAGCTAAGCAAGACTAGATGATAATACCGGGCCCGATTACTACCTAACCGCACGGCTACGGTTATCTTATTATTCTCTTTATCATTAACAATGTCTCTTAGGTTGTTCAAATTAAGCACCCCAACCGACATAAGCCCAATACAAGTCGCAGGAAGGAAAACCAACGCATTTATGGTTTCTCCATGCAAAAAGAAAACACCTGAAACTCCTAGCCAACCAAAAAAAAGGAATACAAATAAATCTCCTAAACTTAAATACCCGTAAGCATTTTTACCAACTGTGTACTTAATAGCTGCGGCGATTGATAGGCAACCGAGAAGCAGAAATACAATTAAATTCAAATTGAAGTTTTGAAAGGAAAGATAGAGCAGGAAAGAACCGGAAATAAATGATAGAATCGCAAATAAAACAACTCCTTTCATCATAGCTGATTTGGATATTAGCCCACTCTGTACAGCTCTGCGAGGCCCTAATCGTAGTTCATTATCTGTACCCTTAATGGCGTCTCCATAATCATTGGCCAAATTGCTTAATACCTGAAGACAAAGCGTCGTTATTAATGCCATAACTAATACTTCCAGGCGAAAGTACCCAAAGTCATAGGCGACGACCGAACCCATGATTATACATGAAAATGCAAGAGGAAGCGTTTTTAACCTAAATGCTTCTATCCACGATTTAACCTTATTCAATTGAGTTATTTAGAAGGATTATAGTATCAGACTCTTTTTGATTCTATAAAACTAAAATACTGCTTTAATACTTCGGCATTCTGTTCACGTGGAGTCCGAATTTCCAGAATTTTGGGTGCACGTGAATCATTAAAGAAAGTTTTCAGGCTGATTTCCAATTCCTTCTCATTGCAGACACGATCAAATGAAAACCCAAAAGTTCTAGACAAAGGCTCAATGTCCAGTTTGTGATTAGTCTCGAAGAATTTTTCATGATTGGGAACGCTATCCGGCCCGGGGATGAAACGGAATATCCCTCCACCCTGGTTGTTGACTACAATTATTCTAAAATCTGATCGAATGGAATCGTTCCAAAGCCCATTGGAATCGTAAAGAAAACTTATATCTCCGGTAATTAATACGGTTGGTTCTTTAAGGGCAGTGCTATAACCAATTGCTGTAGAAGTGCTCCCATCAATACCGCAGGTTCCCCTATTAGCATGACAATGTTTCCATTGATTGAATTCAAACAACTGTATATAACGAATTACGCTACTGTTTCCGCTTTGTAAATGGTAGAATGCAGGAATTGTACTCAATACCTTATTAAATACAGAAAGGTCGCAAAATGGAACACGTTGCATAAACTCATTGTGCAGTTTTCTACCATTAATCTCGCTTTGCTCCCATCTGGAAGAATAATCCGAGTTTTGATCTTTAAGGCTCCTCAGAATTTGTTCCAGAAAATCAGATTTATCCATTTTCTGCGATTTATGGTCCGATTGAAACGTGTCGTAAGAATGACCCGAGTCGCTCACATGAATATGTGTTAGGGCCTCCGTATTCTTCAAGAGCTGTTTGATTTTCTTTGAAATCACATGCTCTCCAAGAGTCACCACCAATTCAGGCTTTAATTCTTTGGTTGTACCTGCCGACAACGTTCGATCTATGGTAGCAATTCCACAACCTGTATGCAGGTTAGAAATAGACTCAAACAGTACGGTAATATCCTCTCTCTTATTGAGGTTCTCCAATTGATCAATAAGACTCTCACTTTTGCCCAGGTTTCCACAAAGAATAAGCTTCTTCTCTTTGGAATTAATTACGTGAATTAACTCATTAGATAACATGGTACCACGAACAACCTTTAACTTTTGATCTGATAACGATAATAGCTTATTATTAATATCGGAGTGACCAACACTCTCTTCGTAGAGTGGCTCAGACAAGGGTAGGTTAAAATGAATTGGGCCAGGCTTACCCTTCAACATAGTGTCAAATAAATCCGAAGATTTGACAATAATGTCATAATTATTCAACACATCTTCCGGCACATTTAAAAAACCCTTTTGAAAATTATGGTAGACTCCTGATTGTTGGATCGTTTGGCCTTCGCCGGTATCAATTCTATCCAAGGGGCGGTCTGCACTCATAACAACCAGCGGAGCTCCAAGGTAAAAAGCCTCTGCTATTGCTGGAGAATAGTTTAAGAGTGCTGTACCCGATGTGCAAACCAGGGCGACGGCTTTACCAGTAGCTATTGCAATACCTAACCCATAAAAACCCGCGCATCGTTCATCAACAATCGAATAGCAGGTTACACCATTAAGATCCTGAAAAGCCTTGATTAATGGTGCATTTCTACTTCCGGGAGAAATAACCACATGTGTTCCTCCCTTTTTTGTAAAAAGATTTGCAATTAAATATGCATTCTCCTTGGAAGTCATTGTCTCGCGAAAGTGTGTATTTTTTTTATTGCACTCAACAGAACTTCCTGTTTTTGTTTGGTTTCATCATATTCATCCCTTACAACGGAATCTTTTGTGATTCCCCCGCCTACATACAATTCGGTTTGCAAGCCTTCACTTTTTAAGCAGCGCAAATTGACATAGAATTCTGCCTTATTCTCCTGAACAAGCCCAATGTAGCCCGTGTAGTATTGCCTGTCATACCCTTCATTATTTACAATCCAATCCAGTGCCTTGAACTTGGGTAATCCACAAACTGCCGGTGTAGGGTGAATTATTTGCAGTAAGTTCCAAAAACTGGTCATATCCTTTAGATTTCCAGAAATTTCCGAATGCAAATGGCATATGGGGCCGTTTGACTTTATGGCAACATCAGAAACCGAAACATTTTCACACGTAGCCGAATAGGCTTCGTTAAGGTAGTCCGTAACCAGTTGTTGTTCATTTCTCTCTTTACTCCCCCAGTTTTCAATTTTTTCACCTTCGCTTAACTTCATTGTTCCTGCTAACGATGCCGAACAGCAATAGCCATTATCAACAGATAGCAACTTTTCGGGAGTAGCACCCATGTATGTAATTCCATTAATATCGAAATGATAAACGAAACAGTCGGGGTAATTCCTAACCAATTCATTAAAAACTGCCGGGTAATTCATAGAACCGGTAACGGTAACCTTTCGACTTACCACTAGTTTATGATATTCATCTGAAAGGCAAGCGCCGATTGCTTTTTGTAGGTTGCTTCTATAGGCTACATTTTCAGGGTCTTCAACTTCCAGATTATTTGAAGAATCAAATTCATGCATTGAATTTTCATCCATGCTTTCAATCGTTCCAGTCCAATATTGGTTTTCATTTTCCCCTTCTATAAATGGATTAAATACAAGTAATGGATACGTTGATTGTGCATTTTGCTTATCTACACGAACCGGATTAGTCAATGTATAGACCTGTTGACTTTTGTATGGACTCCATTTAAATTGCATTCCCTAGATAAAAATTGGGCAAAAAAAAACCCCGACCAAAGGTCAGGGTTTCTTTTGAAATAGTGTTACCTATTATTTAGATAATTGAATTTTGCTTATAACTTTTTCAGTACCTACTGTAGTTTCTACAAAGTAGATTCCCACAGCAAAGCTGCTCAAGTCAATTGAAATTCTATCTTGAATAACATTGTCTTTCTCAATTGTTTTAATCACTTCACCGATTGAACTAAGAACCTTAATTCTTACGTTTTCTTCAGCAACCAGATTTAAATCAACGAACACATTTCCTTCAGTAGGATTAGGGAATATGTTAAAGACAGCAGTATTGTCTAAGTATCCAATACTTGTAGTTTCAGAGAACACATCAATTTGATAAGTAAATGAACAACCTTTAGAATCCACAACAGTAACCTTGTTAACTCCATCTTTCAAGTTAACAGCTCTTTCAGTTGCTTCTCCTGATGGGCTCCAATTCCAAGTATATGGAGGAGTACCACCTGTAGAGGTAGCTGTTGCTTTAACAACACCTGCGCTATCTACAATATTGTCAAAGTTTACATTAACCGCAGTTGGAGCAATGATAACTACAGAAGTATCATGATCACAACCATTACGGTCTACCAAATGAAGTTTATAAGTACCAGCACCAACTCCATTTATAACTGAAGTAGTACTGTTTTTATAATCCCAATTGTATTTGTATGGAGCAGTACCACCAAGGATATTTACTTTAGCAGTAGTTGTATCATAACTACAATCCAAAGTAAGGTCATTTGGAATAGATACCGGAGAATTAGGATCAGTAACTCTCATTTTAGATATTACAACACAACCTAAACTATCAGTAACTGTAACATCATAAACACCTTCAGTTAAACCAACAGCTTTACCACTGGTTTGTCCATTGCTCCATAAGAACGAGTAAGGTGCAAGTCCACCATTCATTTGAGCTTCTGCACTTGCGTCAGCCATTTTACATGCACTAGGAGGAGTAACTACGTCTTTCGAAGTTAATACCGGTGGATCCATTACCACCACTGTATCTTTAGTTACACAACCACTTGCATCTGTAATGTCAACTACATAAGTACCAGAAGGTAAGTTAACGTTAGTAGCATTGTTCTGAGAACCTCCGGCATTCCATTGGTAGGTATAAGGCATAACACCTTTGTCTACACTAGCAGTAGCCGTACCGTTACCATCTCCATTACAAGTAGGATATGTCCATGAGTTAGATACTAATGGGAATGCACCCAATACCTGTACCTTCTGTGTATTTTCACATCCAATTGAATCTTTAATTACAACGGTATAATCATCACCAGCAACATTACTCAAGTTTTGTGTAGTTGCTCCAGTACTCCAAGCATAAGAATGAGGAGGATAAGCACCAGTTACAGCAAGAGTAACCGAACCATCACTTTGTCCACAAGTTGCTTTGACAGGAGTAGTAGTAACATTCATTGGAGTTGCCATAGTAGCTGTTGTACTATCAGAGTACTTACAACCAATAGCATCCCATGCAGTTACTTTATATACTCCAGGAGTAGATACCAGAATTGAATCGAACAAGTAACCGTTAGACCACAATTGTCTGTCATACTTAGCATTTAATTTTAAGTACGTACTACTGTTGTTACAGATCAATGAAGTATTAGGCAACAGATCGTTTTCTTTGATTTGTCCTAAGTTAACCCGAAGCGCCAATACTGCATTTTTCACATTATTTGAAGTGCTATTGTATAAATCATTCCAGGTACCTCCTGTAGCTCTTTCCCAACGGGTTGCTGGAACACCTACACCATTTACGTCAATTCCAAGTTCCATTCGAACTGGATTAGATTGCTCGATAGTAACTAAGTACTTACCTGGTTGAGCAACTATACCGGCACAACCAAATTGTAAGGTATACCAGCCAGTACCGCTCTTACCAACGATAAACGAACGAGTAGAATCAACTATATTACCAGGCATTTGAGTAGAATCGATAAACTCATATACCAACAGACGTACAGTAGCTCCTTGTACAGGGCCATTCAAATAGAAGGTACCAGAACTAATGGTATCTGCATTGAAAATTTCAAATACACTACCAAACTCCCCGGTACCAGGAGAGTTAAACCCTAAACGATTATTAACTGTACTGTCATCGTACGCATAAACAGTATCCGATACTATAAAAGCATACTTCGCAGAGTCATTCAATAGATCACAATCTGTTTCTGTAATGGCAGTATACATAGAAGCATTAACTACTCCACTTGCGCCTGTTAAAGGAACAGCTACAGAGAATGCAGAATCGCCATCGGATAAAATGCTTCCCAATGGAACATTTATTGTGTTAGTACCAACACTTGCAGTAGCACTTACACCTGTAATGGTATCCAAACCAACATTAGATACTCTACCGTACATTCTCACGGATTGAGTGTTTGGAATTTGCCTGTAACGAGCATAGTATTCTTTGGCCACAGCATCGAAATAGCATGGATCGAACTCATGTGCACCAATATCGTGCGAACCAAGAACCCTGGTCATTCCATAAATATCATCTGCAACACCAACATTAGTAGCAGCACTATCCAGTTGAATACTATTTACTCTTAGATCCCATTTTTCAGGATCCTTAAATCGGGGATTAGTAATCATAGAATTAGTTCCCATAGTAGGACCAGACTTTCCACTAACTATTGGATTACCTGTCCAGTATGCGTTATAATCCCTGGTTACAGAAGAAGAACTTCTTTCGTTCCAGGTTGTACCACTCATACAATAGAAAATGTTGTTTTTAACATCACTATTTCTTAGGAAGTAAGTATACATCCCTTCTCTTGTTCCGCTAGTATTACTTCCATGTACCGCAATATTATTGTGGTAAATCTGAGCTCTGTAGTTATAGTAGTATATATATGCACCTCTACGAGTACTGGTAGATTTATTTGAACCAGCGGTAATGTAGTTATTAATTAATTTCAAGCTATCGCTAGAACTTCCGTACCGGTTATTGCTGTAGCAATACAATCCGTATCCACCGGTAGTACCACCAGCCCAGATATTATTCTTAATAATTTCTACGTTGTCGTTGTAGTAAGAATAAACGCCCCAAGGATAACCAGAATTATCAGAAATAATTTCATTATTATTCACGTGCAGGTTGAAGCAGTAGAAGGCATAAACACCGTAGTTAGTCCAACCGTGACATTTATTGTTTTCGAAGTAGATATTTCCTTCTTTACTCGATTTTTGAGTACTTGAACCTCCATAGAATCGAACAATGTAATTTCCTAGATTTACGGTATTGTTTGTGAACCATACCGAATCCATGTTTTGTTCGTAGAAACCATCCCACAAAGCAGAACCAGAATTCTGACCCAGGTTGAAGGTATTACTATCTACTTTCAGGTTAGTTACCTTTTGACCACTGTTAAATACAATTGCATTTCCAGTAGTATTAAAGATCATATTCTTGATAGTAAGATGAGTTACATTATCCAAAGAAATATTACCATCCAACTCGCCTGGATTAGTATTGGTAGGATCCTGCTCCATAGTAATTGTATTAGAACTACTATTTCCAGGAATTTTTCCAATTGTAAAATTCTCAATGAGTGTAGTATCCTTGATTTGTAATCTAACAGGACCACAAACTCCAAATTTTACAAGATCAGCAAATGCAGTAGTAAAATCAGCATAATCAGAAGCAGCAGTACCAACCGTGAACGTTCCGGAAAGAGCGTTTTGTAATGTTTCTCTCAACGTATCGTTAAACTGTTGTTGATCTGTTTGCCCACTTGGAGCAGAAGTGATATACTCGAAGTTATAAGCAGTACCACTAACAAAATTGTGAGTTCCCAATGTAACCAAAGTATCTGCACCAGCAGCTACATTACTTCCGGTAACAGACAATGCAGTTTGTGCAACACCACCAATTGACCAATTCACGGTGAATGAAGTCAACGGTTTAACACCAACATTTGAAACATAAATTTGAACATTTTGAGTTCCGGAACATGGCTTATCTCCCAACGTAGTTGGAGAAATATCGTAGTCTGGCAACCAGAATTCATCAGCACCACGATCAGGAGCAGTAGCAGCACCCGGACATCCAGTACCGGGACAACGAGTATCACCGTCAATATCCATAGTTACACCCGTAACCGCAACCCCTGAGTTATGAACTGCAGTACTTCTTGAATGTAAATCTGTAAAAGACTTGTACTTTGGATCAACGTTAAGAACATTGGAACCTAAGTTTCCATTAAAAGAAGTAGCTGTAGGGGCCCACCATACATTATTACTTCTGGTTTGAGATCCATATTGACGGTATCTGTAACCATTACCAAAGTTGGCAATAATGTTATTTCTAAAGGTCACACTTGTACCGTAGTACAGATACAACTGATATGAATTACCTTTTTCATTCGATACGCTATTGAAGCTAATATCAGTGTAATTTGCGTAATACTCATACAATGGCCAGTGCCACCCGCTACCACCGGTAACAGCAATCATGTTATTTTTAACTTCTTGACGAGCAGTGGACGTACCATAACAACGGTAATGGTAAATACCATATGCGTAGTTATTTGCTTTTATCTGAATGTTGTTACCACGAATACTGGTTTTGTTACAGTAGTAAAAATGAAGACCACGAGGGTAGTTATATCGTCCTGAATTTGATATTACATTACGATTGATATCATTATTCGAACGGTAGTAACAGTAAATACCCATGTAGTTAAAACCAGACATGATATTATCTTCAATTTTATAATATCCACCAGTTTGATTTGTACTTCCTCTACCATAAATGTAGAATGAAGAAGACCCACCTAACATTACGTTCTTTCTAAAGGTCATGTTTTCAGCATAGGTTTGATAATCATAAACAATCGCCATCCAATTCGACGTTGTAGAAGAAGTTTGATTACCAATTAAAGAATCGCCTGTAAATGAAAGGTTTTTCGGAGCATTTTGAAACTCAATAACGTTTGCATAACTACCACCTTTTGCTTCAATGGTAATAGAATCCATAGCAATGTGCTGCGTTCTATTGAATACAACCGTACCTCTATTACCATTACCACTCGAAGTAGACGAATAAGTCAGTCTTACCGGAGCAGTATTACTTGGATGAGGTCTGAACCTTACATTGTTAGTAGCAGAAATTCCAACATAGGTAGTAAATTTAACCTGTTCGTTGTATGTTCCAGCTTCTACATTAAATATGGTTGGAGCACAAATTCCTTTCAATTTCATATCAGCCTCGGCAGCCTTAAACGTATTGTAATCAGCACCAGAAGAAGCACCAATGGTATACGTTCCACCTAACGCAGCAGAAAATCCGATCTTTGAAATTTTGTCATTTGTAGTATTGCTATCCGTTGAACTATTTGGTGATGAAGTTTGGAAATCCATATCATATGATTTTCCAGCAGCTATGGTATAGTTAGTAACCGTATATAGCGTATCCTTCAAACGTGGAATAGCCAGCCCGGTTAAAGTTGTAGGGCCATAAGTAGTAGTAGCCCCACCAATTTCTTTGATTGTACCCGAAATGGTAACCGACTTCATGGTATCAATACCAAAGTTCATAATCCTTACCTGAATTGCATTACTTCCTGCACAAGCTGCAGCAGGAGTCATTTCAGTTATACCCGCATCATTTTTAGGTGGCTTCGGAATCGAAATTCGGTAATCTTCAATCTCACCCTGGTAATTGCTATATCCACACCCACTAGGATCACGTCCAATAGAGGCATAATAATAATAATTACTATAAACCCTCATTCTTAACGAGCCATAAGCAGCATTATTAGGAACAGTTACACTAAAAGTTTCAGTCTGGACATTAGTTCTTGTACTCTGAGGACCTGTTTTAATCAACTCTCCTGCATCAGCGAAATCACCATCATCATTCCAGTCAATCCAACAAAGATAAGACCTGGTAAATTTCACTTCAACTGTAAATGTTTGACCATAATTAGTCGCAACACTGTCAGAAGAGGTATAATTTCTATAACCACTGGAAGTCGTACCAGACTTGTTAATGTTGATGGTACCTCCGGTTGTTTTAACAGAACTTATATAGCCCCAAGTCGCGCTCCTTCTTGGAGTACAGTACTGCGAGAATGCTTCCGCACTAACAAATAATACTCCTACTAAGAGCATTACAATTCCGTAGACATTTTTCATACTTTTCATTTTAATTTTAACTGTTTTTTTCACTTTCACGTTAAGCGTCCAAATATATGTGAAATATATACTTCGACAAATTAATTTTTATTCTCTACTTTTTCTGTTCACAAACTACATTTGCCAATTCAGATTCTAAAACCTATGTCTTATAAAATCCTCTTAGTTGAAGACGAAGCAAATTTGGCTAATGCTATATTGCTCAATTTAGAACTCGAAGGATACTCGCCAACATGGATAAAGAACGGAAAAACGGCAAATTCTCATTTGCTTTCGAACCCGAATTTCTTCGACCTCGTGATATTAGACGTAATGATTCCAGAAAAGGATGGGTTCGAAATCTGTAAAAATTACAGGGATGCAGGAAATAACACCCCAATTCTCTTTCTTTCGGCCAGAAATACTGCGGAAGACAAGATAACAGGCCTACGTCTTGGGGCTGATGATTACCTGGGAAAACCCTTTAATCTGGAAGAATTGCTTTTAAGGGTCGAGATTTTACTTAAACGGTATAATCAGGCTCCTACCCCTTCTCTTAATAAGGTATTGCTGGGAAAAGGGTCCATTAATTTTGCGGCACAATCTGCCACAAGTGTCACAGGCCTTACAATTAACCTATCTTCCCTGGAAAACCAATTGTTACATTACCTGGTTCAAAGAAAGGGTGAAGTGGTTTCCCGAGAAGACATAATTGAACATGTCTGGAAAAACGAATCCATTAAAGGACGATCAATTGATAATTTAATCTCAAGGTTTAGAAAGTGGTTCGAAGTCGACCCAAAAGAACCCAAACATTTTGTTTCTGTCCGTGGAGTCGGATATCGCTTCGATCTGTAATTCCGAATCAGATCGAAAATTTCTTGTACCGGTGGTTGGTTAATTCAATGGGAGTTTTTCTATCTAGCATATTGAGTGCAATTGCCTCCATCCCCTTTTCAAACAATTTAATTTGATGCTCATCAATCAACTCATTGTCATCAATGAGCAAAGGAATAAATCCAGCTCTCTGGTTCCTGAATGAATAGATGGAACTTAAAAACGGATTTTCACTTTGTTTTACACCTCTATATATATAGGCATACATCAATAGTTGATAAGCTTTTGATTTATTGGGGTTGAATTCCAGTAACTCCTGCGAGTCTAGCCTCAAATCTTTTTGGTCTACTTTACCGGTTTTGTAATCTATTACATGTTCAGCGCCCTTCCATCTTTCGATGCGATCTACAATTCCTTTCATCTTCAATGGAATGGAAATTTTGGCAAGCTGATATTCCAATTTTTCCTCAACACTTACTAGTTTAAATGGCTCAGCTTCTCCCCTTTTTTTATCGATGGCCAAAAAGTTTTTGACCCATTTTTCGAGTATAGGTAGCAAGATCTTTAATCGACCATTTTCCAAATAATTTTTTGGATAAATCTTGCTCAACTCAAAAACCAACTGATTCAGAATCTTCGTGCCTAAGGTTTCATATTCAATGGTATTTGATAGCTTTCCCCGATAGGGTTTATATAAAATTTCCAGGGTATCATGTATTACTGTTCCCAAAGAAGAAGTTTCGATGGAAAGATCCACATTTTCCTTTTCTCTTAACCCCAGAACATGGTAGATGAGAAAATCCATTGGATTGGACAGATAAACATTAAGTGCTGAAGGACTCATCCCCCTTTCAAACAAGTAATGTTTAATGGCTTCGTGAACCCGATCCGATTTTTCAATAATTAGCTCCTTATTCACAAAAGGCTCAAGGTCGTTCTTAACTATTGAAGAAGTGAATTTTAGCCCTTTGTCATTTTTGCTCCATTCCATGGCAGCCTGAAGAACAAACCGGCTTGGATCACCAGACTTGGAAAAGGTAGAACCGCTAGAATAAATAAACTTCGAAGACTCGGCTCTCTTCAAAAGCCGCATAAAATGATTAGCCAATATAGACTCACGGGCCATTTGATCCGGAAATCGGTACTGAATTCTTAATTCAAGCGGAATTAAGCTAGACTGTTTGGATTGGGGGAGGTTTTCATCTAAAAAAGATAAGAAAATAAGGTTTTTGAAGTCCAGGCATCTTGTTTCTAACAGACTCAATACCTGCAATCCCGATTTCATTTCACCCTGAACAGCAACGTAGGTTGAGTTAAGTTCTTTTTCTAATAAATAACTAAATACTTCTCCGTCATTCTGTTCTTTTGAAAGCAGCTCATAGTTGTTTCTGGCAGTGAAAAATAACCTGACACAGGTTCCTGACCACGAAAAGTTTTTAATTTCCAACAGCTTAGACACAAAAACATTTGTATCCAATCCTGTTTTAAAAAGTTCACTAAATGAGTTAAGCTCTGTTTTGGAAAATACATCAGAGAATTGCCGCCTACTTAGTGATCTGATATTTTTCTTAAGAATGTTTTCTCTGATTTGATCGATAACCTCGGGCTTCAATAAATCAAAGGGCTTTAATTGGTCAAGAAAGTCAAAAACAACCGGAAATTTTATTTCATTCTTTCGCTTAAGTTCTTTATTAATCTTCAGTATGGATTTAAACAGCGCACCTTCCGGTGTATTCCCATACGATTTACCTTTTCCAACGTTAATAGAATTAACTTCCCCGGGAATCGAATTCATTAGGAGGGGTAAATCATTATCATTCAACAAAATGATCGCAGTTTGATCAACTGCAGCTTCCGTCATCTTACTTAACTCCTTCGAAACCAACTTGGATGCAACAGCATCATTTCCACACTCAATTGACTCTATGGATCGGGCCAGCTCTTTTTCAGAACCAACGGTAATCACCTTTGAAAAGAGGGTTGAGTTCTCTATGCTGAATCGGTTTGATTCGTGTTGCTGATCAATTCCATTCCATAGCGGAGAATCTTCTATCAGGCAACAAAATCGGGATTCTTTAAAAAACGTAATGATCTCTTTTTCAACGGGTGAAAAAACAGTGAAACCACAGAAGTAAATTTTCTTCTTGAGAAAAGAAGTCTTCCTCAATTCATCAAGACCAATTACATACTTTAAAGAACTGGTGCACAGCTTTCTCTTCTGCAGATACTCATAAAAATTCTTAAACAGAAGGGGGAGCTTCTCCCAAACCTGAAGGTACTTTTCCTTCTTGGCAAGGTCCAGTTCCCATTTATCGAGAGCCTTTAACATATTTACCTGGTTCAATACTTTTTCCCCAGGTAAATTCTGCAATACAATTCTTTCAAAGTCGTTATAAATACTCGCTCCCCAATTTAGAAAAGCGGTAAAGGATTCTGAGCTTTTAAACGAGGTACAATAGACCTTATGCAACAGGGCAATTGCAACATCTTTATCTATTTCCTTATGAGGAATTTGCTGTTCTATAAAACCTGACCAGGTGTTAATGGCAGGTAACTCTATGGGCTTTCCTGCATTCCTATGAATTTCGTTTTTGAAAAGGCTAATGGCTCGCTGAGTAGGAAAGATTATTACAGTATTGGGATAATCTTCCTGTTTAATTTCTTCATATACACGCGTAAGAAATGAACTCATTTATCTAATTTGAAGCCATTTTTGATAAACAACAAAAACTCCTTCCTCACTTTTTTGGTAAAGAATACATCCTTAATGGTTTTCCAGCTGGAATCAGCATCTGAATCGGATTCGATCTGTTCATCGATCGAGTTTTGGTCTGTAGGTGCCTCTACCTTAGGTATTGGATTCTTATCATTAAAAAAGTCCTCTGACAGGGAATCGGCTTTTTCGAAACTTTTTTTTGCACTTGATTCAAAACCTTTTTTTTCCTGAAGAAGCCCCAGGTTGTTATGCGCTATGGCATCTTTAGGGTCGAGATGAATGGCCTTGTTATAATCTTCAATAGCACCGTCAACATCCCCTAACCCATTTCTTATAAAGGCTCTGCTCGAGTAACGGAACGAATTATTCGGATCGAGTTTTAATGCAGTTGTCAAATTTTTTAAGCAATCGTTCAAATTACCCAAGTGATAAAAGCACATCCCTAGTTTTTCGTAATAATCCGGATGGTCATCAACCATTTCGATAAGTTGATTAAGGTACAAAGCAGCTTGTTCGAATTCCTTGCCTTGATAATGCTTTTGGGCTTTAGTTAATAATTCCTCGCCTGACAAATTCATTACAATTGTATTGCTGAAGAATATAGTTTCTCAATCATATCCACTACCTCTACCCCATCCCTGGCGGTGGTCATTATTTGCTCCTTTCCCTGAAGTGTTTTAACTACGTTGTCAATTACTTTATCATGGTTTGACATCGAACCTTCATAATATCCATAATTATTGGCCGGAGCTGATATTGGCAGTTGATCCGCATTAATCGAATCCGACTGGATATACTCTATGGCATTGAGGTATTTCCCGCCAATTTTAATGGTTGCATTCTCCGCAAAAATGGTAATGGAACCTTCCATGTTTTGACCAAAAGAGTTGGTTGTAAAGTTTAATGAACCCAGAATGGATTCACCCAGGATGAATGTAAAATTGCCACTGTCTTCAAATTCGGTTGATAGCTGATGTGCACAGTTTTTTATGTTTCCTGAAACATTGATCCAGGAACCAAACAGGTAGTATACAATATCAATAAAATGGCTGAACTGATTGAACAGAACACCTCCATCAAGTGCTTTGGTTCCCTTCCAGTTGCTATTGGAATAATAGGCATCATTTCGGTTCCAATAACAATTTACTACCACCTGATAAACATCTCCTAACTTACCTTGTTCCAACTCACTTTTAACTTTTTGTACGGGTGGATTGTATCGGTTTTGTTTTACAACAAATAATTCTTTGCCGGCCACTTCCGATTCTTTTCTCATTTCAATCGCATCGGAATAGCTCAATGCCATTGGCTTTTCTACCAAAACATGTTTTCTACTGCCAAACGCAGAAATAGAATGCTCTCTGTGTAACCCACTGGGAGTGCAAACTGCAACAATGTCGCATGAAGAGTCCAAAAGCCCGGTATAGCTATTGAACTTTGTTGTACCAAATGACTTTGCAAAATTGCCACCAATGGATTCATCCTTATCAAATACACCAACAAGCTCAGCATTCGGGTGTTCAACTATATGTTTTGCATGACGACTCGCAATATGCCCGCAACCAACTATCCCGAATTTAACATGCATAAATGAGAATTTTACTCTTGTTCATAATTTCATAGTTGGCCTTATGCCACTTGAATATACCTCTTCCTTTTAGCAAAATGTTTAACCTGATAAAAGATTGATGCAAAAGAAGCTAAAATGATTCCATGGAATAACTATTCAATTAGTAATTTTCAATCTCAATCAACTAACGATTTCAATACCTAATATTGTACGCATACAATTTTGCTAAAAATTGAAGAAGAAGAACGCAATAGTGCCACTAATAAACCCATCAAATGATACTTGAAGATCTGGGCTTGGAATTGGGTCTTGGGGCACTGTATTTCATACTAATACTCCTCTGGCTGTTTTTCTATACCTCAACTAAACGAGATCCTATTTTCAAGTACTTCCGATGGGGTATGGCTTTAAAACTGGTGGGAGGACTATCATTCGCTCTTATCTATAAGTTTTATTATGGATACGGAGATACTTTTACTTATTTCACGAGTGCCCAAATACTTGGACAAATTATTATCGATGAACCAATCTATGGTTTAAAATTGGTGCTTAACATAACCGATTATGTACGAGCTGAAGACTATCTCTATAATCATATTCTGGTAAATTACTTTAATGGTGCTGATACCTTTACGGTTATTAAAATTGCAGGGCTGCTTTCAATTCTGGGAGCAGGTTTGTTTCTTCCCACGACCTTATTCTTTTCAATTTTCGCGTTCCTTGGGCAATGGAAACTTTATTTAACCTTCGTTAGAAGGTATCCACACCTAAAATTCGAACTGGCCCTGGCTCACTTTGCTATTCCATCGGTAATTTTTTGGGGTTCTGGTGTAATGAAGGATTCGTTGGTTTTAGGTTTTTTCGGGTTTCTCGTTTATTATATCGATATGGTACTTTTTCAAAGGAAGTACAAGACCATCTACGTAGCATACATACTGGCCACGACTTATTTAATTTACCTCATTAAAGGTTACGTAATTATAGCTTTTCTACCAGCGTTCCTAAGCTGGATCTTCTTTGCGTTTAATGCAAAAATTAAGAACGTGGTAATCCGGGTATTTATCTTTCCCTCGTTAATTGTAGGGTTAAGTGTAGCCAGTTTTTATTCTTATTTCTTAATTGAAAATTATGATGAGAAGTATAGCTCCGAAAATCTATTGAATCGGGCATACATATACCAGGTTAACCATTACTCAGAAAATGACATTGAGGGAACCCGGTCGGGCTACACATTTGGCCAGTATGAAAAGACACTTCCAGGAATGGCCACACTTATTCTTCCCTCGATTAACGTAACGCTTTTTAGGCCCTATCCCTGGGAAATAAAAAATGCGGTAATGGGCATAACCAGCATGGAAAGCCTGTTTATTTCCTTGTTTTCGCTTTTTGTAATATTTCGGATTAAGTTTAGGCGCTTAATGAGGTATTTAGGAAGCGATTCATTTCTAATCATGTCCATTGTTTTTACACTGGTGTTCTCCTTTATTGTTGGTTTTTCATCCTACAATTTTGGAGCGTTGGCGAGATACAAGATTCTATGCTTACCATTTTACATTAGCACACTTTTAATCCTTACCAAAGAAGATCAAATACGGGAAAGCCTTAAACAATTTCCTTCTCGAAATACTCAGCGATAGTATTGAGCTCAAAATCCTTAATTCTATCTTTGGATTTGGAGGCATATTGACTCAGTAACTCAGCATCGTGAACCAGGTTAAGGATTGCATCAGACAGTGACTGTATGTTGTTGCTTGTATAAAGAATTCCAAACTCTTCTCTGGCAAATCCTCTACTAAGAATCTCATATTCATTGGAGTTCGGTGCTAATAACTCCCTGGGCCCACTTAAGCAATCGGATGAAATAATCGGCAAAGAATAAATCATTGATTCCAGCAAAACATTCGGAAATCCTTCATGTAATGATGACAAAATGAAAATGTCAGCCTGTTGATAATACTTCTGAAGGTCACTCGTAAACGGAAATATTTTAACCCGATTTTCAATACCTAATTCCTTGGACAATTCCTGGATACTTGTTTTTTCCTTTCCATCACCAATTATTAGTAACCTAAAATTAACCTGGTCTTTAATGTTGCTAAGGGCACGCAAAACCAACTGATGGTTTTTATTTTTATCCAACCTCCCAATACATAAGAAGGTAACTTCATCATTAATCTTAGTATTTCGATTGACTGCGTCAATCCCGGTTTTTACGGGATTATATATGGTTCTTAGCTTGTTTTCGCTGATTCCAAAGTTTAAGTTTAAATCCTTCCCGGTTGCTTTGGAATTCGTTATAATTAAATCTGCTTTGGGGTATTGCCTCCTTATCAGGTATTTACTTACCCTGTTCTGAAACGAGCTGCCTTCATACTCTAAGGAACTATAACTCCTTTCACTTACAACAACTTTTAACCCGGGAACATTCTTCTTCACACCACAAGCAATGTAGTTGGGCCTATTTAAGAAAGATAAAAGCGTGTGTATTTTTCGATTTCTTACTTCTTTGGCTAATTGCTTTATGTAAAATGGAATATCAAAAAACTTAACAATGGGTAATTCGCTGTCAATCAATGGTTTTTGTAGAACAACAACCTCAACGTTTTCGGGAATTGAATACGAAATTCGATTTTCTAGTAAAAACAAGGTCACCTTGTATTTTGCAACCAAATAGTTGGCCAGAATGGAAAGTACCTTTTCCGCCCCCCCACCCTGCAGGGAAATACAAAACAATCCAATGTGAGTTTCTTCTTCTGTATCCGGAAGGCACTTAGAATAAAACTCAAGGGTAGTATCCACCATTTTATCAATGGAAAATTTATCCTTTAGGGTGTCATAAGCATTGTTCCCAAATTCAATCCTCTTTTGAGGATCATTGTAAAATACCTGGAGTTTTTCAGCAAACAATTCCACATCAAAGGGGGGAATCACAAATCCGTTGAATTCATTGATTACCACTTCATTCAATGCGGCTACATCAAAACATATTACCGGCTTTTTGAAAGCAAATGCCTCAATGGCCACCAATCCAAAACCCTCAGATTTTGAAGGAACAAGAACAACGTCTGAATTCGCAATGATTGAATTCGGATTATCAACATAACCCATAAAATTTACCTGACCACTTAGACCCAATTCTTTGGTTAATTCTTGTAAATAATTTAGATGTTCTCCACTACCGGCAATGTTTAATTCAAAATTTACTTTGTTCTGTTTTAATCGATAACATGCCCCTAACGCAAATTCATGCCCCTTTAAGTCAAACAACCTACCCAAAATGAGCAGGTTTAGTTTTTTCTCTTTCCTTTCGGAGATTAGTGGTAACGAACCTTCAATCTTTATTCCATGAAATATAGTGTCAATTCTACCCGATTTAGCAATTCCATAGCGAACAAACAAATCCCGTAAACCCATGGAAACGGCAAATGAACGGTTGATCCATTTCTCAGAAAAACGAGCAATTAAATAGTACAGACTCTTAACCGGTTTCTCTTTTTCAAGTCCAAACTTCTGCATAAATGACTCATCATAACCGTGTTTGGTACTTACCAAAACAAGTTTAGATTGGAAGAGCATCTTTACAAGAGAACAGTAAAAATCTGCATGTATCAAATGGCTGTGTACAATATCCGGGTTCGAATTGGATATGGTTTTACGAAGGCCATTTAGTGTGGTTAAAGAGAAGTATCCGGTAGTATTAATTAAATGCGTTCTTACACCCAATTTTTGGAGTTCTTTTGTGAATGAGGCAATATCCGATAGATGGATCTTTTCGAACAAAACCACAAACTCTACTTCATGGCCTTTTGAAAGCAGGCCCGGAAATAAATTCAAGAAATATTTCTCTGATCCTGCCAGCCCTTTGACTTTTTGTACGAAAAGTAATTTCATAAATTTCTAAAAAGTTCAAGGTATGAATCCATCATCTTCTTATTTGATAGGTTGGTTTTAGCGTAGTCTAGCGAGGCATCACCCAGTTCACTACGTGTGGTTTCATTTGAAATAAGGCTTATTATAGCTTCACTCAGTTTTTCAGCGTCTTCCACGGGAACAAGTATACCATTCTTTGAATCCTCGATTACATTATTAATGCCTGAAACGTCGGAGGCAATTATTGGTAAACCACAGGCCTGAGCCTGCATAATGGATGTACTCATAGTCTCTCCAAATGAAGCATGAACATAAATATCTAACTGATTTAAAGCATCGGGAATTTCTTCTTCGCTAATCGCTCCAGCAAAGTCCACTTGGTCTGCCAAACCTAATTCAGATGAATACGATTCCAAAGAAGACCGAGTGGCCCCATCGCCATAAATGGAGAGATGTACCTGCTTATTTGCTGTCAATTTAATTATAGATACTGCTTTAAGAAGCGTTTTATGGTCCTTAATATCTACCAAACGGCTTAGCATACCAATCCTTATGGTATCAGTCAAATTAGGTCTCTTATCGGGCTTGAAAAAAGTAAGGTCAATTCCATTTGGTATTACCCAGGACCTTCTCGAATTGTAGAACAACAACTTCCTGTGCTCTATTTCTTCTTTGTATTTCGTAGATAAAAAAACAATGGCATCTGAAAATGGCAATGCAACCTTTAGAAAAAGCCAATCTTTTTTGGTCTTTAAATGATTGGCCTGTGTTTCCCGAATGACCATCCGAAGCTCCTTAACTGAGAACACTTTTACCAACCAGGCCATCAAGGACAAGTAGCTTCCATGTAAAAAAAGTACTTCTGGCGATTCTCTCCTTACTTCCCTAAATACCTTAAGAAAGAACAATAAATCGATTCCTCTATTTTTGGAAATCACTTTGTGGGAAAGTCCCAGTTCATTGCATTTATCGATATAACTTGACCTAACTTTTTCGATTCCATAAAAGATGGGAACATGAACAAATTCACTATTTTGACTTGCTTTTACCATAGAAAAGAAAACGCTTCCATGACCGCCAATTCCTCCGTAAAGCAGGTGCACAACTTTTTTCTGTCTTACTGATTTAGTCATTCAATTGCTTACCTACCCGATCTTCCCTTATCAAATTAAGTTTAAAACCTGGATAATTTTTCTTTTCCAATAATACCTCGACACATAGAAGACTGCCAGTGTCGGAATACTTGCATACCAGGCCCACAAACAAAATCGATTGAACCATTCCAGTTGATTAAAAAAATTTATGTTCTTATCCATTATTATAACCTCAGATAAATCACCGAGTGCAACCTCCGCATTTTTTCGAACGGCAATTCTGTTTCTACTGTACAATTCAAAAAAACTGAGATGTTCATCATTATCTGGGTTCTCTTTTACAAATACAGTATTCGTTGGATCAAAGTAATGCCAATTATCGTTGTAGAAAAGTTCGATGGCCACATGGTTACTAAATACAACGTAGCGATAATTCAATTTTAATTTTCGGGCAATATCTGCAATGAGTTTGCTCTGTTGACCACAGAATGCATCATCACTATGCTCAAAAAGAAATTTTGAATCACATACCTGACTAATTCCTGGATGAATGGTATTAATTAAATAACTAATTGGGTTTTCATAACACTTGTATGGCCTGTATTTAAAATTAAAACTGGAAGACACCAGTTCCACTACCCGCTGTGCCGTTACTTGAGGTTCCGATTGTTGGCAGTTTGTCACTGACTCTTTAAAATCTCGTTTCGACTCATAAGTCTCTACTACAAACAGAACATTGATTAATAGATAAACACAACCCACCATCAACAACACCGTTTTGATGGGCTTCTTCAAGAAAACAAATATTCCATACCGGAACACGCGAAGGCTATTTTTTGAAAGAAAGAAAGCAGGCTTCTCTATTAATGAATTCCAATACCATTGCATGCCTTTACCAAAATGACCTGCTATTAACAACTTAATAGCCACCATTTGTAAAAATGAAGATCGGATTATGCTCACTTCACCAGAACTGATTGTATCATTGGAAATGATTTTGTCTGACAGTACTTCCAGCTGCCCTTCCCAATTTTCAATATCTACAGAATGCATGCTTCTATCTGCATGATTGATGAGGCTGTATGTGTGGTAATTGAAATAATGTAATTCTGTTTTTTTTGAAATCTCAAGGAGCAGTAACCGATCTTCCGATCCAGCTAATCTTCGATCTTCTACAAAAGGGTTATCTAAAGCGAATTCTCGTTTTAAGAAAAACGCGGAAGCACAAACATTCGATCGAAGGATAATACGCGGGTCGATCGCCTCACCAAAATCGGGATTAAGTGGTGCCAACTCACCTGTTTCGTTCGATTTTATTCCGGTAAACAAAAAACTGGGATACTCTTTTGTCTCAATACCCTTCTTTGCTAATTCTAAATGTTCCGGATCAATCAGGTCGTCCGAATCCAAAAAGAAAACATAGGTTCCGTTTGCCCGTTGAACTCCGTGATTTCTTGCTGCCCCACGTTCTTTGTTTTCCTGATAGAAATAAGTGATCCGGCTATCATCTAATTGATTTACTACCTCAGCCGTATTATCTGTACTTCCATCATCAATGATAATTAACTCAAAGTCTTTGAACGTTTGCTTCAGGCTACTTTCTATGGCCAGGGAAATAAATTTCGCCCGGTTATAGACAGGAATTATTATTGAAAAAAATGGAGCGTTCAAGATTCTAAAATATGACCCAGAACCTTCATAGAATGACCTATGGTGAATTTGTTTTCAACTATTTGTCTAGGAGTAAAATGATCCAACTCCAACATTATGGAGTCAAATTTATCTTCAAAATCATCCGTACCTTCAAAAGTTCTTCCCAATTGATCACTCAGGTATGGGCAACTGGATGCTTTGTTATAAGTATATCCTTGATATTTCCACACCCCCGGATCGAAGTGAAACGTTGGAACGTTACAGCTCCATGCCTCAAAAATAGCTAGCCCCTGGGTTTCTGTTTTAGATACAAAAATGACCAATTGGGAGTTGAACAATGAAGACTTAAACTGTTCAGGTGTATAGTTTCCACAAACGATTTCTTCAAATTCGATTCCTTTATTAGTCAATATTTTTTTGATCTGCTCAGATACTTCTGGGTTTGTCTTAGAGTAGACCAAAACCTTTTTCCCGTTGCTATTTTTAGGTCTCACCCAGTAGTTTGTATCCACGCCACAAAACCAATTGAAATTTTGTTTCAATTGAACCTTTTCCGAAAATGACTTAAAAAGCTCTTGATGCCATTGGCTAAAGAATACCAACTTATCAATTCTTTCGTCTTCAACAATAGCTTTTCTCTCTGCCGGGTGATTTACAATAAAAGGACCTGCTGTTATTTTCAGTTTTGGATCCTTCTTCTTTTGTTCAAGCGCCCATTCCAAAGCCAACACGTCTTTAAACACGTAAATCTGGTCGATACCAGTTGCATTTAATTCATTGATTCGAGCTATGCTTTTATAATTTGGTAAATGCTCCTTTACAATAGAAGGCATGCTCTTGGAGCCTCCCGTTTTTCTATTCTTAAATACTTCCCTCCAACTACCATGGAGAACCCCTTCTTTCAAAAAAATCTTGCAAAAGGTAATCACCTGCTCAACAAAGGACCTGGGATATTCGTCAAGAAAGAGTATCATATTTCGCAATAACAATCAAAGTGGAACTCTGGTCCAAGTTCTAATTCACTACTAAAATACTCTCCTGATTGAACATTAAAAAACGAATAGCCAAAAGGTTTTAAATAATCAATGATTTGCTGTACACTGGCATTATATCGTTGTAGGTTATTTCGATCAAACTCAATAAATAGCTTTGGTTTAAACTTTTCCAATATTGCCGTTGCCCCCATCAGCACCTCAAATTCAAAACCTTCCGTATCAATTTTAATCAACTCTATTTTTTCCAGGTTCAATAACTCCTGGTCCAGGGGAACGACTTCAACATCCTTACCCAGATTCTCCTCGTCTTTGACAGAGACAAGCCGATCCATTCCTGTATTGTTGGAAGAAGTTCTTGCCATACGCATTACTCCGGGTTCACTACCGCAGCCCTTCCCTATTAGCGTACAATTCTCGATCGATGACTTATTCCTAAGAACGAGATCCAAACAAACCTCATAGTTATCAGGGTTCGCTTCAAAGGAGTATACTTTACCAGTAGGTCCAACCTGCTTTGAAAATAAAGTGGTCAAAATGCATTTATTGGCGCCGACATCCACTACAACATCGTTCTTCTTAATCTTCGAAAAAAGAAATTCATGAGCTTCATCTTTAAACCCCCAATAAAACCACCAATCCATAAGGTCAGACAGGTCTAATCGGTAACTTATTCCATCCCTTTTGATCTCTCTTACAGAATTGGATTTCGAATACAGTTCAGGCATGGGCGCCATTCTATATCGAATTGAACCCTCGGTAGCATTTTGGGTTATTTTCTGCAAAACGCTTCCCAATTGTTCGTGACTAAACAACTTCCTAATTCCGTTAAGATTCATTTTTTAGTGCAATTAAATCGGTATGATCTTCTATTTGAGAAGCCTGTTCAACTGGTTTTCCCGTTTTTGCAGAAACCAGATTATAGTTAAATGACTTGAGGAACTCAACCACTTCTTTCCCGGTATATCCAAAATCCTTGAAATTGGATTCGCTAAACTCTAAAAACAAAGTGGGATTTTTCCTTTCCAAAAGCTCTTTAGCGCCCTTTAAAACGGACAACTCCATACCTTCCACATCTATTTTAATCAGGTCTACTATTTCCGGGATTTCCTTATGATCGATTAAATGATCTATGGTTTTTACTTCAACCTGAACCATTCCTTTTTCCCGGGCCTGACCATTTACCGATTGAAGCTGATCCGCCCCCTTATTTCTTTCCGTCCTTCTTCTAACAGTCATTTGGGTTAGGTGGTCTGAAAGGCCAATATTAAGCCCGGTAACGTTTAAGTCGGGATTGAGTTTACAATTATAATCCAGGGATTTATAGGTAGAAGGGTTGGCCTCTACGGCATATACGGCGGCTTCTTTACCAGCCAATCGAG
>CEQS01074262.1_pt1 | contig 31741 bp, 20 predicted proteins | sample 530981 | NCBI WGS metagenome assembly CEQS01 (sample SAMEA2621176, study PRJEB7988) | marine metagenome | biome: marine biome (ENVO:00000447); feature: mesopelagic zone (ENVO:00000213); material: "saline water (ENVO:00002010), including plankton (ENVO:xxxxxxxx)" | depth 800 m
CGTAATCAATCTAATGTTGATCGCTATTGCCAATGACGACAAGAATCGCCTTGCTTTAGCTAGGTGAGTTTCAATGCACTTTCTGCCTATACCATCACAACTAAGCGTGATCTAAACCACTGGGGAGGCTTCCTATTCGTTGCACTCCTTGGTTTGGTAATTACAAGCTTGATCAATATTTTTCTTCAATCCCCGCTAGTAATGATGGTGGGTAGCGCAATTGGTACTGTTATTTTCTCCATGTTCATCATGTATGACACAAGCCGCATAGTTAACGGATATGAGACCAGTTACGTAAGGGGATCTTTGAATATGTTCTTGAACATTATTAACCTTTTCATTGATCTTCTTCAGTTAGCTCTTATGTTCTGGGCGGACGATTAACAAAGCACAACGCGAATTCCATCAAACGAAGGGGCCAAACAGCCCCTTTTCTATTCACTATCGATAACGAACCCAAACTTCCCCTGCATGATATTATCAATGGTATGGGACAAGGATTTTATGGTGCTTCATGGACGATACATTAACCAATTACAAAGAAATACGCTGGATCCTTGCCGACCGCCAGGACGAACTTAAAAAACGTTTATCAGCCATGCAGCGTAAAGCGCAAAAGCTTGGTTTACCTGAGCCAATGATGAAGTTTACTGGCAATAAAGAAGTATTTCCGCTACCCGTATATCAGGATGGTCACGAATTAGAATCAAAAATACCTGTACTCAAGGTAGAGGTTGAATTTACTGGGTCAATCCCTAAGGTCGAGGGGTTCCAGTTTCTTGCTAAAATCGATCATAGCAAAGGGCAAGACGGCAATTACACAAACCTTCTCAATACCGCCGGAAGAGGTGCTGATGACATCCTCGAAAACCTTGGCACAAACTTCCATGTATGCACGCCGAATTGTGATCACTGTGAAAAGCCTCGCGCAAGGAACACGACGTACCTTGTAAGAAATCCAGATGATGGTGAAATAAAACAGATAGGTAGCACCTGTGTGGATGACTTTATTGGTACCAAAACACTTAAACAAGTGATGGAAGCATTTAATATGCATGCCTTCTTCTTGGATGATGAGTATTTTGATGAATTAGATAGAGATTATGTGAGAGGTGGCGCATCTCCGACCTGGTTCCCGATAAAAACCTATCTTGCAATGGCTAGTTATTTAACTGACACCGTGGGGTTTGTTAAGGCGGACTCTTACGATCCTAAACCTACTCGCCAGACTCTTCTTGAGGAAATATCAAGACCAGGTAGTCAAAATAACAGCGTACTCACCAAGCTAAGCCTTGAAGCTTTCACTCCCACACTCAAAGATAAAGTGTACGACAAGGTCGATGACATGATCGAACACTTTAAAAACTCAAAACAAACCAGCACGTACGGCATGAATATCAAAACGCTTCTCAATGAACCATATTTTGAGCTCAGCAACCGTTTTGCCTGCGGCATATTGGCCAGTGTCCCCAGTTCATACAATCGAGAACTGGAAAGAAAAAGGCAAATGGAGCCAGACGCCAATGGTGATGCTTTAAACGAACCTTTTGGCGAGGTCAAATCACGCGGCAGGCTCAAACTGCGCCTTGTCAACATTCGCGAGGGCCAAAATAGCCTTGGACACGCAATCACTAAGTATAGCTTTCTTGATGAACACTCTCGCCGCTTCCATTGGAGAGCATCAACATATCCAGATATTGATATGACGATTGGCAATACGTACGAACTCACTGCGACGATAGCAAAGCATTCCGAATATCAGAACTTTCATTACACGCATATTAATCGCTGTGCGGATTTTTCGCTTTCATCTCCGGATGCGCCGACACCTGACTTTAGCAAAAAGGTCAAACCGAAATCTGTTGAGAAAATCAAAACCGGCATCACGATGGAAAACCATGATGGCGTTGTTGATGGTCATAGTTACTTCTTTGTAGAAAGAGAATGGAAAGAAGGGAGACAGCGACAAAGCGTCTTCTTGCAATTTCAATTCCCTCTACCACCTGTCAAAGAGTTCCAAGCCGCCATTGTTGAGGGCATAGCAAATTACGTCGAAAACTATCCTGATATAGAACGTTCATTTGATGAAGTACATAAGAATGACATTAGTTTTGTTAACACTGTTCTGGAGCGTTCTGATCCATACCGGGAGCTTACCTCTGCTTTGATGTCGAAACTACCAGGGAACCTATTCCTTGTAGAGCGTGCGGACATCTCGCCACTTAACGATCTGCCAAGGCCGTTCCACCAACAACGTCTCGGCAGTGAAGGCGGAAAGTTATTCACGTCTTTCCCTGCGGCTGAAGCAGCTGGTAGAGATTTGAAGCAAGGCAGGCTTCTCGGATTCGATGTTGGCCAGCAGAAACCACTGCTTATCCCACTGGCACTATCAGAGAAAGGGAGCACTCCTGAAGATGGGGCGCTTTCAGGCGTAATTGAAAAAGCTATTGAGCAGGGGTATACCCATATGGTTACCGTCGATAATGTCGGCCAAAATGTGCAAAATATCCCTTTAGGCTGGGAACTTCCAGAATTTCAGCAAAACTGTACACCATCTTTCATCAGAACCGTCAATCAACCCGGGGAAATATCTCTCGGCAATCAGTCACTTGATGGAGAAAGATTCATATTTGTTGTAGGTTTACAAGATAGAGATACCATTAGCGCCCTCAACCAAATTGACAGCAACTTCTTAACCAATTTACTTAAAGACAGTGTAGTTCCTGAATTGAATGGCAAAAGCAAAAAAGACTTTCTCGGGCTATCTCCGGCGACCGAATTTCTATACGGATTGCAAGAGGAAACCAAACTAACACTCAGGACAACGACAAGGCTAATGGCTTATACGGACCCTGTCACACCAGACGTGGTGAGAAGAAACGGTGGTAATGTAATTACCTTGGCCATTGAAGATGAGAATAATCTTGATAATTGCTATCAACGTTCTGCGATGAGTGGTGCCGACTTCACCATACGTGCCGATACACTTTCTCCTGATAGCATTAAAAACGCTATTCAAGACTGGGTTGGTAGCAACCCTAGCATTCACAACGATTTAAAACCCAAAACACCATCAAACAGTGAGGACGAACAGCATCGCAACGCCTTTAAACGCTAGATTTGACCAAACATTGAAATAATACAACGAAAACAATTAACACAACACTTTTGTTGTGTTATACTGTTCAAGTCTTAAATAAAGGAGGAACGATGACCGAAACTATTATCTTTTTGGGCTTTGCGTATTTGCTCGGCTTAATCGCAAAGAAATTGCAGCTACCGTCACTGATAGGCTATCTGATCGCAGGATTTGGTCTTGCGGCTATGGGCTCAGATGTTGGCATTAATGAACAGTCTGAATATGCACTAAAAGAAGCTTCGCATGTTGGTGTACTGTTACTGTTATTCGCTGTCGGTTTAAAACTCAATGCAAAGAAAATAGTCAAGCCTGAAGTTATTGGTACCGGTGTCGCTCACTTCGCAATTTCGGCTGTAATCTTTTCGCCGGTAATCTACATGCTCGGCATTGGGAATGTAGATTGGACGATGGCGCTAATGTTAGCACTGGCCCTGTCTTTCAGCTCTACCGTTCTCGCTGCTGATACGCTTGAAAAAAAGAGCGAGCTTAAGAGTTTCCATGGGCGCATAGCTATAGGTGTTCTTATCGTTCAGGATTTGCTTGCCATGACCTATGCAAGTATAGCAAGTGGTGTTGTTCCTTCGGTTTGGGCTTTCGCTGTTTTAGCACTTCCGCTTATACGTCCGATGCTTTTCAAACTTATTGATTGGTCTGGCCATGATGATTTATTTCTTGTTGTTGGCTTGTTGTTAGCTCTTGGTTTAGGCGGATATGGCTTCCATGCAGTCGGATTAAGTGGCGAACTGGGAGCGTTAGTTGTTGGTGCGCTAGTGGCAAAACACCCTCGTGCATCTGAAATGGCAAACCGCCTGTGGTCACTGAAAGAATTGTTGCTAATTGCGTTCTTCCTCTCTATTGGATTAAACGGACTACCTACCCTTTCGGATGTAACATTCGCATTGGCAATGGTTGCACTACTTCCTTTACAAGCAGCTGTATTCTTCTTCTTGTTAACTGGATTTAAGTTAAAGGCGCGTAGTGCCTTCTTGACGAGCGCCTCTCTAACTAATTTCTCAGAGTTTGGTTTAATTGTTGCCGCCGTTGTAATGCCGGAGTGGATTGTGCCTTTAGCGTTAGCTGTCGCCTTTTCATTCTTATTATCAGCACCGCTTAACCGATTTGCTCACCCAATCTTTGATCGATTAGAGAGCGTCCTTAAGCGCTTTGAGCGCGATGTTAGACACCCTGATGAGGAACCAATCTCGTTAGGTGATGCTAATGTTCTGGTGCTGGGTGTCGGTCGGGTTGGTCGAGCCGCTTATCAAGCCTTTAGGCAGCATGATAACGCAGCCAAAGTAATCTCTCTTGACTCTGACTCAGACAAAATAGAGAAATATTCACAGGAAGGTTTTAATTGTTACTTTGCAGATGCTGAGCACGGCAACTTCTGGGGCACACTTGATACATCCAATCTAAAAGCCGTTGTACTCGCCATGAACTGCCCGGATGCATGTTCGATTGCCGCTAGAAAACTAAGAAAGGCGGGTTATGCTGGTTATATTGTTGGTCACACTATGCACGAAGACGATGCTGAGCGAATCGTCGCGGCTGGTGCCAATGAAGCCTATGTCACTATGAGTGAGGCAGGTGAAAACTTGGCGCACCATGTCTACACCGCAGGAGCACTCCCATAGGAATAGTATTATTCAACAAAACCCCGTATAAGCGGGGTTTTTTAATGTGAGGTTTTATTTTCTTCGGCGAAGAGCCAATAGACACAGTAGCGGAAATGCGGCAATTAACTTACCAAGAGCAATCGTCATGCCCATGACGCTATTTAATGGTTAGGGATCATTTAAGCTGGAAGCTGGCATTAAAAAAGCTTTCACAACAATTACGCTGGAAAGCTTTAAATGTGGGTTGTTAGATTTTTCGCCTGTTAATAGAATTTATTTGGCATCTTATTGTGGGCGAATAAAATGGCTACAATCATCAGTGCCACGCATAGGCCGACACCATCCGCCAGAAAATCAGTAACACTTGGTGAGCGCCCCACCATTCCCTGTAGGATTTCTGTTATTGCTCCGAGCGATAACACAATACCTATTAAAACTCGACGTCGCATCTGGAACGCACCGTAGAATAAGAGCGCCAACATAAAGAAAAGTGAAGCATGAGCCAGCTCATCAAGGATAGAAATCGTCTTGAACGCGAGGTTAATCTCACGCGAAAACGTACTCATCGGTGAACCCAGCAAAAACGCTGCGACCACCATACCTAATATGAGCAATGCTAAGCACCAGTGATAACGAATTTTGATCAGCATCCTTGCTTCCTCATCTTATGCGCTATGTCTGCGCTTGCGTCCATTCACTCTATCCACATGATCACCAACAACCCATGCAAGCATTAATACTTGAGCTACCATGTATCCGGTAAATACAACCACCATCCATTCAGGCATGCTCATATCAAAAAATTGCCAGCTGATCTCGCCACAATCTCCAGTTGCAGCGAATACACCAGGGAACCATTCATGCAAAGGCATCCATGAAGGGAAGTTGGGGACGAATTCACAAGCAAAGAAAAAGCTATCACCCGACTGCATTTCGACATGTTCCTTCGCAACCATAAGGCCTTCACCTGTGGCATACACCATTAATCCGTGAGCAAAAATTTGCCCCCAAAAATTTCGTGATGCTAAAAATCCGATGATGCTTGTGAAAAGAACGCCTGCAACAGCAAGTCGCTGATAAACACACATAATGCAAGGTTCAAGACCCATTGCATATTGAAAGAAGAGCGCAGCGCATTCTAAGCCTAATGCACTAAGAGCAAAGATGCCCCACCCTATTTTATTTTGACGATTGGCGATATCCGACACGGCCATCACACTCCCTCCTTGGAATGACAAAAACGTTATAGGCGTATAATATCAGTTTTCCAAGAAGTGGCGCATGATGGCGTCAGATTATTTTACGGAGTCGCTGGTTAACTAATTTTTAAGTTTGCAGCAGGGTTTTGCTTGTTTTTGCGTTCTTCGAGGGTTTCACATTCGATGTCACGACAAGCCGCAGGTTGTGAGATCATTCGTTTCAGTCCGATTTCTTCACCACATTTAATACAGTAACCATAGTCACGTGTTTTGATAGCTTGGAGAGCGACAGATACGCTTCTTAGCATTGCTTTGTTTTTTTCAGATTCGGCACGGGCATCAGCAGAAGACTGTATGGCGTTTGCTTTATCTGCCTCATCACCGCTTATTGATTCCGGGTTTTTCATTGAGGTGTTGGTGATCTCTTGCTGTCGAACAATCAATCTTTCGTGTTCTCCACGAAGATGTTCTTCAAACACTGCAAGCTGAGCATCAGACATATACTCTTGAGCACCGAGTGCGTCAATTTTATTCATCAAATCCTTTGACATAATTCGTTCCTTCATTTTCAAATACGCAAAAAAAATCGCCCTGCATAGGGCGTTTGGCGTTACATAATTTTATATACTGAGGTCATATTACAATTAACCCTCTTTATGGTCAACATTTATGTTGTTTTAAATGTTAAATTCAGATAGATCCCCGACATCAATTTCTGTATCTTCATTTTCGAAATGAGCCAACAAATCGTCTGCACCACCAATGTAATCGCCATCAATAAAGATTTGCGGAACAGTATCAACCAAGACACCGGTTCGCTGTTGGATCAAGGATTGCATTTCTTCCTTGCTCATATCAACGTTAACTTGCACGGTGTCATACTCGATACCCCGCGCGGCCAAAGCTTCCTTTGCAGTTACACAGTAAGGACAAATTGTTTTAGAAAAAACAACGGTCTTGCCATTCAAATCCATTTTTTACTCCCTGTAGAGGGCTGAACCCCACTCAAAATGTTAATATAACCCTTTATACAACAAACCTCAGGTTATCTAATGATAATAACACGAAAGGTGCCTATTGAACCTGATGTCAACGCACCAGAATTAAGAACGAATGATGGCCGCATTATCACAAGAATTTGCTATCAGTCACATAATGAGAAGGGTGAATCGAACGCTTACCCGTACACCGGGTTTTGTAAACAACAGAATGGTATCGGCATCGATTGCCAATGGAATGCATTGGGAAGAACACAGCTCGACGTTATAAGACAGGCGGGCATCGACGAATATGACACACCTCACCTCGATATGGATCGACAGACATTCAGCTGGGTACAAAAACAAATCAGCGCACTTCATTCACTAGGTGGAGATGCTGAGACTGTTTAACCAAAATCGGCATACTACTTGCTGCATTCTCTATACATTTACGACCCAAGGATGGAGCTAACATGAAACACTTATTGCTATTTTCAGCACTCATTTTAGGCGCTTCAGCAGCGCAGGCAGAAACAATTACCGATCTTAGCGGATGGTCTACCGACGGAAGCGGAGAGTGGACATATGACGCTCCTACAAACACATGGCATCAACACATCAATACGCCCACCAGCGCATTCCTGTATGATTCTGAAGGCACATCATTAGGTAATGCTATTACTGGAAACATTTCCGTTGATACCGCCGGCGACGACGATCTTATCGGTTTTGCACTTGGCTATGAGCAAGGTGACCATGCGAACCCCGATGCAGATTATTTCCTTCTAACTTGGCGCCAGGCTGCCCAATCAGGTATGGGTGCAGGCCTTTACATGTGGCACATTCAAGGCTCCATTGATGATGGTAGCGTATGGAACCCTAATACTCACGCCGCCATGACTCAGATCGGCACAGCAAAATCGTTAAGCACTACAGGGTGGGACGACTTCGTCAACTATACGTTTGATATTAGTTACGATACTAATATTCTTAGCGTGTTTATTAACGACTCGCTGGAGTTCGCTCTTACTTCAAAGGATGCTGGGGTTGATCAGTTCACAGACGGCAGCTTTGCCTTCTTTAACTTTTCTCAAAATGACGTAACTTACGGCGGCGTTACCGTTGATGCTATGCAAAACGTACTTGATGACGATAAGCTGGAAGACATTGCAGAAGCAGTGCCTTTTCATGGGGCGTACGCTGCAAGCTTGCTTCTAGGTCTGTTTGCGTGGCGACGTAAAGCATAAAACGTAGAGCCCTCATCAGGTATCTATTACTGTAAAATTAATAGTCGCATATTATTTGTGCGGCTATTTTTTCGTCAAATGAATTTACACTTCTCAGCATACGACAAGCTGATTCATCATAAACTCAACACAATAACATCATTTATGATGTTTTATTTCTCCCATATGATAAAATAAATCTTTGTTTTAATATGGATTTCTACTGATGTTGTCAATCAATAGCGGAGGTCAGAGTGGCGCCGATCTTGCCGGACTTTTAGCCGCTGAGAGGTGCGGAATAAAAACGGGTGGATGGGCCCCAAAGGGCTACCGAACTGAAAAGGGCAAGCAGTTCATCCTCAAGACGAGATTTGGACTTAAAGAGCATAGTGACTGGCGCTATGATCCCAGAACAAGACTGAATGTAGAAGAATCTGACGTAACGGTCATCCTGTCACCCATTTCGAATTCATCGGGCACTAAACTGACAATTGGCGCTTGCAACAACACCCAGCCTAAAAAGCCTTACTTATTAATTTCCGATGTTTCAAATGCTGAATTATGCGTTGAAGATATCGTTAACTTCTTAGAGCAGCACAAGCCAAACATTATCAATATTGCCGGCAACCGAGAAACGGTTTACCCAGGCCTAACAAGAATTGGGCGGGATATACTCAGCCAAGCGCTTGAGCAGTATAAAACGCACTTGAACAAAACAAAGGGGAGTACAGACCAAAGCGGAGTCTGAGCCCTAAATAAAAAACCCCGGTCTCCCGGGGTTTTCCATTTTCTATGGACAATATCTCCAAGTGTTTGTTCTTGGGTCGTATGTTGGGCAGTTTAAGCCAGCTCCCCACGCAGTTCTAGTCTCCGTTTTACTTTCAGTGCTTGATGAATACACTGAGGTTGAACCAGTATATACGCGACCAGCAAGCCTCCAGTTGTTATAGTAACGCTTGTTACGATACTTCGTTCTTGTACACGTCCTAGATTGAGTAAACGAAGTACCATCAGGCATTGACATCACACCAGGCGTGTAGCTACCACATGACCAGCTTGAGTAAGTGTAAGAATATGCTGTATTCCAACCGGAACTCGTAACATAATCTTTCGTACCCGTCGCAGTGCGTGAGTTCTGATAAGTATACGTACTAGTTTCTTTGATTGTTGACTTAACAGTCTTAGAACCATTCGCCCACACATTGTAAGTTGTGATCGTTCTCTCACGTGGACGACTACAACTTTGCTTCTGTGTAAATGATGAACCGTAGTTAACAGTTGAAGTTGAAGGACTCCAACCTCCACATGAAGCGCTTGCAGTGTATGACCATGCCCCTGTTGTTGACTCAGAATTTACTACAACATTTTTTGTACCTGTTGCAGTTTGAGAACGGCTTACCGTTACACCACGAGCTGTCGTCTCTGTTGACTTATAAGTTTGATTGCCTGACTTCCACACATTGTAAATAGAACGGGTAGCCTCTTGGCGTTGCGTACAGTCACGAGTTTGAGTGAAGGATGTCCCATAAGTAACGGTGCTCGCATCCGGAGACCAATATCCACAGCCATATACGCTACCCACATTTGCCCAAGAGCCCCAAGAGCCAGCTGTTGTGCCAGTGATATAATCCTTAGTACCCGTCGCAGAGCGGCTTTGAGTAACACTTACAGTCTGACTTCCACTTTCAGTCGTTTTAACAGTTGTAGACCCATCCTTCCACACGTTATAAACCGTGCGTGAACGAACTTGGTTCTGGCTACATGAGCGCGATTGAGTAAACGTGCTACCCAAGTTCACAGAGCCCGTAGAAGGGCTATATCCGCTACAGCTGTATACTCCACCGCTGTTTGACCAACCGCTCCACGATCCGTATGACGTGCCTGTGATGTAGTTCTTCGTACCAACTGCTGATTGTGTTTGTCGAACATTGACTGCTTGATTGCTACTTTCTGTCGATTTAGTCGTGGTATTACCCGACTTCCACACATTGTAGATAGTGCGATAGCGCACTTGTTTCTGCAAACAGTATCGCTGCTGAGTAAACGAAGATCCTAAGTTAACTGTCGAAGTTGACGGGCTCCAAGATTCGCAGCTATACAGACCTCCAGTGTTAGACCAACTTCCCCAGCTACCTGTAGTTGTACCAGTGATGTAGTCTTTAGAGCCGGTCGCAGAACGATTCTGAGTTACAGTAATTGTTTGCGAACCAGTTTGAGTCGACTTGGCCGTTTGCTTACCTGACTTCCAAACATTGTACAAGGTACGGGTTCTTGTCTGGTTTTGAGAGCACGAACGTGACTGGGTAAACGTGCTACCTAAGTTTACAGAGTCCGTTGAAGGACTGTAACCACTACAGCTGTAAACACTGCCACTGTTTGACCATCCACCCCAGCTACCATACGTTGTGGTCGTAATATAGTCTTTCGAACCTGTGGCCGATTGACTTTGACCAACGGTAATAGTTTGAGTGCCCGTTTGGGTGCTGTTAACTGTCTTAGAACCGTCAGCCCACACGTCATAGACCGTGCGAGTACGTTTCTGATCTTGCTTACAGTCACGAGTCTGAGTGAACGACGAACCAAGATTTACCGTGCTTGGAGAAGGCGCCCAAGCTTCACATGTGTGAAGTCCACCATTGTTGCTCCAACTGCTCCACGCGCCGTAAGACTTAGAGCCTGTTTTAAAGTTCTTCGTACCTGTGGCCGCGTTGCTTTTAGTTACCTCAATTGTTTGAGTACCAGTTTGAGTCGACTTAGCCGTTTTCTTACCAGATTTCCAAACGTTGTACAGCGTACGTGTTCTCTTCTGATCTTGGTCACACGTGCGCGTTTGAGTAAACGATGTACCCAAGTTTACCGTGCCCGTTGAAGGAGACCATGACGTACAGTTTTTGACTGCGCCATTATTAGACCAGCCACTCCAACCACCGTACGTGGTGCCTGTGATGTAATCTTTAGTACCCGTCGCAGACTGGCTCTGTGTCACATCAATGGTTTGTGAACCTGTCTCAGTAGATTTACTTGTTTTCTTACCAGACTTCCATACGTTGTAAATCGTGCGAGTACGTGTTTGTGCTTGATCACATGTGCGAGTCTGAGTGAATGAATCACCAAGATTCACAGTGCTTTCAGCAGGTGACCACGTATCACAACCCGTTGGATTACCACTGTTTGACCAAGAGCTCCAGCCACCAGCTGAAGTACCTGTGATGTAGTCTTTGGTACCTGTTGCAGATTGGCTTTGAGTCACACTGATCGTTTGAGTACCAGTCTGTGTAGACTTAGCAGTCTTAGAACCATCAGCCCATACATCGTATACGGTACGAGTGCGCTTCTGGTTTTGTGAACAAGAGCGGTTCTGAGTATAAGACGAACCAAGATTCACTGTACTTTCAGCAGGTGACCACGTACCACAATCGTACGCTGAACCATTGTTACTCCAACCGCTCCATGAGCTGTAACTCAATGTACCAGTCTTATAGTTCTTCGTACCTGTTGCTGAACGGCTTTGCGTTACATCAATGGTCTGAGAGCCAGTCTCAGTCGTTTTAGTCGTTTTCTTACCAGATTTCCACACATTGTAAACTGTGCGAGTGTGTGTTTGGTTTTGCTTACACGAGCGTGTCTGAGTGAACGATGAACCTAAGTTAACCGTGCCAGTATCTGGCCCCCATGCACCGCAAGTGTGAACCGTACCGCTGTTTGACCACGCACTCCATGAACCATTCGATGTGCCAGTGATGTAATCCTTCGTGCCGGTATTTGAACGAGACTGCGTAGAATCGATAGTACGATTACCAGTTTGGGTACCTTTCGAAGTTTTACTGCCATCTGCCCATACGTCATAGGTAGGACGAGTGCGTGTTTGGTCCTGTTTACACGTGCGCGACTGAGTAAATGTCGTACCCAGGTTAACGGTACCTGTATCCGGCCCCCAAGCACCACATGTATGAACTGTTCCACTATTAGACCATGAAGACCAGCTACCATAAGCGGTTTCACCCGTCTTAAAGTTTTTAGTCCCTGTGGCCGTCTGACTTTGTGTCACGTCAATTGTTTGCGTACCAGTCTGAGTCGTCTTAGTCGTTTTCTTACCAGACTTCCATACATTGTAAACCGTACGAGTACGCGTTTGTGCCTGATCACATGTGCGTGTCTGAGTGAATGATGAACCAAGATTCACTGTGCTTGGAGAAGGAGACCATGCACTACAGTTGTTTGCTGTTGCGCTATTAGACCATGCGCTCCAAGATCCATACGAAGTACCCGTAATGTAGTCTTTGGTACCTGTTGCAGATTGAGTCTGACCAACAGTGATAGTTTGGCTACCAGTCTGTGTAGATTTAGCAGTTTTCGAACCATCAGCCCACACATCATAAACAGTGCGAGTACGAGTTTGATTTTGCTTACAATCGCGGTTCTGAGTGAAAGAATCACCCAAGTTTACAGTGCCAGTGGCCGGCGACCACGTACCACACTCATAAAGCGAACCACTGTTGCTCCAGCCACTCCAAGAGCTGTAGCTTACACTACCAGTCTTGTAGTTTTTCGTACCTGTTGCAGATTGGTTTTTAGTAACACTGATGATTTGAGATTCACTTCCGGTCTCTTTCAGTGTTTGCTTGCCAGACTTCCATACATTGTAGATGTCGCGAGTACGGATCTGCTTCTGCGAACAGCTGCGTGATTGCGTGAATGACTCACCCAGGTTAACTGTGTTAACTGCTGGTGACCATGTACCACAGTCATATGCAGAGCCTGAGTTAGACCATGCTCCCCATGCTTTAGTGTTGGTGCCAGTAATGTAATCTTTGGTACCTGTGCTAGAGCGAGACTGAGTAGTGTTAACTGTCTGGCTACCTGTCTGCGTCCCTTTGGCCGTTTTAGTGCCATCAGCCCACACGTCGTACGTTGTGCGTGTACGAGTCTGATCCTGTTTACATGCGCGTGTCTGAGTGAAAGAAGCGCCTAAGTTAACGGTATCTGTACCCGGTCCCCATGCACCACAAGTATGAGCGCTACCGTCATTTGACCATGCAGACCAACTTCCATAAGACGTTTCGCCTGTCTTATAGTTTTTGCTACCTGTCGCAGATTGAGTTTGCGTCACATCAATGGTTTGTGAGCCAGTTTCAGAGGTTTTAACCGTTTTCTTGCCAGATTTCCATACATTGTAGATCGTGCGAGTGCGAGACTGAGCTTGATCACAAGTTCGCGACTGAGTGAAAGAAGAACCTAAATTCACCGTACCTGTAGCTGGCGACCAAGAACTACAGCTTGTAGGTGAACCTGAGTTAGACCATGCACCCCATGCGCCAGCTGATGTACCTGTGATGTAATCTTTGGTACCTGTTGCAGAGCGAGTTTGAGGGACGTCAATCGTTTTATTGCCCGATTCGGTCTTGTTAACGGTCTCTTTACCAGATTTCCATACATTGTAAATTGTACGGCTATGAGTTTGGTTTTGCTTACAGCTACGAGACTGCGTAAAGCTGTCACCAAGGTTTACCGTACCTTCTGTCGGAGTCCAAGATGTACATGAGTAAACTGCACCACTGTTAGACCACGCGCTCCAGTCACCTGTGCGAGTTGTTGAGATATAGTCTTTCGTACCCGTTGCAGCACGAGATTGAGTCGTATCAACCGTCTGAGTACCAGTCTGCGTACCTTTGGCTGTTTTAGTGCCATCAGCCCACACGTCATACGTTGGGCGCGTACGAGTCTGATCCTGTTTACATGCGCGCGTCTGAGTGAAAGAAGCGCCTAAGTTAACGGTATCTGTACCAGGTCCCCATGCACCACAAGTGTGAGCGCTACCGTCATTTGACCATGCCGACCAAGAACCATACGCCACTTCACCAGTTTTAAAGTTTTTAGAACCAGTTGCAGATTGAGTTTGACCAACGGTAATTGTCTGACCATCTGTCTCCGTTGACTTATAGGTCTTCTTGCCAGACTCCCACACATTGTAGATGTCGCGAGAGCGTTTCTGATCTTGCGAACAATCACGAGCCTGAGTGAAAGATGAACCTAAATTAACGGTTCCAGTTGCTGGAGACCAGGTGCTACATGCGTAAGGTGAGCCGTCGTTCGACCATGCCGACCAGCTTCGAGTTTCCGTGGCTTTGATATAATCTTTGCTACCCGTAGCCTGCTGGTTTTGCGTCACATTAATAACACGTGCATCATCTTCTGTACGTAATACAGTTTCTTTACCTGATTTCCATACGTTATAAACCGTTCTTTCACGCTCTTGGCTTTGGCTACACACACGAGTTTGTGTGAATGTCGTATTCAGGTTAACTGTTTCTGGCTTTGGAGACCATGCAGCACATGAGTATGGTGCACCATTGTTGGCCCACGCATCGTAACTACCAGTTCGTGTTGAAACAATATAATCTTTTGAACCCGTAGCAGCCTGAGTTTGTGTCACTGTTACAGTTTGCTGATCAGTGTCAACACGCTGTTTGGTTTCACTACCGTCAGCCCATACGTCATTTATTGTACGTGCGCGAGATTGATTCTGCTTACAAGTACGAGTCTGCTCATATGACTGATCTAAGTTCACAGTATCAGGTGTTGGCGTCCAAGAAGAACAATCATAAGGTGCTGCAACGTTCGACCAAGCATTCCAAGACAATGCCTTTTCAGTAACGATGTAGTTTTTCGTACCTTTCGCAGATTGATTTTGAGTAACTGTGATCGTCTGATCATCAGTATCTGTTCGGTTGAATGTTTTCTTGCCAGACTTCCATACATCTTGAATAGTGCGAGAGCGAGTTTGGTTTTGACTACATTCACGAGACTGAGTGAAAGACTCATCAAGATTAACAGTGTCTGTAGATGGTGACCAAGTCTTACAGTCATACGGCGTTCCATCATTAGCCCAAGCAGGCCATGAAGGTGTTGTTTGAGATACAATGTAGTCCAATGTACCCGTTGACGCTCGACTTTGCTCTACAGAAATGACCTGCGAGTCGCCTTCAACCGTTTTAAGGGTTTCTTTACCTGACTCCCATACGTTCATCACGTCACGGTCACGTACTTGTTTCTGTGAACAGCTACGAGTCTGAGTGAAGCCCTCATCAAGTTTCACTGACTCCGGCGCCGGTGTCCATGCAGAACAATTGTAAGGTGATGCTGAGTTTTCCCAACTTGACCACTCTGCGTTACGTGTTGATTTGATGAAGTCTTTGGTGCCAACGTTATCTTGCGTTTGCGTAACCGAGATAACACGAGATCGCGGCTCGTTACGATTAAGGGTTTCTTTTCCGCTACGCCAAACATCGAAGATATCTCGATCTGAGATTTGCTTCTGTGAACATGAGCGACTTTGCTGAAAGTCTTGATTCAGGTTAATTGTACTTGGAGCAGGAGACCAACTCGCACAGTCGTACGGTGAACCTTCTTCCGCCCATGCTGACCAACTGTCTACACGAACACCACTGATGTAGTCTTTAGAGCCCGTTGACTGTTGCTGCTCAACTTCAGAAACCGTTCTCGTTTCTGAATCATTACGCTTAAAGGTCTCTTTACCACTCGCCCAAACATGGAAAACATCACGCGTGCGGATTTCGTCTTTTGAGCAAGTACGAGATTGCGTGAATGTTTGGAATAAATTAATTTCGTCCGGCTTAGGTGACCATTCGCCACAGCCATAGTTTGCTGAATTTCTTGTCCAGCTACCATAGGCACCAGCACGCTCGCCATCAATGTAATCGCGAGTACCAATATTTGGTCGAAATTCAGTGGTTGAGACGTCACGTTCACCAGTTACCGTTGCCCCTTCTTTCGTTGTCTTCAAAACAGGGTTGAACAACACCGGTGTTTCCGGGCGGTTTTGAGTTTGCTTACAAAGGCGCGATTGCTGGAATGACTCGCCCCAGTCTACGGTTTCTGGTGGGGCAACCCATTCTTGACAAGAATGCGGAGCGCCAACATTGCTCCATTCGCCATAGATATAATTAATCGTTACCCATTCAGGGACTTTTACCTGACCATCAACTGACATACGGTAGACAAACGTCTTGTCACTTGCTAGTGCATGCCCGCTAGTCAGCGAGGCCATCAATACTGATGCCGCTGTAATTTTTCTAGGTGAGAAAATCCGTTTCATTTTCTTGCTCCATGCTTTAATACTGTAATTCCTTGCCAGAATAAAATACGGCTATCTGACACTACTGATACTAACAGTATTTGGAGAAGTGGACGCCCAAGCCCATAAAAAACGCGGGGTTAATTTATTTTTCTCTTATTTTCTTACAAAATTAATGAATAAAAAAAGAGGCCGTTAAGACCTCTTTTACATATCCCGATGGATTTTTATGGTTCAAGCCCACCACCAGCACATCCAAGACTTTCTTTCTTGTATCTTGGCAACCCAGGATTCAAACATATATTACGACTGATACCGGTCATCGATTGAGTTTCCGTCTTACTTTCGGTACTAGAGCTGACTAGGTAATCACCCTTGAGCACCTTACTACCTGACTTGTATAGCCAATATTTTTTATAACGATACTGTTTTGTTCTCGTGCAAGAGCGGTACTGAGTGAACGTCACAGTGTAGTAGAAGTCACTAGGATCCGGGCTGTATGAGCCACATGACCAGGTGCCGTAGCTGTAGTAGTATGAGCGTGAATCATAGTTGGTCACATAATCTTTCGTACCTGTCGCAGTTCGAGAGTTAGAATATGTGTAGGCCCCCGCCTCCGTACTCGTCGACTTCACAGTTTTCGTTCCGTTGGTCCACACATTATATGTTGTAATTGTTCTCTCACGAGGACGGCTACAACTTTGTGTTTGCGTGAACGATGTTCCGTAGTTAACGGTCGACGTTGCAGGACTCCAGCCACCACATGATGCGCTCGCTGTGTATGACCATGCACCTGTTGTTGACTCAGAACCAACAACGATGTTTTTCGTACCCGTTGCTGAACGGCTTTCGGTTACATTAACAGTCTGTGATCCACTTTCGGTTGTCTTGGTTGTCTTCGCACCTGACTTCCACACATTGTAAACTGTACGACTACGCGTTTGGTTTTGCTTACATGTTCGATTCTGAGTAAAGGACGAGCCGTAATTAACCGTTGATGGATCTGGGGTCCAACTTCCGCAGCTGTAATGCCCGCCGCTGTTCGACCAGCCACTCCACGAACTGTAAGACGTACCGGTGATGTAATCCTTGGTGCCGGTAGCAGAGCGATTTTGCGTCACATCCACAGTTCGCGAATCACTTTCAGTCGTTTTAACCGTTGTAGACCCATCCTTCCACACGTTATAAACCGTGCGTGAACGAACTTGGTTCTGGCTACATGAGCGTGATTGAGTAAACGTACTTCCAAGATTCACGGAGCTCGTAGATGGACTATAGCTGCTACAACTGTAAACACCGCCGCTATTTGACCAGCCACTCCAAGAACTGTAAGACGTCCCTGTGATGTAGTTTTTGGTTCCCGTCGCAGACTGGCTTTGAGTCACCTCAATTGTTTGCGTACCTGTTTGCGTTGATTTCTCAGTCTTCGCTCCCGATGCCCATACATCATAGACCGTTCGTGTTCGAGTCTGAGCCTGATCGCAGGTTCGTGATTGTGTGAATGATGACCCCAGATTTACGGTACTTGTCGCAGGAGACCAAGTTGAGCAACTCTTCACACTGCCATCATTAGCCCAAGCCGACCATGCGCCGGTAGATGAGCCTGTGATGTAATCTTTTGTACCTGTAGCCGACTGCTCTTGAGCAACGTTAATCGTCTGGCTAGCAGTTTCAGTTGTTTTAACGGTTTCCTTTCCAGACTTCCATACATTGTAGACCGTGCGGGTGCGCTTCTGATTTTGCTTACACTCACGATCTTGAACAAAATGCTCACCCAAGTTCACAGTACCAGGTGTTGGAGACCAAGCTGAACACGAGTAAGCCCCACCTTCATTAGCCCATGCACCATAAGCGCCTGCTCTAGTTGTCGTGATATAGTCTTTTTCTCCTGTTTGAGCCTGATTCTGAGTCACTGTGATCACTTGCGAATCAGTTTCTACACGATTTTGTGTTTCCGTACCATCGGCCCACACATCATTCACCCCGCGAGTGCGGATCTGCTTCTGTTTACAGCTTCTGGTTTGCTCATAAGCTTGACCAAGGTTGACCGTTTCTGGTGCGGGAGACCATAAAGAGCAATCATAAGGAGAACCATCGTTTGTCCACGCCTTCCACGACAGGGCTTTTTCAGATTCAATGTAGTTCTTTGTGCCTGTTGCAGATTGAGACTGCGTAACGTCGACAGTCTGTGCATCAGGTTGAACCTTATAAAATGTCTTTTTACCAGATTTCCACACGTTATAGATCGTGCGAGTACGTGTCTGATCTTGCTTACAGTTTCTTGATTGCGTAAACGCGCTATCAAGATTTACGGTATCCACATCCGGCGTCCAAGCGCTACAATTTTTAACGCTGCCGTCATTGGTCCATGCAGACCAGACTCCAGCGGATGAGCCAGTGATATAGTCTTTTGTACCAACGGATGAACGCTCTTGTTCAACGGTAATAACTTGAGATTCATTATCAGTTTGTTTCAGGGTTTCTTTTCCTGATTCCCAAACATTGATCACATCACGAGAGAGCGAGTTTGCTTCTGAGAACAATCACGATTTTGCACGAAATTCTCAGCCAAATTCACAGTGTCCGGTGATGGTGACCAAGAGTTACATCCGTATGGGGCGTTTTGATCTGCCCAGGCTGACCAAGCTTCCGTTCGAGTCGTTTTAATAAAGTCCTTCGAGCCAGTGTTATCTTGCGTTTGGGTTACTGTTATAATCTGTGAGCGATCTTCATTACGATTTAGTGTCTCTTTCCCACTTCGCCATACGTCGAAGATGTCACGATCTGACACTTGCTTCTGTGAGCATGAACGCGTTTGCTCAAAGCTTTGGTTCAAGTTGATTGTATCTGGTGAAGGTAACCATGACGCACAATTATATGGTGTCCCCTCATTTGACCATGACGACCAGCTGGCCACTTGCACACCACTGATATAGTCCTTTGAACCCGTTGATTGTTGCCGTTCAACTTCGGAGACTGTTCTTATCTCGCTATCAGTGCGTTTAAATGTTTCTTTCCCGCTTGCCCAGACATGAAAAACGTCCCGAGTCCGCATTTCATCTTTCGAACACGTACGCGACTGAGTGAAATTTTGAAATAAATTGATTTCATCGGGTTTTGGCGACCACGAGCCACATCCATAGTTAGCAGAGCTACGAGACCATGAACTAAATGCGTTTGCACGCTCACCATCGATGTAATCACGAGTCCCGATCGCAGGTCTAAACTCAGTTGTCGACACGTCGCGAGAGCCGGTAATTGTAGAGCCTTCTTTGGTGGTTTTCAGTACAGGATTGAAAAGGATAGGTGTTTCTGCGCGGTTTTGGGTTTGCTTACACAGGCGAGACTGTTGGAATGACTCTCCCCAGTCTACAGTATCTGTTGGTGCAACCCAGTCTTGGCAAGAATGAGGTGAACCAACATTACCCCAATTACCGTATACATAGTTAATGGTCACCCACTCTGGAACGGAAACTTTCCCATCTACCGCCATACGGTAAACAAAGCTCTTATCCGACGCGAATGCGGAACCTCCCATCAAGGAGGCCATAATCACCGTTGCTGTGGTGACTTTACGAGGTGTGATTCCTTTTCTCATAACTGTTGCTCCATGCATAATCTCGTATAAACCAAACAATTGGCTTAAATAACCACTTGATAGTAACAGTATTTTTACATCTTAACGTTCGGTTCAAAAATTAACCATTACAACTCTATAAAACACCTTATTTTCATCGTGAAAAACCATAAAAAAAGAGAGCAAATTATTGCTCTCTTATAAAACGTCTATTGGCAGACTAGTTTATATGCATGATACCCACCGCCATAGCACTTCTCAGTATCTTGGCGCGCGTACATTACGCTACCAGGGGATGAACATTCCTTACCGTAGTAGCTACTCCATAAAGGTGGTGACGATACACACTTCATACCGGACGACCTTGCCCAGTAGTAACGCCTCTGCATCGTCCCTACTGCACTCTGACTTTCAGTCTTTGACTCGGTTTCCCATCGTCTATGATCTTGGCCAACCAGCACTTTTTTTCCTGATTTCCACACTTCGTAACGACGATAACGAACCTCAACATCTCTTGAACAACTTCGTGTCTGAGTAAAACTCTGCCCTTGGGTAACACTACCCGTTGATGGACTCCAAGAACTACATGACCAAGAACCATATACATAATACTCTTCTTTGTAAGAAGTGGAGACGATATAATCCTTTGTACCTGTCGCTGTTCGTGAGTTGCTATAGGTGTATGTGGAGTTTTCGGTATAAGAATTTTTAACTGTCTTACTGCCATCCGACCACACGTTATACTCTGTGATGGTTCTTGACCGTGGTCGACTACAGCTCTGCGTCTGAGTAAAACTTGAATCAAGATTCACCGTACTTGCTGACGGTGACCACGAACCACAGGACGCGCTGGCTGTCCATGACCACGCCCCATTAGTCGACTCACCTCCCACAACAATGTTCTTCGTCCCGGTCGACGTTCTACTTTGAGTGGTACTAACCACCCTTGTAGAACTGTCCGTTCCAGACGAAGTTCTTGCGCCAGATTTCCAATCGTTATAAATCGTACGGTAGCGAATCTGATTTTGGCTACAGCTTCGAGTTTGCGTGAAACTTTGACCATAATCGATTGTCCCCGGATCAGGCGAATATGATCCACAGCTGTAAGGTGAACCTGTATTTGAATAACTACCCCATGACCCGTAACTTGTGCCTGTAATGTAATCTTTTGATCCCGTCGCTACACGAGACTGGCTTACATCAATTGTGCGACTCCCTGTTTGAGTGCCTTTAGCTGTCTCACTGCCATCAGCCCACTTATCATAGGTCGTTCTGGTGCGAACTTGGTCTTGTGAACAGCTTCGCGTTTGTGTGAAAGACTGCCCCAGGTTCACAGTGCTTGTTGATGGCGTGTAACTGCTACATCCATAAACACTTCCACTGTTAGAATAACCTGACCAACTTCCATACGCGGTTCCAACAATGTAGTTTTTTGTACCGGTTGCTGACTGGTTCTGGGTTACAGAGACTGTTTGCCCATCAGTTTCCACTCGATTAGTGGTTTTCTTTCCTGACTTCCAAACATCCTGAATCGTTCTGCTTCTCACCTGATCTTGAGAGCAAGAGCGGCTCTGAGTGAATGATTGACCAAGATTGACCGTCGAAGGCGAAGGTGACCACGAACCGCATGCATAGGCCGTTCCTGAGTTAGACCACGCCGACCAGCTTGGAGAAGTTTGAGAAACGATGTAATCCTTCGTTCCAGTTGCAGACTGGTTCTGAGTGACTGTAACGACCTGAGAGTCATCTTCAACTTTGTTAAGTGTCTCTTTACCTGACTCCCAAACGTTTAGTACATCTCTGCTACGGGTTTGATTCTGTGAACATGAACGCTCTTGGGTGAATGATTCACCATAGTTCACTTCAGATGCATCAACTTTCCACTCGGTGCAGCCGTAAGGAGAACCGATATTCGACCAGGCTGACCAACTGTCGTTACGAGTTGATTTGATGAAGTCTTTTGTTCCTGTATTACCCTGAGATTGAGTAACAGTGATAACCTGCGAGCGATCTTCATTGCGGTTTAGTGTCTCTTTACCGCTTCTCCATACGTCAAAAATATCTCTGTCAGAGACTTGTTTCTGTGAACATGCTCGACTTTGCTGAAATTCTTGATTCAGATTTACTGTTGAAGGAGATGGTGACCATATTTCGCAGTTATATGGCGCCCCTTCATTTGTCCATGAAGACCAGTTGGCGATTCGAGAACCGCTAATGTAATCCCTTGCACCTGTTGCCTGTTGCTGCTCGCCATCCGTCACTGTTCTTGTTTCAGTGTCCGTGCGCTTAAATGTTTCTTTGCCGCTTGCCCATACATGAAAAACATCTCTGGTACGAACTTCATCTTTTAAGCAGGTTCGTGATTGCGTGAAGCTATCATACAGATCAACATCTTCAGGTTTTGGTGACCATGCGTCACACTCATAGTTTGCAGAACTTCGAGACCAAGCGCTGAATGTACCAACGCGCTCGCCATCGATATAATCTCGCGTACCAATATTTGGGCGAAACTCTGTAACTGAAACATCCCGCGACCCGACACCAACAGGCCCTTCCTTTGTAGTTTTCAATACAGGATTAAAGAGAATTGGTGTTTCTGTTCGGTTTTGGGTCTGCTTACAAAGGCGAGACTGCTGGTACGATTCACCCCAGTCTACGGTATCTGTCGGGGCCACCCAGTTTTGACATGAATGTGGCGCTCCAACATTGCCCCAATTGCCATAAACGTAATTAATTGTAACCCACTCCGGAACAGAAACTTTTCCGTCCACGGATAAACGAACCATAAATGACTTGTCACTATCGGCTGACAAGGCGGCGCCACTTGTAAGTGCAGCCATCAATACTGATGCAGTCGTAATGTTCTTAATGTTGAACTTCCTGTTCATTTCATGCTCCGTGCTTTGTGTAACGTCTGGCTTTTACCAGTTACACCAATACTATCATTTTTCAGTAATTTGGGACTTTCCACAAAGCAGAAAAGACGCTAAACACCCTATTTCACTTTATTTTTATGACAATGTTACACACAAAAAAAAGAACCCCTAAATAGAGGCTCTTTTGACCATTTCGAGTTAACCGCAAGTTTGGCTATACATGGTGATTTGACATGAGTTACCTGTGTAACCTGTCAATCGGAACATTTTGTACACTTCGCCAGCTGTTGAGCAGGCCCCAGTTTTTTCCGTACCAGCTACATAACCTCGGCTTGTAGCATCGGTAAAACAAGCACCAGGGGCATTTGAATAGTGAGTCCCTACCAAGTCAACCTTCAGCGCACTCCAAGTCAGAGACTTCGTACCGTAGGCCGTTTGCGACTCTGTTTTCGACTCAGTGGTCGAGCTGTGCGATGAAACGGAACCGGTATAAACTTTACCCGCCACTTTCCAATTGTTGTAGTAACGCTTGTTGGTGGTTTTGGTTCTACTACAGCTTCGAGTTTGAGTGAATGCTTGTCCACTACCTACTGTGCTCGTTGCTGGTGACCATGAACCGCACGACCAACTACCGTAGGAATATGAATAAGCATAGTCCCAAGCAGAGCTAACAACATAGTCCTTTGTACCTGTCGCTGTACGACTTTCCGAATACGTGTAAGTGTTGGTTTCTGTTGATGTGCTTTTCACAGTTTTAGAACCATCAGCCCACACATTGTATTGAGTTACCGTACGCTCACGAGGGCGACTACAGCTTCTTGACTGCGTGAAGCTTGCCCCATGGTTCACGGTGGATGTGGCCGGGCTATATGAACCGCAAGAAGCTGACGCTGTCCAAGACCACGCCCCAGCAGTAGACTCGCCACTTACAACGACGTTCTTAGTACCTGTCGCGCTTTGGTTTTGCGTAACATTGATTGCCTGAGTACCTGACTCAGTGGTCTTCGTTGTTGTTTTTCCTGACTTCCATACATTGTAAATCGTACGGTAGTGTATTTGGTTTTGTTTACACGTCCGGCTTTGCGTGAACGATTTCCCCCAATCAACAGTGGAAGTCGCAGGGCTCCATGAGCCGCAGCTGTAAACACCCCCAGTGTTTGACCAAGAGCCCCATGAGCCAGTTGAAGTGCCGGTGATATAATCTTTGGTGCCTGTTGCTGACTGGGTTTGTGTTACATCTACTGTTTGCGAACCGCTTTCAGTTGACTTAGCTGTCGTTTTACCAGACTTCCACACATTGTAAATCGTACGAGTGCGTGTTTGCGCCTGATCACAGGTGCGTGATTGAGTAAACGACGCCCCTAGATTTACAGTGCTCGGAGATGGTGACCATGAACTACAACCTGTCGGTGAGCCGCTGTTAGACCAACCACTCCATGAGCCGGCAGACGTCCCAGTAATATAATCCTTGGTACCTGTTGCTGACTGGCTTTGTGTCACATCAACGGTTTGTGTTCCGGTCTCAGTGGATTTCGCAGTGGTTTTTCCTGACTTCCAAACATTATAAATCGTACGAGTGCGTGTTTGTGCTTGATCACAGGTGCGTGATTGAGTAAACGACGACCCTAGATTTACAGTGCCAGTCGATGGTGACCATGAACTACAACCTGTCGGTGACCCACTGTTTGACCAACCGCCCCACGATCCGACAGAAGTGCCAGTGATGTAATCTTTGGTACCTGTCGCAGATTGATTTTGCGTCACGTCAACCGTTTGCGTTCCGGTCTGTGTAGATTTAGCCGTCGTAGCGCCTGATGCCCACACATCGTAAACTTGACGAGTTCGAGTCTGATCTTGTTCACAAGTGCGCGATTGAGTAAACGATGAGCCTAAATTCACCGTCGATGCAGCTGGGCTCCATGATCCACAGCCATATGCTGACCCAGTATTTGACCATCCACTCCATGTTCCATAAGAAACGCTACCCGTCTTATAGTCCTTTGTACCTGTCGCCGATTGGCTTTGTGTAACATCGATTGTTTGCGAACCAGACTCCGTTGATTTTACGGTTTCTTTACCTGACTTCCACACGTTATAAACGGTTCGAGTTCGGGTTTGATCTTGTTCACAAGTTCGATTTTGGGTGAACGATTGGTTTAGGTTTACCGTAGAAGGTGATGGTGTCCATCCCCCGCAGTTTTTTGCACTACCCGAATTTGACCAGGTGCCCCAAGAGCCATTTCGGGTTGTGGTGATGTAATCTTTGGCACCTGTCGCCGATTGACTTTGTGACACATCAATCGTCTGGGTTCCAGTTTCAGTTGACTTGGTCGTGGTTTTCCCTGATTTCCATACATTGTAAATCGTACGAGAGCGAGTCTGAGCTTGATCACATGTACGGGTTTGAGTGAACGATTCACCAAGATTCACTGTGCTAACTGCTGGAGACCATGCTTCGCAACCAGTCGGTGAACCACTGTTTGCCCATGAACCCCAAGTGCCGGTTGATGTACCAGTAATGTAGTCCTTCGTACCAGTGGCGGAATTAGTCTGAACCACGTCAATCACGCGAGTACCAGTATCCGTACCCTTAGCTGTTTGAGAACCATCGGCCCAGACATCATATGTCGGTCGAGTACGCTTTTGATCTTGCTTGCATGACCTTTCTTGAGTGAACGATTTACCAAGGTTCACGGTGTCCACTGATGGCGTCGGCGTTGAGCAGCTATGCGCAAGCCCATTGTTTGCCCATGATGACCAGTCGCCATATGCAATCGCGCCAGTTTTATAGTTCTTGGTTCCGCTAGCGGTCTTCGTCTGTCCAACTGTAACCGTTTGTTCACCCGTTTCAGTTCTATTGAACGTTTTCTTGCCCGACTTCCAAACGTCTTGAATGGTTCGTGAACGAGTTTGATCCTGCGAACATTCACGAGACTGAGTGAAAGATTCATTGAGATTTACGGTGTCGGGAGAAGGTGTCCAGTTGCTACAGCCGTATGGCGAACCGGTATTACTCCAAGCAGGCCACGATGGGCTCGTTTGCGACACGATATAATCTTTCGCACCTGTCGCGGATTGCTCTTGAGTAACGGTAATAACCTGAGAATCGCTATCAACCTGTTTCAAGGTATCCTTACCTGACTCCCAAACGTTCATTACATCGCGTTGGCGAACCTGCTTCTGCGAACAATCTCGGCTCTGAGTGTAAGAGTCGCCCAAGTTAACCGTATCTGTTGCTGGTGTCCACGTATTACATCCATAAGGTGCATTTTGATTTGACCACGCTGACCATGGCTCATTACGTGTGCTTTTGATGAAGTCTTTGGTACCTGTATTGCTCTGTGTCTGCGTTACAGTAATAACCTGAGAACGTTCTTCATTTCGATTTAAAGTTTCTTTACCGCTACGCCACACATCAAAAATGTCGCGATCAGAAACTTGCTTTTGAGAACAGGATCGACTTTGCTCAAAGCTCTTATTTAAGTTAATCGTATCAGGCGAAGGGGACCATGTTGCACAGCCGTATGGCGCACCATCGTTTGTCCATGATGACCAATTTGCTACACGCGCCCCACTGATGTAATCCTTCGCGCCCGTTGATTGTTGCTGCTCAACTTCAGATACCGTTCTGCTTTCAGTATCAGTGCGTTTGAAAGTTTCTTTCCCGCTCGCCCAAACGTGAAAAACGTCTCGCGTACGGATTTCATCTTTTGAGCAAGTTCTTGACTGAGTAAAACTCTCGAAAAGGTTGATTTCGTCTGGTTTCGGTGACCATGCCCCACAACCGTAGTTGGCACTGTTTCGTGTCCATGAGCCAAATGCATTTGCTCGCTCACCGTCAATATAGTCTCTGGTACCAATTGCAGGCCTGAATTCTGTAGTGGACACATCACGAGAACCCACCGTGGGCGCACCCTCTTTTGTTATTTTCAACACCGGGTTGAACAAAATTGGCGTCTCTGTTCGGTTCTGAGTTTGTTTACAAAGGCGTGACTGCTGATATGATTCACCCCAGTCAACAGTGTCCGTCGGTGCCACCCAGCTTTGACATGAGTGAGGTGAACCCACATTGCTCCATCCACCATAAACATAATTGATTGTTACCCACTCAGGGACTGTAACTTTACCATCTACATTCATTCGTACAGAGAAGCTTTTTTCACTATCGGCTGCCAGGGCGACGCCGCTTGTTAATGATGCCATCAAGACAGATGCCATCGTGATTTTTCGAGTGGAAAAATTCCGTTTCATTATTTTTGCTCCGTGCGATTGCTAATCAAAAATCGTATTAGCTTTTAACCCCCTGATTTTAACAGATTTACCCCTACCCACCCGACCTAATAAAAAATAATGAGGTAACTTAAAAAAAATGCTTATTTACAATTAACTTTCAGCAAAAATAAAGCCTACAGAGACATAGAAATAAATCACTAAACAACATAATAGATGTTTTCATTGACCAGCAATACGCATTTCGGTATGCTAACATCTCCACAAGCAAGGACGCTAAAAATGGAATTCAAAGGACTGCTACAATTCACTATCCCAAAAAACGCTAAAGCGTTCGTTGTCTCTGATCTTGGGGGCAATTATGATGGGCTGATGCAACTGTTAAAATCCGTTGATTTCAATTGGGAGACCGACGTTTTAATCTCCGTTGGCGACCTTATAGATAGAGGTCCGAACAGCCTTAAACTTCTAAAGCTATTCATCACCGAACCTCGTTTTTATGCTGCATTAGGAAATCATGAGTGGATGCTGGTGGATGCTGCAAATGAAACCGATCCAGGTGTCCGCTCTCAAAAAATTCGAAATTGGATAAGCAAAGGTGGGGCTTGGGGAGCGAAAATACCTAACAAGAAACTAAAGAAAATAGCGGATTCAATCGTAAAATTTTTCTACTGCGCGATAACCGTTCGTTTCAACGACATGCCAGACAAACTCATCGGGATAACACACGCAGACTTTCCTTTTAAGCGTTGGGATGCGAAAACTTTCGCTAACTTTGATGAGTATGACTACTTGGCATTAACATGTCGGCGCTACCGTGCAAACTCAGATCCTAATTATGATTATCCGGTTGGAGGTGTGGAATACACGATACATGGCCATTCACGATTTGAACGACCGACACTGAAACATAACTGCTTGTTCATAGACACTGGCGAAAAAGAATCACCCACCATTGTAAATATATACTCACTGTTAAAAACAGGTGAGCCAGGAACGGCTTGCTTAACATTAAATAAATGAACACGGAGGTTCATATGATTTCATTAAAACAAACGGCTGCGTCAGCTACTGGCTCAGGCCTATCTATTTTGGCGAAAGCTGCGAGACTTGGAATTGGGTTTCCCTACTACATCCTGAATGCAGTTATTGCCACTTTCTTTGTCATGATGATTTTTGCTGTATTTGGACTTGGTGGTGACACCTCATATTGGAAAATTGGGCTAATGCTCGCTTCGATTCTGTTTATAGTCCCTGTCGTTCTTCGCTCTCTTGATTACAAGCAGGCTCGCGAGTTTCTCGCATGGGTCATCGACAAAGAGCAGTTTAATAGTGATTTGTCTCGTTACGCAGAGAAGATTAAGCAGTCTACAAAACTCAGTGATGAGCAAAAATCTTCAATCACTGGCAGCTTTAAATCACTCGGTGACGATTTAAAAAACTCTAAACCTACTGCTATCAAAACGGCACTTGCCGCATTCCATGTTGGCATCGGAAAAATGGCTGGCATCCTCCCTGCACTTGCGGCGCTATCGGATGATTTTGAAGAAATTGAAGAACGCGTGGAAGGTGGAAAGGCCGTTGCTGGTTGTATTCGACCTCCATTTCTTGAATTTCTGGCTGGTGCGTTGTCTGGCGTCACATTAATCATCGCAAGCTTTCTTTAAGAGTTGCTAAACGGTGATTGTTTATTTGTACGCCGGGATTGCTGCTTTAATCGTTGCGGCAATCCCTATTATTAAACTTAGCTTTGAAGAAAGTAAATCCAATCGCATGTGGGACAACTACAACAAAGAGCGCATACGTGCCCTTGTAGATTCCCTTTAAATGAGCTTTGAACAAAACGCTTTTAAAAGGATACGAAATGGCAGTTCTGTTGTCTGAAGAAAAAAAGAAGGGGGTCGCCGCGATTTTCTTGGTGCTCCTATGCTACACAACGATTAATTTACTTTACAGCGCTATGAATCCGACATTTGAGATCACCACACTGGGTGGCGGCGCATATTCGATTATTGAAAAGGTGAATGCCGGCGCGTCACTCGATGACATTGTATGCTCCCAGAGTCGTGGCCGAAAAAATGCTGAGAAAGCATGCATGCGTTTTTGGGAATCCGTTGTGGACTTATCTAAAGACGACCGCTGGTATTCCGCGTACAAACATTCAATCCAACTCGAAGCTAACGATTATCAAGACGTGGGGATGCATTTTTTACCTTGGAGTTACCTCTATCGTCAAGACATCAAATATGTGCGAGATGAGTTTGATTCCAATGTTAAAAAGCACCTAATGGCTTACATGAATGTTTTAAATGAAAAGCAATAGAATGGGAGAAAGGAATGGCTTCGTTTCGTATTTACCACCCAGAACTTGAGAACTTATCTGATGCCGAAAGACTGTTGCTTCAGTGCATACAAGAACTAGGTGAATCTCACGCTAAGAAAATCGGAAAAGTAGCGAGATTAAAAGCAGATCCGAGTTGGATAGTTAAAGTAAAAGAGGTGACACAAAGCGACACGGGCCTCCCCTTAATACACATCGATGCGGTAAGTTATGAGGGAAAACCTATTGTCGGATTCTCACTGAGATTGAAGGCATTACTCTCTTTACCTGCAACTTGCTGGGAAGGCGAATTGGATTTCTCTGTATAACAGTCGTTAACGCGCAATATCGGACTTGAATCTCACACAGTATCGATTGTGATACAATATACTCTCATGTAAGCGCCATTAAGGATGACAGCCATCTATCAAAGCATTCAAAGTGAGATATTAGATAGATGGAAAAGAATCAATTCCTCAAAAACAAACACGGAAGTTGAACCTAAATGACCATAGACGACATTTATCTTAAGATATCACAGCATATAGTTGACACCATAGACGCTAAATGGGCTGTCGCCATTATTAATTCTGAAATCCACGTAGGTGCTGGACACTTTAATTGTGTATACAAAGAAGACGTAAGCGCCGATGTCGATTACGATTTTGATAGCAGTTTTGAGTTATTTGAGGCATTTGAGAGCCTACATAAAATAACCACCGAAGGCGGAGAAAACAATTGGAACCGAGCTAAATTCACTCTGTATTCGACAGGGAAATTTAATATCGAATTCGAGTGGGACCAGGTTTTGGCTGATGAAATCGAGAGTTACTCTAAGTGAATGGTGGGAAGGAGCGGACTTGAACCGCTGACACCCGGATTTTCAATCCAGCGCTCTTACCAACTGAGCTACCGTTCCAGTTAAACTGTTAATCACACTCTCTGGCAGTGTTCGCCATTTACTAATTTGGCGCGGGTGTAGGGAGTCGTAACCACCCTAAAATAAAAAATCACTAGAACCATCCTAAACCTCAAATTCTGGGAATTGGCTGATGGTATGCCTTAACACTCGCAATAACAACAAAAATGCTGTATAGTGACTCTGAATTAACATAAAGGTAAATGAGATGTTGCATAAAACTTTATTCAAGTTTGCGTCCGGCATGGCGATTGTTGCACTAGCGGCAGCTGTTTTTATCAACAGAGACACATCTGTATCGTACAGCTTGTCAGCCGAAGATCTGGCCAATAAAGTCTCTTCAGGTGCATTTGAGCGATGCGAAACAGCCGGCGGCGTAACGGTGTTTAAGCCCCCCCGAAGCCCTTTTACCAGTCAGATGTATCTGGCTTCTAATCAAAGCGGGAAAACACTGTATGCTGAACTGAAACCGATTAATCTTCACATGCTGGGTTACGGCTATAAAGTTGTTGGACTGAACAACAATCTTGGCGGCAACGTAATTGTTAGCCTGGCTGGCCAACTTAATGGCTCTGACGACATCTACATTGATACAAGCGATACCAGTGGAGACATCACCAATACAAATGAAGTCTGCCACTTTACTTCCGACCTGAAAGTCATCACCCGCGACAAACAAGCGGAACCTTTCACCCAGACCTCATGGAATAGCTCTACCGTGAATGGACAAGCATTGGTTTACCGAACGATGTCAGGCGGACCACTTTCTTACCCATGCCACATGGTCGGACCCAAGGTGCCATCCCGGATGGCACCTGCAACCTCAAAGCTCTACGGATGCGACATCGTCAAGGGTGACGCCTCAATCGAGGAAAACCTTGGCTCAACCGCGCCCATTAGTCTTGGAAATGCACTCGCCCTTGCCTCGCAGGAAAACTGGCTGTAACAAACAACACAAGACCCGACGATTAAGCCGGGTGTTTTGCTTTCGTAAATTGGTGCCTCGGGCGGGACTCGACCCCGCGACCATTGGATTTTCAATCCAACACTCTACCAACTGAGTTGCCTCGGCAAAATTCTTTTCAACGCCGCTTCATTAACGCTACCAGTGCCGACTTTGGCGCACTGGGTTTATTGATGGCGTTGACCAACCTGGCCATCGCCACGTAATCCAACTTTGTTATACCCTTCTTCATCACATCACCCGTTTACTCATGGGGATTTGCTTAGCCACTTCAGGGTGACGACGTTCCACCTCAATAATCTCGGCACCATCAATACCAATCACATTTCCCATGGGGCGCGACCTGTGCTCATTTCAGACTATCGTTTGGATAGTTAGAGTCGAACGCTACAGGCGAGGGGTTGGAATCCTGCCGATCCCCTGTATCTTCACCGCATTGTAAATGGGGAGTACCCCGCACCATCCGGCCGCGCTTATCTCCATTATCTGCCTGTAAGTTCGCTCACGGGGCTTATAAGGTGTTTGCTTTCGAAAATTGGTGCTGCGAACTGGAATCGAACCAGTGACACTCGGATTTTCAATCCGATGCTCTACCAACTG